>Ga0164313_10001803_pt1 | contig 19166 bp, 26 predicted proteins | sample GuaBasSedimGuay4_FD_113735 | JGI IMG/M metagenome (GOLD analysis project Ga0164313, IMG submission 113735) | Subseafloor sediment microbial communities from Guaymas Basin, Gulf of California, Mexico - Guay4, Core 4569-4, 0-3 cm | ecosystem: Environmental > Aquatic > Marine > Hydrothermal vents... | reverse complement strand
TGTCAGCTTTGAGATAATTCGACGAAGAACAGTATTTTCGCCAGTCTGATTCCTTCGTTACCACACGAACACGTTTTTTACCCTTTAAAGGCTTCTTACGGGTGGTAGAGTAATAGAACTTCTTACCGATGTACGATTTGTTGCTCAGTTTGTTTATAATCACGTACACGAATCCTACTGCGTTTTCGGGTACTTCATCAATTTGCCAGTGGGATTCCATAAATACTATTTAAAAATGGTGGTATGAATTGTATTTATAAATTTGAGTTATGCAAATAAATTTGACAAATGAGTAAAAGCTGTTTTATACTATCCATTCTTATACATTTTTGGAGAAATACATGTCATCTATTGACGAAGAATCACCTCTGGTTGAAGAAACCATTATACCAGAACCAACTTACGCACCTAAAAAAACATTAGCTGAACTCAGAGCTATGCACAACGGTTTAGATACAATGTTTATGACCGTGACCATACTATCCGTGGCTCCTAAATCAATAATGTATAAAATGCGTAACGACCATAACAACAAATCGTGTCATTTTACCCCACCACATTACCAACCTGACGACGTTTTAGAGTTTTTAGAAGTTGGAAAGCATTATGGGGTGTTATCTTTTAATCCAACTGGTGAAGCAAAGGGGTTCTTTTGGCGTTACATAGTGAGTATTACGTGAATGAAATCACTTTATAAATGTCCTGTCACTATAGAAGAAGTTGAAAACATAAAGATTGATAGCGGCACGGTAATTATGAGTTTTCTCTGGTCGTTCGGGGAACTGGTTGGTATTGATGAATTGATAATCAATCTACATACCGTTCCTCAAACTGTAGTTATAGATTCTAAGGTTGATGAAGATGTGATGTTTGCAATTTTCGAAGAATTTGAAAGAATTAAAGCTCTTTCTTCTTAGCCATAATCTTTGTAATACTTCTATTACCTATCACAGTTACACAGAATACAGTCCAAAGATTAACGTCAATGGGCTGTTTCGTGTACGTGTGCCACACAAAAGCTAAACATAGCATGGTATACCCTAAAACGCTAAAAGTCTTTGTATGACTAATGCTGTTCGTTTTTTGGTCTATGAATACGAAATTAGTTATAGCTTTTAATAAAGTCATCAAACAAACCTTGTTCTAAGTTTTCAAAAAACTCTTTTTCCATTTCATCCTGTTCTTCCAGCCAATTTTCGTTGATTCTGTTATCAACTGTATGCTCTATTTCGCCAGCCATTTTTAAACTTCCCTAATTTCTCTCTTATCGTGTTGTACTGTATTTATCTTTTAGTGTTGTAAATAAATTTGACTTTGAAAAATGTTGTAAGTATACTACCTGTTATTATCATTTTTGGAGATTTATAATGTTGCTGTTCGACCATAAATTAAGAATCAAGACCAACCCAAGAATCAACGAGGCTATTAAAGCTTTAGAAGTTGGGTGTAGGATTTTACAAGAAGATAAAGGTGTGGGTGCATTCACTTTTAAAGTATCAACCAATGCAAGTATTACATCAACCAAGGCTGGGTATTGTAATTATAATAAGCATGGTGATGTTACTGTAGTCTTGAACTTATCAACTATGTTATTGCGTGGTAGCAACTTCAACACCATTCTTCTGGTTTTAGCTCATGAAATTCGCCACGCTTTACAGTACAACATGCGTTGGATTGAGTATGGTAGTCACAAATGGCTTGGCGTTACTGAGTATAAGCGCATAGGTAATGCACAAGCCATTAAAGACCATTACAAAGGCAAAAAACCACTATCTTCTTATAGTAACACTGCTTATTACAATAGACCGTGTGAGCAGGACGCTCGTAAGTTTGAAAACCGTTATAGCAACACTATTAAAAAGCATCCTAACTTTGCGCAGTACAAACATCTTTTACGAAAGGGTAAAATCTATTTCGGACTATGAAAGTGTAATCTGCAATACTTGTCACTTTAGGCATCCTAAACGATGATAAGATGCCTAAAGTGACTAATTAATTCTACACGTACCACTTCAAGCGCAACGAAAGTGGTGCAACTTGCTAATAGTATGAATGTATTAATGTTTTAGGGTGTTGTGTGATTGTAATCATGCCTCATAATTCAGGCATCAATTAAACCATGTTTAGTTAATAAATTTGACTTTGAAAAATGTATCCTTCTTCGACGATAGACGCTATGATAAACATTAATAATGTATTAGCTACATTGTAGTGTCTATTCATAGGTATCGTATTCAAATTTAACTTCGAATTGTTCAGAGTTTAAGAATTCTGTGTCAGTTCCTTTCTGTACATAAACTTGTAATACCAGATAATTTGTGTAAAATGTTGTATCGTTCAACCACTGTTTGGTGTAAGTTGTAGGGGATAAAGCCACGCCAGTGTTTGGAAAGAAATCTTTACCTTCGTTTAGATTTGTCAAGGTGTAATCTGGTGTACCTACTGGTTGGGTATAAGAATCTCTCATACCTACGAATAAGTGGACTTTATCGTTTCCTATTAAATCTGGTGCTTCAATTCTCCATCGTGGTCTTTCTATACGATTATAGGTTCCAGAAACCTTAGCATAAATCACTTTAGTGTAAGACGCTTGAAATTGTACAGCACCGTCATTGTCTGGACGATTAACAGTGTTTAAGTAATAAGCATCCACAGCTACACCAGTTGACTTAAAGTTTATTTGACTTATAAGCGTGTGTGTAGCTGTTGAAGTTCTTTCGAATAGTTCTTTTATTATTGCCATTATTAAACCGCTTCTCTCAACACCATAGAATTTAAACCTTCTCCAATAGCTAGTCCAACCCAAATTGCGTCTTGTGATAATTGAGTTGGTGGGGCGTAGTCGCTTGTTAGTGGTAGTCCCAACTCACTATAAGTGTTAGAACCACAACCCCATAAAGTTCCGTCAGTTTTAATTAGAGTTGTATGATGCTGACCACAATTAACCGCACTCCAATCTGTGTCGTTCTCTACTTTGGTTAGCGTTGTTGGAGCAGAGCCTATTATACCTAATTGTTTGTTGGTATTTCTACCACAACCCCATAAAGTTCCGTCAGTTTTAATAGCCATTAAATGGTCAGATAAATCAAAATAATTCCAATCCACCCCTACACCAGATTGTGTAAAAATGTTGACCTCTGAAGTATGACCTAAACCAAGTTCACCGAATGAATTAAGCCCACAACCCCATAAAGTTCCGTCAGTTTTAATAGCCATTGAATTGTATGTTGAGACACCTACACTAGACCAATTCACATCCACCCCAACCTGAGTAAAAGTAGTTAAGTTAGTGGTTCCGTTAACCCCTATCTGTCCGTTAGAATTAAACCCACAACCCCATAAAGTTCCGTCAGTTTTAATAGCCATTAAATGGTTACTAATAGAGGCTGAAACCCAATCGCTATCAACCCCAACCTGCTCATGTACTAAAACTGGGTTGGAATGTCCTAACCCCAACCATCCGTTATTATTTGAACCACAAACCCATAAAGTTCCGTCAGTTTTAATTAATAATGAAGTTACGCCAGACAACGAACAGACCATCCAATCGCTATCAACCCCAACCTGCTCATGTACTAAAACAGGGTTGGTATGCCCTAATCCCAATTGTCCATAAACATTAGAGCCACACCCCCACAATGTTCCGTCATTTTTTATAACCATAGAACATGCACCAGAAATACCAATTACGTTGGCATTAGAAAGCGGTATTTTATCTAATGACTCAACTTCGTTGGTGTGTCCCAATCCTAATTGTCCATCATTATTAACCCCCATACCATAAACATCTGAAAAAATGACAGGAGTGTTAGATAATTCATCTTCGAAAAACATTGATTGCGAAAACATTATGATAAATCCTTTGTTAATGTTGAATACAAATTAGTCCCATCAGAGATACACGTAAGTATGTCGATAGAATTAGCCGCTGTCGATAGTATAGGTACAACACCACCTTTAAACTTAAACGCTGTCCCGTAAGCCATAGTTCTGGAACCAGTAGCGTCTTGTGTTATCTGAACACTATAGAACGCACCAGCTATTAAATTGGTTGGGTTTTCTAATGTAGTATTACCAGTTAAAGTAACTTCCATAACATTGGACACCGCACCATCAGGTGTTATGTTTACATTATAAGTTAATGTGTTTATGGTTACGCTTTGAGTTTTAGTAAACACATTATCCTGATTATTCAACGCTACTCCAGAACCAACATCAACCATCCCATCAACGATTGTTATGTGTGAAGTATTAGCGGATTTAACTGTGCCAAACGTCGTGTTTGTTCCAAAATCTATACCAAGCACACCAGCATTTATACTTAAACCATTAGTTTCGTCGATTTGCACGATACCTTTTGAAGTGGTGGTTGCATCGTCTATTGGGTCAACGGTGGACGAAAAACTTAAAACACCACCCGTTACACTCAAACCGTTACTTTCGTTGATTTGTACGACACCTTTAATGGTTGAAGACGCTTCTGGTAAAAATGGTTGAAGCGAGGTATCATCGACATCATCAACATTTGTTATTCTCCCCTTAGAGTCTATAGTGAGGATTGGTATAAGGTATTCTCCTGCTACAACCCCTGTAAGTGTTAATTCTGGTGCAGTGGCATCGTTGTTCCCGTTTAAATCGCCAGCTAATTTTATAGTTCCGGTGGATGTGTTTGTTGCTAAAGCCATTTGTGTTCCTTATGTTGGAAAATCTGTTATCAGGGATGCTTTTATTTTTACCCCAGTGGATTCTAATAATAGTATGTTTACCCCAACCAAAACCCCACGTTCATTATTACTTAGGAAATCGGTATCTAAAATTAAATAGTTCGAATTAATTATTTTTATGAAAAATTTATTACCCTTTGGTGGGATTATTGTTGGGTTAGAAATTGTTATAATGGATGACGAATTATCTATAGTGAAATTAGTATAATTAATAAAATCTGGTATTAGTGTGTCGTTTGTTGTGAAAAAACCAGACTCACTTTGGGTCGGCATGGTGTTGTTGACATCTAATAAAATTAAATCAACACCTACACCCATCATACCAGCAACTATGGTAATTTTACTTGCGTCGTTTGTCATCACCACCCCCAAATCTAAACTCGAAGCTGAGTCAACACTAAGGACACCTGCACCAATTGATAACCCAGTGCTATTATTAATTTTGATTATACCTTTAGACGAAGTTGTGGCTTCTGGGTAGGTATCCATACTCAACACCCCCAAATCTATTGATAGTTGACCATTATCATCAACCTGTACATAACCTTTAATACTATCTGTAGCGTCCTGAACTGGTAAAGGATTGGTTAATACTAAATCTAATTCATCACTAACTTCTTGGTCTGTCATAGCTTCAGCGTAAATCGTGCGACCCTTTGCGTCTACAACGATTTTGGCGTTGAGATACGTATTAGGAACAACTCCGGTTGTAGTAAGCGTAGGCGAGTTTATAGCACCGTTTAAATCACCTGCTAATGCTATGTCACCTTCTGTTGTGTTAGTTGCTAATGCCATTATGAATCTACCCAAGTATCATCAGTCTTCAAAACTTTAAGCTTAGAAGAACCTGTATTATAATAAGTTGACCCGTAAGACACACCACTTATAGCAGGGTCAGAAGCAGCTTCACCTAAGTACTGTGGTAAAGCATCCAACAAATCCATGTTTGTGTTGATTGTTGTACTTTTATCTTTTTGTCCAACTTCTAAATAAGTTAAGTCGAGATTAGTTGTTGTTGCCATTATGTGTCCTTATCTTTTTATGTATTTATTAAAACGTGTATTCAAGTGAGTAACCACCACCAACGATTTTTGAACGTCCCAAAATCTTAACAGTAATAGTGTTTTGTACGACACCCCAATCTGCTAATTGGTCAGCAACTTTGTAAGTGTATGATGCTTTCTGCACGTTTATTATTTTCTTTTCAACCGCACCGTCTAGTATTACGACCGTCCAACCAGACCAATCTTCATCCTTAACGACCTCAGTGTAATCATCTAAACCATCACCGCCAAATTTATAACGGTCTATCCATGTAATTTCCCAATCATTGTTGGGTTGTTTCACACCTTCTGGATTCATTTGAGTCCACGGTACAAAGTTTATACCATAAGGTGTAATTGTTGCAGAAGTAGTAACATCTAATGATGAACCTGCACTTACAACTTTATACAGTGCTGGTTTACCTCTATCACCAGCTTCGTATGGTATTCTAAGTAGAGCGTCATTTATTAAGATGAAAGGTTCGTCCGCAACATGACCACCGATAGCAAAATCAGTACCTTGACGACCTCTCAACAAGTGAGATAATTCATAAGTGTTAGCCGCTATTAATGTTGCAGTGCCGAACGCTATAATCTCAGAGCCTATCATACATCTATTAACATCGTTGAATAAATCAATGTCTGCTACTGACGCAAGTGTTCCGGTTTTAAGTTCAACTGTAATCACATTAACATCGTCAAAGGTTTGCCAAGTTGGTGTAGTCGGTGTTGGTATAACAACTTTTCCCCATGTGGATTCCGCTTCTGTAGCCGCTAATAACGTATAACTTGAACCATTGTTGATAGATTTGTAAATTGACGCACCAGCCCAATCAGGTTGACCGTAACCATGCACAGCAGCATACAACCTATAGTCATCATCGTTGCTGTTTAATGCTGGTAAATCCATAAAGAAAGCATCACTAAACCCAACCGTCACTGGTACATTAGTCTGTGGTGCTGGTATGGAAACGGTAGAATCTGAAACGGTATAAGTCGTGTCATTGTTAGACGCATCAGTACATAAAAAGTTTATTAAACCTTCATCTGTTTCGACGATTCTAGTAATACGCATGTTACCCTCTGGGGTAATCACTACATCACCAGATTCTAATTCGATTTGGTCATAAGAGGTAGTAAAACCATAATTCATTTGTTCTAAGTGAGCATTTTTTAAGATTATTTCTGTAATACTCTTAGCTTTAGCATCATCTAATGACATAGATACTGATAAATTTACATCATTACCATCCGTAAAATTCTGAAATCTAGTTTCCTGTGTAAATTTATTGTAACTGTTCAATTCTGATAGGTATGTAATTTTCACAGCTCTTGGTAAATCTATACCTTGAAAACGTTTAAACGTGAAATGTGATTCACCTACACTATCTTTTGAATAACCTAAATCACTACTCACCAATTCTTTAACAGGCGATTTATCTTTTGGTATGAACTTAATTATAGAACCACTTTCAACTCTATCAAATTGATAAATTAAAGCAAGTTGTTCTATAATGCTGTTAATTGTAGTTATTTGTGCGAAAGATGAATTAACTATCTCGTTCGGTAGCTCCGATACATCATAACCTATACCTGCAAGTTGACATAGTTCAGCAACTACATTTGGTAATAATGGTTGAGTAAAAGCACCGTTGTAACCGTCAGAACCATTGAAAGATGTAAACCTTTGGTCGGCTTGTTCACCAGTACCATTGTCAGAACCGTCACTATCGAACGCATTTAATAAACTTATACCAGCCCATACTACACCAGCACCTAACGCTAAGAATGCTATAGCTTGTAACCAATCACCCCAACCCCATTCGTCGATGTCTGTTATGTGGTCGAAGAAGTTATCGAAAGTGTCAGTCCATGTAAGATAGTCTTCAAGTCCTGTTGAAACTAAATGCCAGTTTTCACCACCCTCATAATCATCTTGTTCATTTGGTTCTGTGTCATCTGTTGAAAAATGAGCAACTATACACATGTAAGATGATGCGTTATTTGTTACAAAATCATCAATCTCGTATTGTGTAGTCGTAACCCAATTACCTCTCCAATTTACATTACCGGAACCACCACCGCCAGCAGATTCCACGAATAAATCCCAATACAATTCCCAATCTGCTCCAACACCAGGTTCATCGACAACACCATCAGCCGTGTGAGTTAAAATACACACGTATGCTATACCGTTATTCTCGACCGTGGAAGCGTTACATACATCAGATTGTGAATAGTATCCGGTTGTATCAACCCATGAACCTTCCCAATCATAACCCAACCCACAATCACCTTGAATACCTTGAATACCTTGAGGTCCAGGTGGTCCTGTACAAATAACTTCCGTAACAGTATCATCACCACTTCCGGTCACGATGTTAGTTCCAGTTACATTACAATCTTCGTTGACGTTAACAGGAGTGGGTGTGGTTAATGTTCCAGTAGGTTCGGTTGTTGCTCCACTTGTGTTTGGTAATGGACATAAACTCATTAATTAATCTCCTATGTAACTATGTTTGCCAGTAGACACCATAGTTGTTGAATTCGTGAAAATGTTCTGAACGTTATACATTTCGTTCATTTCATGACCCTGTAGATGCGACCCAGTTATGAAAAAATGTAACGATGGTACATTCACACTCACCACATTTACTCCATCCCATTTCTGGAAAGTGAACGGTTCAGTCTTTATAGATTTTTTGAAATCTGTACTCAGTAATTGTTCTTCACTGATAGTGTAATCTTGTGGTTGTGAAGGTTGTGTAGCCGAAAGTTGCCATGCCTGAGTAGTTTTAACCTCATTATTAGATAAGGTTATTCTATACAACGCTTTAACACCGTCGATAACTCGTTCGGTGGTCATCCACATGTCACCATCACCATCTTCAGCAATGCCTAAGCATTTACCTAGTGTTTCGTAGTTAGTTTGTTGTGCATCTAAAATCGTGTCGATGGCATACAGTATCCCAGTGTCATAAGCATCAGACGCTTGTTTAACCGTCCCTATGTACCTATCTTCTTCTGGGTCGAAAGCACTATCTGTGGACGCTACAAAAACCGTCCTATCTGATAATGTTTTAATGTAAAACGGTTCTCGTGAAACTCTAATACTAGAAATGTATGTTCCGGTAACATGGTCGTGTTTAGCTACACTCAATTCATTGAATTCTGTTATTAAAACATGTCCATTATAATCAGTTGATAGATACCTTTCTTCAAGTTGGTGTCGTCTTGGTATAGTGGTCTTAGTTAGTTGTGTACCAACACTATTAAACGAGTATAACCATTGTTCATCTTCAACGTCTTCTTTAGTATAAGAAGTACACCATAAATTACCATTAACTACCGCTAGATTAGAATTCATAACTTCTGGTAATGTGATTGTATCAACTAAAGTTCCAGAATCATCAACCTTCTTTATGGTAGAAAAAACCGTACCATCAACTATAAAATAATGATTATCTAAGTATACAAACTGGACACCACCATGATTGAAAGTTTTAGCCACGCTCATACTAATGTTCTCGTTGGTTATGAGCGTGTCCGTATTTGGAACTTCTGGTGAACCATAGGGTAGTGAGTCTGGGTCTAAGTAATCTTTAAAGTCAAAGAAGTTTATAGCACTTGCTGATAATACAGCAACGTATCTACCATCAAAAAGTAAATCGTTAGCACCACTTGTCGTTGCATCTAATAAACGGTTAAACTGCCACATTAAATTAACCCCTCTTTTAATACTCTAAATGTGAAATTTGGTATACGACCAGAAGCACCTAAGTCTATGTCTTTCATGACCATGTAAGCTAAACCCCTGTACGCTGGTACATTCCCAGCACCTTCTTTACCCTCTATGTAAGGGTCTGGGTTTTGGGTGTCAGAACCGTTGTATAACGTTCCTATTAGTTTTTCTGTTGTCACGCTTGAATCTATAATCTCTTTACCATCAGCCCAAATTTTATCAACACCTAAGATTTCACCTTGACATAATAAAATTGCACACGAAACTGTATAAGTTGTCGTTGATGTGGTTACTACTGGTGAACCTTTTGAGCCACCCGAATCTGATGATGAAACATGCGCTATTTTTTCTTGCGCCCAAATTACGTTTCCAGCTACACGTTGTTTACCTATAATGGTAGGTACAGTTACCCCGTATTCAGATGTTTGTACACGTAAATCACCGATGGAGCCGGTATTATCAACATCTATTGTTTCATCTTGTGCTGATAACATGGAACCTATAGCCCAACCTATACTAGAACCAGTCGGTCCAAAGTATGAGCCGAGTAATGCTCCTGCGCTTGGTATTATTAACTGTGACATTTATGCTCCAATAAACTCGTCGATTTGGTCTTCTAATTCTAAGATTAGTTTCTTATACTTAATTTTATTATAAATGCGTTTACCGTAGCATCCACACTTAGGTTCTATTAACTTATGTCTTCTATAAACTAATACCCTTAAATCCTTATTACCTTTAAATTCTGTCTGATTTAACCAATCTACTGAGTATTTAACTACTGTTGCCATCTGGAAACCTATAAGCTGTTGTAAGATGTGATTTCATGTCGTCGTAAAACGATTCAGTAACCAAATTTGTTTCAGCAGATGCTTGTATTAATTTATCGTTAGTAGATTTGATACCTAAATGGCTCATTACTCTACCGTATTTAAACCCTAACACATCACCAGCTTTAGCGTCTTCGAGTTTAATTTCTTTAAACCCCAAAGATTTCATAATGTCTTTTAATAATTCTTCTCTGTTATGAAGAAACCATTGAGTAGTGTATGGTGGTATCTTAGATTTATCTATACTTAAACCACAATCAACTGCAACGCCAGCTATCAACATTGCACAGTCAACAGCCACACCTTTAACCATAGCTTGGTGTTGATAGGGTGTCCCTACCCACGTCTTAGCGTGTTTAAGAATTGTTTTTCGCGTAGCCATTATCTAAACATTATCTCTGATTGAATGTGTGGCATACCGCCAAAATTAACAGAATTACTAAACTTATTTTTACATGTTGCGAAAGCTTTATCACAACCAGCAGTTATAGTAAAAGTATCACCCATGACAACATCACGTATTGTTTGTGTCATTAATTCTATTTCACTGAAAGCACCTACATCATGTTTAGATACTTCATAAACTAAACCGTTATTAAGACCGCTAGTGAACGTTATCTCTCCAAACGCCACATAGTCCTGTGTTGTTGGAAAAGTCCCTGTAACCTCAAATTTGATACGATTTTGGACGATTGTTGAAATAGAACCAGTGTAAGAAAAAGTTGGTTTATCAACTCCGCATAATCCTACCGTTCCAACACCACCAACCTCAAATAATCTATGTCTACAAGAAGCGGTTGTTGTTATCCCATAATTTCTATTTAGTTTTCTTGTTATCGAGTGAACGTCAGCCTTAAATCCGTCATCAGTCCATTGAATAATCCCAAGATTACCGAAAAATGTGGTAATGTTTCCAGCGGCTACATCGTCCCAACCAACTTTCATGACTTCTACTTCTGCGTTATCAAACAATCCTTCATGTAAATCATCACCTTCGAAATCTAACCAGCCAGCAGCAAATTGTTGGTTAGATACTTTATTATCTGTAGTGCTTTCTAACCTTAAACGTTGTAAGCCAGCAGCAGGTTCATAATCTAACCCACCTACAGTCAATTTAACATCGTGGTCAGTATAAGCGTATTGTTGACCGTCAGAACGTGTAATCTTAACCAGATTAGCAATCTTACCGGACATTATAGCTGTCTTCAAACCAGCGGAAATTGTTCTCATTACTCGAAAACCTCAATCAATTTAATTTCAGAATACCCTACAATCGTAGGAGTGTTGACACCATTAGTAGATTTTATAGACCAACCAATTGTAGAATCTAATCTAACTACAAATTCAATGTCACCCGTAAATCTAACAACATCAGTGGGAACTGAACCAGCAACAATTATTATAGGATTACCATCAGAGTTCCACGCAAATGATACTGATTGTGGCGCACCACCATTGATAGTTGCAGTAGCTACAGTGTCATCTATGTGCCAAATTCTATGGTTTCCAGCAGTGTTCTCGTCGAAAGGTATGTTCAATAACCACAAACTACCAGAATCATTAGCAAGTAATGCGCCTGTTAAAGATGGTAAGTCTGGGTCTTGAAATTTAAAGGAATCTAAAGCGTAATCTTTATCAGCTAAGAATCCCGAAATACTTAATTTATCTTCATCTGTGATGTTATTAGATGGTATAGACCATTGATAACGCTCATACCTGTTACGTTTAATTCTGTATTCTGTATTTCCATTAGACACTATTGCAACTGGGTCTAGTATAGATTTACCTACACCATGCACAAGTTTAACTGATGGGAATAATTCGTCTTGGAATGCCATTAAATAGTCGCTCCGTTTTGTAATCCATAAATTTGGTTAGTACCGTTTATCATTTCAGAAAGTGGACGTTTAATTTCTTCTAATTTAGAAAGAACGTCTTTACTATCTAAAGCGTTAACTGTTAAGTTGATGGAACTACCACTATTGTTATTTATAGTCTCATTTGATACTATCGTTCCAGAAGAGTTGGGGATGAATAGTTCAGGTCCACGTTCACCAACCATCAATGGTCTACTACCTTGAACACTACCACCATCAGCAAAGAAGCCCTGAAATAAGCTTTGCGCACCTGCAATGCCTTGTCCTACCACACCACCTAATGAACCAGATGATGTACCAAATTCACCGAACAAGAATCCTGCTAATTTAGACGCTAAAAAGTCTGCGACCATTCTATCTATTGTTGATTTGAATGAATCACCCAAATTATCAAAATTACCTTGCATAGCGTCGAAGAAGAAATCTCCGAAACCGTTTTCAATTTGACGTGCAGCTTCTCTTGCGAATTCAGTTAAATCTGATAATTCTTCTTTACCTTTAGCATTGAAATCAACTAATGCTTCAGCAGCTTGAGTTAAAGCCCTTTCATAAGTTTGACCAGTGATAGAACCAGCAGCTTTTAATCTATCTAATTCTGCTCTAGTTTCATCAAAGATTTCTTCAGCACTTCTAACACTAGAACGGATTGATTCACCACGAGCATCATTTTTCTTCTGTTCAGCAGCAGCCATTTTTGCAGCAGCAGCCGCAACTTCTATAGCTTTAGCACGTTTAGTTTCAGCATCAGCCGCTTCCCTTGCAAGTTTTGCTTCTTCTTTTAATTTTTCGTCGTATTTTTCTAGTTCTTCTTTAGATTTTTTCGTAGCTATGCCAGCCCCTATCAACGCTACTGCGGCTTCATCATTAGCTTTTATCGTTGCTATGGTTGCAGCTTCTATACGTTTAATAGCCAGCCTGTATTGTTCTACATCAGCAGTCGCTCTTGGTATGTCTTCTAAGAAGATTTTATCTAAACCTACTAAACCACCTATAGAATTTACTACACTTTTAGCGGTGTTCCCTAAATCTATAAAATCGTTTTTAATTTTAGCAACGGTTTTAGCAAAAACAATGTCTAGTTTTAGGAAAATGATAGCCAAACCATTAATAATTCTGGTTAAGTTGTTATCTACAACAGTTATGAACGCAATAAAAACGCCTCTTAACTGTCCAACACTGTTTATGACGGTGGTAATACCACCAATGAGGAACGAGAATGTAGAATTGGAGCCACCTTCACCTAATTTTACTAATAACTCTTCCCAAGCAACTGTTAGATTGGAAAGTTGACCACCCAAAGTACCCATTTGTTTTTCAGCAGCACCAGCAAATTGATTTTCGCCTAATGCTTGTAAGAAATCAGTGACAGCTACAGCGGTATTATCAACTTCTGTGGTAATACCTTGGAAAATGAATTTAACCTTATCACCTTCTTTAGATGATTTTATACCAAATTCCTTTAACCTTTCAAATTCACCAGTTGTGGCATCTGCAACAGCTTCGACGAATTGTATTATAGTTTTACCAGTTGCAGCAGCGGTATTAGCAAAGGATAATAACGCTGCTTTGGTCGGAGCTAACCCTAACCCTTTCATGCGTATAAACGCTGTGGTTACATCTGATAAGTTTTCTGGGATTTGTTTTGTGACATCTAACAGAAACTTCATTGCTGTTTCTGTTTCTTGCGCATCCTTGGTGAATACAGAAACGGTTGCTTTGAGTTTCTGGAACTCTTTATTTACATCGAACAAAGATTTAAGAAATAACCCACCAGCGAATACACCAGCGAATGTTTTCCCTAAATCTTTTAATTCATCACCAGTTCCTTTTATTTTCTTCTGGAAATTGGTAAGTTCTTTTGACGCTTTATCTTTTAACGTTAGGACGGTTTCAAGTCTTAAATCGTTTGCCATGTTAATTCCTCTTCAAAGATTTTACAAACTTGCTATAGTCTTTATCCTTACCGTGATACGCTACTCTTAACATTGTAGCGTTTAGTAGATTACGCTGTGCTTCTGCCTTTTCACTATGTCGTAGATAAAGTAAGGCTTGTCCATAAGTGAAATCATAAATCTCACTAAGGTCGAAACCATGATGTTTCAAATACACTATTAGATTAGTGTACCTAAAATCTAAGTCTTTTTGGTCTGTGGTTTGCGGTTGTCTAGCTGATTGTTGACCATCGGCATCAACTTCTGGGCAAAAAAATCCATGTTGACCTCAGCAACAGCTATAACAAGTTCCATAGCATCGTCAATTTCTAAATCGTCGATGTATTCTCGGTCTTTGTCTAACACTATTGCTAGGAATTCCAGCATGTCTTCACCGTGTTCCGCGAAAAGTTTAAAAATTAGATTGGTGTCAATCGCATCGACTTTATACATTTCGTATGCTAAGTCGAACACGTTACCCATCAATCCGGTTGCTTTAATTATCTGACGAAGTTTCATCTTACGCACGGTAAGTTCTTCGCCAGCTATTTCCAGTGTTTTACCATCTGGAAATAGTATTTCGGCTTCTTTCATTTTTTCAATTATGCTTCTTTAGTGATGTTCATAACTTCGTCATTACAGTCTACTAACGCTTTACCTGTCACAGCAAGAGTGATAGTTGTATCTGAAATCAATTCTAATGTTTCAGCTACAGACATAACAACACGAGGTAGTAATACTTTTACAGCTTTACCATTGTGTACATTTTTACCAACAAACATTACCGCGTATTCTTGTTGTCCAGCAGTGAAACCTTTTACGACTTCTTGTGCTGCATAATCATAATCAACAGTAATGGACTCAGGTATACTAATGTTAGAATCGCTGATAAAAGTGATAACACCAGTCAATTCGTCAACAGTATAATCAACATCAACAGTTAATGGTGAACCTAAGTTATCATCAACTACAACATTAGAAACTTTAACGTTTTCTAATGGTAGAGTTTCGTTTACTGCGTAAATTGTACCAACTTCACCAGTCACAGAAGCACCTACATCAGTAGTTATCGTTCCATAAAAAGCCATTGCTAAGTTTTCTTTACTGAAACTATTTAATTCCATAGCAACTTCTGTATCAATTGCAGTAGTAGAATAAGCAATTGTTTGACGATTACCAGATTTAGTTTCTTTCACTTCCTCAAATTCCTGAGTACTATTAACAGTAAAAAGTGGAGTGTTTCCTAACTTTCTGAAATTTGAGTTAGGTAGTTTTGTTGTAGGGTCTAATGTAGCTATTAACGCTTCACCAGCTCCACGGAATACATCTATGTTTTCACATGCCATTTGATAGTCTCCTAAATTATGTGAGTTTTATTTTATTGTTGTATTTATAACTTATGAAGTTGAGTTAATGGTGTAGCCAGAAGCGTAGACAATCCTATCGGATGTCACTTCTACAAACGACTCATTTCGCCAATTCCATTTTCCTGCACCTATCAATTCTGAACTTGTATCAGCGTCGATAGGGTAATCCCCGTGTAGTGCCTTTTTAACATTACTTAATAATGGCATTACATCGGTGAACAATTTATCGTCACTCACATAATCGTGTAGGACTAAAATTGTAAAATTCTTTTCGCTTACTGGGTCGCAAACGTTTTCATCTTCTTGGTTTTCACCACCCATGTAGAGTACCCATGCACAAGGGTGTGGTGCTTTGTATAAATTAGGGTCGAACTCTTGTCCACCCATACTAAACGCTACACGGTTTTCAAATTCTGGTATAGCTTTCAATTTTGTAATAGCATCTATACATACTTTTGCTAAACTCATTTAAAATGTCTCCTAAATACTCTTTTAATAAACTTCAAACTTACCTCAGACCAACCCATAAACGGTCGTGCTGGCATTTTTATTGTTCCAGACTGTAAGAACTTACTATAATCGGCTAATGACCTTATACGCACTTCATCGTTGTCATACTTAATAGTGATAAAATCGTGTAATTCTGTTGTATCGTATAATAATCCTTGCGGAGCATTACCTTTACGTAAACGAGCCATTTCTGTTGAAGCAGCCCAACGTTGCCATTTCTTCCCATCTGGGGATTCTTTAGTGATTCTTATGCGTCGTCTGGTTTGGCGCATTTCAAATTGTCCAATCTTTTTGAAAACTGGTCTTAAATTCTTCTGCTTCGCTAACCTTTGATTCAAACCTTTAGAGATTAAATCGTTTACCGTTATTTTAAGCCCTGATGCCATTAGCTCTTACCTTATAACCAGTGGCTACTATTTCTACAGCCATAACTTCGTAAGTATTGTTATTATCGTCTACAATTTCATCACCTTGTTTAACGTCAACTGGTGCTACTGTCTGAAATCTTATGTTAGCTGAATGAGTAAACGCTGTTCCACCTCTGGACTGACCTATTAACCCACCAGTTACATCACCGCTAGTAATCATCACTGATGCTGGTAGATTTAATACTGTGATAGTTGTGGTTTGTGCCGTACCATCGTAATTATTTACAGGTCTGGAAATAGTAATAGTGTTGAAACATTCCATAGCGTTGGTTCCGTGATTACGCTCATGGTTAGTGACCACGAAAATCCTATCGTTAGGTTTATCTACTAATAATGACCCAGCTTTAACGTCACTGAAACCAGCATAACAATCGTAGAGTGTGAAACCTTCACCAGCAGAGTCTTCATAATCTGATTGTGTTAAACCTATAGGCACTCGTGTGAACCAGTTCATTGTTTGTATCGGTTCAACATCATAAGCTTGTGGATTGTAAATGTCGAAGTCGTAACCTATCTTCTTACCAACCTTCTCATAAGCTTTTGATAATTTCTTTTCTAAACTACCCACGTATAACTCCTAATGATTCTAATAATTTAAGTATTTTTCGTCTTAAAATTGATGGTAATGTATTTCTACGTCTACCTTCTTCTATCAAAGTATTTATCAATTTCGCAACTGTTTCATCACTCACCGAAGTTACTGCATCAATGCTTAATGAGGTGGACGGTTTAGTAGTGTTGGTACGTTGTTCAACTGCCCTTATTGTGGCGGATTCTAATAGCCTATCAGTGGCTTTTCCAGTTAAGCTAATAGTTGATGCCTCTTCTGGTGATAAACCGCGCATCCATCGTATAGTTTCGTTAATGCTGATAGCTATAAAACCGTTCCTAGCTTGGTCACTGTGTCCATTTTCTAAGTACTGCACATAGTGGACTTTATTAAACACTACAACGTTACCACTTTCATAACTTCTTAACGTCCAGCCACGTCTTGACCTACCAGTGTCAAATGGGTTTTTACGCTTCAATAGTGAAGCTAAATGGAAACCCACTTCAACTGGGTCTATACCTTCTGGCACATAAATGGTTTTTATGTCAGTTTTTACTGAACCCTGTCCTTTGAACTGTACTTTAACCGTCGCCATCTTTAATCTTTACTATTTCATTGTCTAGTTTATGAATCTTTTCCTCAATCTCGTTTAGCCTACTTCTATGTGAATCTATTATGTCATCGTAAAAACCCTTACGAATCAACACGGTATTCCTCATGTTGTCTTGGTTCACACGTATTTCGGTGATAGATGAATGTAATGACACCCAACTACCACCAACGGCAAAAATTAACACACCCATACTTATGACATCAGTAATTTTCATCGTTTCTTCTATCATCAGGACAATCTTTACCTTCTTCGTACATTTTATTATTATCCTCCTTATGCTGGATTTATTATTACTTGGAAAGCTACCCAAGTTTTAGTGCTGGAACCTGTACCTGGTAGTAATTCTACGGCTGGATAAACTTCAGCGTCATTCACCACTACAGTTGAGCGTTGACCGTCTGCGTCACATTTCCATGCGTTTGTACCTTCGGCAGTCACGTCCCACATAGTAGTTAAAGTGTGCGTAACGTCTCCTATTGTGCCAGCACGATTACCACTTAATAATAATCGTAACCCACCATCAGCAATTCCGGTAATTGAAGGTGCTTCCATTACCAAACCATTTCCGTCGTCGATAGCAAAGTCGTATGTTGGTGAAGTTGAGGCGTTCCTAAACGCCATAAAGCTGTAAATTGCTTCACCAATGGAGAGGTTAGTGAAGGAGGCTGGTGTCCCATTACCAATTTTATAAGCAAACCTGTAACCTATAGCATGAGAACCGATACCACTTTCACCATCAACTATGTTCGTATACCCTGACGGTAATGCAATTGATGGGGTGGCATCTCTATCTCTACGAATCCCCATAAAGTATAGAACATCACCATTAGTATGAGCAGGCTCACTACCATTACCCTGTGATACTTCTGTATTAGATGCTATAAACTCAACACCGCCACCACCAGCAGCAGGGGCGTGTTGTGATGATGCTACTATTCCTAAATTAAACATTATACTAATTCCATGTCGCCAACTAAATCCCATTCATCTGTAGCAACTTTTACTATAGAACATGTGGAATGTTGTTTATTTAATAACAATGTTTCACTTTTGTTAATCGTTACACCACCAGTGGCATTAATAGTCGTTTGTCCTGCGCCAACTTGTCTAATGTCTATTTGTGTTCCGGTAGCGTAAGCAACTGATGAATTTAAAGGAACAGTTAAAGTATTAGAAGCTGCGTTATTCATTCGCACATAGTTAGAAGCATCAGTTATCACTAATGTATAAGTTGTTCCGGTTTGATTGTTGATTGTAACTTCTGCATCTAACTTAGTATCTAAATCAGTTTGTGAAGCTATTCCAGCCTCGACCAATGTATTATTAATCCAAGCTGAACCATTCCATTTCAACAATTCCCCAATCGTGTTACTTGTGATTGTGGTATCAGTTAAAGAAGCTAATGTGCTACCGCCACCAGCTTGGTTTACCCAACCACTACCATTATAAGTTAATACTTCATCAGTAGCAGGTGTTGTGATTGTTACATCACTTAAATCACCCAACGGTTCAGTGGTTATGTCTTGCAATGCTGATGTAGCTAAGTCACCT
>Ga0164313_10001802_pt1 | contig 19177 bp, 14 predicted proteins | sample GuaBasSedimGuay4_FD_113735 | JGI IMG/M metagenome (GOLD analysis project Ga0164313, IMG submission 113735) | Subseafloor sediment microbial communities from Guaymas Basin, Gulf of California, Mexico - Guay4, Core 4569-4, 0-3 cm | ecosystem: Environmental > Aquatic > Marine > Hydrothermal vents... | reverse complement strand
AAGCAGCCATTCCGGTACAAATAGTAGCAATATCGGGGTTTATATATTGCATTGTATCATAAATTCCAAGACCGGCATATACCGATCCGCCGGGTGAATTCATATAAATCATAATATCTTTTGCCGGATCTATAGACTCAAGAAATAATAACTGAGCGGTAATAATGTTGGCAACTGTATCATCGATACCTGTTCCTAAAAAGATTATACGGTCCATCATTAAACGTGAGAACACGTCCATTTGGGCAACATTTAATTGCCGTTCTTCAATAATATAAGGGGTCATTGAAGATTTTATATAACCATCGAGGTACATACTGTTGATGCCATGATGTTTCACAGCATACTTACTAAATTCATTTTTGTCCATTGTTCTGATTTTGTATTAAGACCAAATTTAATTTATATAAATGATTATAAAAGTGCACAGGTAATAAAAGTGACACTAGAATTACAATCCCAAATAAACATAATTTACCATAAAAAGTAATTCGCTTCTGTATCCTGCAAAAAAAGGACTGTAATTTAAAGGGCTTGAGCTGCTTTTACAAAATCATCGTAGCTCACCTTTTTTTCGTTTAGCTTAACTGTTTCCTTTAGGTAACTGATCAACCTGTCTTCCAGAATTAGATCGAAAATCTTTCTTGATTCATCGTTGTTCTCCATCATCTGTTTTGCATGAACCGTTAAGTTTTCATCATCGGGAGCAGGTAATCCGTATTGCGCATACTGTCCGGCAACAAATTGTTTGGCTTTAGCCAATACATCTTCCTGTCCTATTTTTATCCCTCCGAGCTCAATCATTTTATTTTCAATCAATTGCCATTTCAAAGACTTCGCATACATATCGTAATCCTTTTCTAATTGCTCGTCGGTAATGGGTTTTTCGTTCGAGGTCTTTATCCAACGTTTCAAGAAATTATCCGGTAAAACAAGAACTGTTTTATCCAATAAATTCTTACTCATGGTATTCATAAAAAGCTTATCGCTCTCACCTGCAAATTGCAATTCTGTATCCTTTTTAATCTTCTCTTTCAAATCCTCTTCAGACTTAATCTCACCTTCAGCACCCATCTTTGCAAAAAATTCATCATCCAAATCTGCTGGTTGCATCGATTTTATATCTTTAACATTTAACCGGAAATTATTCTTTATTTCCGAAAGGGCTTCTTTTTCAATGCCCAACATTTTAGCAAGGTCATCATCACTATTTGATATTTTTCCTGGATCAACAATTACATGGTCGCCAGGTTTTAAACCAGTCAACGATTTTTTGGTTTTTTTATCCTTTAAAAACTCCAACGAAATGGTTGATTCCTTCATGATGCCCCCTTCTGAAATTTCATCATTTCCATCGAGTTCTACCAGGTCACCAATAATCATATCATTTTCACCTGCTGCTTCGGGTGTAGACAATTTTCCATACCGTTTCCGCAAATCAGCTATATGGTCCTGCACCATTTTATCAGCTACCTTTATTATAAGATAGTCATGTTTGGTCCGTTTATTTAGTTTCAAATCGAATTCCGGTGCCAAGCCAACATCGTACTTAAAATTAAAATCTTCGGGTTGGTCCCAGTTTCCGTTTTCACCGTCATTATCAACGGGTAAAGGGTTTCCGAGGATGTTGAGCTTGTTGGATTTAATATAATCGTTCAGCGAATCGTTTATTAACTTATTTAACTCCTCTGCCAATAGTGCTTTTCCGTACTTTTTAACGATTATCCCTGCTGGGACTTTACCAGGCCTGAAGCCAGGAATACTCACTTCTTTTGCATAGGATTTTAAGCTGCTTTTATATTTATCCCGGTAATCTTCGTTTTTAATTTCGATATTTAAAACCAGGTTTAAATCATCAATTTTCTCCTCGATAATCTGCATAATTTCAATGTTGTTTTGTGTTTTTTTTCATCAGCTGAATAGCTCTGTGCGGGCTTATCGATATTTTCAAAGCCCGAAATTAAAATTTGAGGATGTATTCAACATAAATACACCCTCAAATTAGTGCGGGTGGAGGGACTCGAACCCACACACCTCGCGGCACTAGATCCTAAGTCTAGCGTGTCTACCAATTTCACCACACCCGCAATATTAAAATAAAGAACTCCTTTTTTAAAAGGACTGCAAAAGTAATCTTTTTTAGATTTCAAATGGAAAATTTACTCATTTTTAAAGATTGCTGGAATTTTGCATTAAGCCAATGAAAATAGCTGATCTTTTAGAACATTAAAACAATTGCAAATAAATCTTTTGCTTAGTTTTGGCCTTAAATATTGAATGCTATGAAAAGTTTCGATCCGAAATCACTATCTATACAAGCACTACATGGTTTTTTGCTCGGCGCTATCGCGCCAAGGCCCATAGCCCTTGCCAGTACCATTGACGAAAACGGACGGCATAACCTTGCCCCTTTTAGTTTTTTCAATGTCTTTAGCGCCAATCCACCGGTGATGATTTTTTCGCCTGCACGGCGTGGAACAGACGCTTCTACAAAGCATACTCTAGAAAATGCCAAAAAAGTTAGGGAAGTTGTAATAAATATTGTGAATTACGATATGGTTCAACAAATGGTATTGACCAGTGCAAATTTTCCAGAAGGTGTCAGCGAATTTGAAAAAGCGGGATTTACACCTGTTGTATCTGAGGCGGTAAAACCGATGCGGGTTAAAGAAAGCCCGGTACAATTCGAGTGTAAAATCACGAAGATTATCGAATTGGGGGATGGTCCAGCGTCGGGAAACCTGATATTTGCCGAGGTTGTTCATTTTCATGTCAGTGAAGATATCTTAGCAGATAACGGAAGGATAGACCCACAAAAAATTGATTTGGTTGGCCGTGCCGGAGGCAATTATTACAGTCGGGCACATGGTAAAAGCCTTTTCGAAATTTTACGGCCAAACGATGACAATATGGGGATGGATAAATTACCAGTTGATATTCGGACAAGTTCTGTTTTATCAGGAAATGACCTGGCAATTTTAGCCAACGAACCCGAATTGCCTAACGAAACAGACATCAATGAATATAAATTATTGGATCTGGCCCACTTGTTTATAAAATATGAAGATGATGCTGTACAACTCGAAAATGCATTGCACCAACATGCTAAAGAATTAATTGCATCCGGCAAAATCCCAAAAGCATGGAAAACGCTGCTGGCTTTTAATAATTAATCGCTTCTTTAAAAAAATACGACTAAAAACTTAGCTGATTGAAGTGGAATATGGTAGTTTTGCAATCCATAAAAAAAATGAAAAATGAGATACGAATTAAGCGGAACTTTAAGGGTAGTTAGAGACACACAGGTTATAAGTGACCGGTTTAAAAAAAGGGAATTTGTGGTGATGATCGATGAAGAAAGCCAATTTCCACAACCTATAATGTGTCAATTTACTCAAGACAGGTGTTCGAAGTTAGATAATTTTAATTCGGGCGATAAAGTAAAAGTCGAATTTTATTTAAAAGGCCGGGAATGGACAAGTCCGCAAGGGGAAGTGAAGTATTTTTTATCGGCAGATGCCTGGACAATTGATACTCTTGGAGGAAATACAGAACCTGCTGTTTATCAGAACGAAGGTTCTACGGGAGATATTCCCCCACCCCCTCCTCCAACTACTTTTGAAAGTGACAGTTCAAAAGGAGATTCGGAAGAAGATGATCTTCCATTTTAACAATAATTTAAGGGATTTAATTATCGGTTCGAATATCTAATGCTTCGCGCAAACCATTACCTACCAGCATAAAGGCAAGAACCAAAAGCATGATACTAATCCCGGGAACAATGGCCATATATGCCAATTGGGTGGTTATGTAATGATAATGGTCTTTTATCATTGCACCCCACGATGCCATTGGAATCTGCGCGCCTATTCCCAAAAAACTCAGGCCGGCTTCGATTAAAATTGCAGCTGCAAAATTTGCGGCCGAAATTACAATTACAGGCCCTAAAACATTGGGCAAAATATGCTTAACAATTAACCGGCGATCAGAATAACCTAATGCCCTGCCGGCTTCAACAAATTCTTTTTCACGAATGCTCAAAACCTGCCCCCTTACAACACGGGCAACTTCAACCCACATGGTAAGTCCTACCGCAATAAAAACCTGGGAAAAGCCCTTCCCAAGAACAAGGGTAACAGCAATAACCAATAAGATGGTTGGGATTGACCAAACAACATTAATCAACCACATAATCAACTCATCAACCCATCCGCGGTAATACCCGGCTATGGCACCGAGTGTTATTCCAATAACCAACGAAATAAATACAGCGATAAACCCAACCGAAAGTGAAACCACAGCCCCTGCCATTACACGGCTTAAAAGGTCCCTGCCGAATTTATCAGTACCCAAAATAAAATCATAATTCTCGATGTTCCCGCTAATATTTTGCTGCATTTGAGCTAACGAAATATCTACAAAATCGCCATTTATCAATGGAATTCTATAAGAATTCCTTTCATACACCACTTTTTTTAAAGGGTCAATAGCGTACAATACATCCGGAAGGAAAAAACTTTCAGATTCACTGTACCTGTCTGATCCGGAAAATAATTCAACCTTAATACTGTCGGAAATAAATTTCCAGGAATTTATTGGAATATATTTGTAGGGCAATTCCTCCCCTCCAAAAAAGAACAATTTATAAAAGGCTTCTTTCTTAACTACTTTGTTCCTGGTAATTTTAAGAACTTCTACTTCAAAGCCGGGTTTTTGTCTCGAAATTTCCAGTATCTGATTGTTGGCATCCGGGGTTCTATCTGGGCGGATAGTCGCTCCCAGAACTGCAATAAGTAGAAAAAAAGCAATAATCAATAATCCGAAAAATGCTAATCTGTTTTTAAGCAATTTACGCCAGGTTTCAACAAAATAAGACTCGGATTTCATAGACGGTATTAATTTGTATTTAATGCGCTACAAATATTGAAATAATATGTCAGGGTAAAAACCTAACCTGCATTATTCATAAAAATAATGATGATACTTCATAAATTACACTTTATCAGATGATTATACAGATCATCTTTAAAACATTAAAACTTTCATTTTTTTACAAGTACATTTATTTTAATGCATCTGCTTTGCCTGCCTGCCGGTCAGGCAGGTTGCTAATCCTTTGAAATAGATTACTATATCAGCAGGATTAGACGCCGCACATCTACATCAAACTAAACGCATGAATAATGCAGGCTAATGCGAAATTTTTCTTCCTTTCCATTTAGGATGAACAAACAAGGAAAGTAGAATAACAACCGGAACAAATATCATATACAAGGGTTCAAGTATCAAAACCTCAAACCAACTCGCTTTTTGCCCAAGAAGTAAAGCGGTTTTTTTGAAAAATAAATAATCCAGCAGGGATTTAAACAACCAAAAACATAAAAAAAACAGGATGTAATTTACCTGGTAACTTAACCCTAAGACGAATAGCGAGATAAAAACAATTTGCACCACCATTGAAAGCATACCCAAAAAAAAAGAGATTGAACTGCTAAACCGCCTCATCTTACCGGTCCACCTGATCCGTTGTTTAATAAGGTGCGGCCAGCTTTTCTCCGGATTTGTTATTACCAGATTTTCAGGGGTATAATTTAAAAAAACACTTTGGTGGTCCTCTTTTAAAAAAGATCGCAGTAAAAACATATCATCCCCAGACGAAATGTTTAAATTGTCGTTAAAAGGCTTTAACGTTTCAAAGGTTTCTTTATTGAAAATTAAATTTGCAGCACTTGCAAGGGCAGGTTGTCCATTAAAATCAACAACCGCTTTATTAATCCCCATTAAACTTAAGTAATCATAATATTGAAACCTACTTAGTAAACTATTGCCATGGTAAGAAATAACAGGCTGAATTAAAAGGCCGGGCTTTTTTACCATAACCATATCATCAACTTTTCTGAGCAAGTCAGGATGCAACCGGCAATCAGCATCTATTGTATAAATATAGCTTCCGGATGCAGAAGAGATGGCCTGGGCGATGGCTTGTTTTTTACCATCCTTCAACGCCCTCAATAATTTAAAGTTTTTCGGTAATTCACTATTTTCCAAAAACTCAAACGATCCATCCGATGAATTATCGTCAATAAAGATGACCTCGAACCTGTCTTTTACAAAGTTCAGTTGCTTTAAATCTGATAAAATATGAGTCAAATTTTCTATTTCGTTACGGAATGGAATAATAATCGTGTAAGTAAAACCGTGTAAAATACCAGGGATTTGGTTGGTTTTTATTGGGACTTTTATCTTTAAAACCGCAAAAAGAACAATGACTGAATATATCAGCAAGACAAGCGCAGAAAAAATCAAAAAAAAGGTCATTCCCCTTTTGCTGAAACTGTTTTTAAAAGAAAGTAATTCCCCGCTATGGCAGGTATTACAAGATTAATTAGCCATAATAGCAAAGTAACTGCAATAATTATAAGGCTATTATAAATCAGACCCGAAAAAACCCATACCGCAATTGATTCCTTGATTCCTATTTCGCCCCAAAAAGTTACAGGGACAAAAGACGTTAATAAATAAAACAAGGTTATTTTTAAAAATACTGTGGTATAACCCAGTTCAAGGCCCAAAAATCGTATTAATAAATAAAATTGTGTTGCAAAAGCCAGGTATCGCAAGAAACTAAGTAAAACGATTGTAATCTTTGTCCGTTTATCGGGTGTATCCGCAAAATAATGCTTCCATTTTTGAGGAACTATCTTTAAGGAACCAGTGGATAAAAACAAATAGCTGAAAAATAAAATAAGTACAATACCAATAATGGAAAGCCCAAATTTTAGAGTAGAATTACCAATTATCTGATCCCCAAAATACAACCACCCTATCCATCCCATAACCAAGGTAATTAGCCATTGGCTATAACTTCCATAAAAAGAAGAGACCATGCCTTTTTTACGGTGATATTCCGGTAAGTGCACTATTTTACCAATAAAATCACCCATACGATTGGGTGTACTTAAAGCTGTAGATACCCCCGACCATATTGACCGAAAAGCCTTTGAAAAACCAATCTTATAAAACGGTTTTACAAGCATCTGCCATTTAAAGGCCTCGAAAGCCCAGTTTAAAAACATCAGACCAATAACAGGCAACAACCATAAAAACCTGGCTGGCTCCCAATTCTGACCCATTAAAAAATCAAAGGACATTCCAATTTTATCCCGACGGAATAAATCAAAAACAATTCCACCCAGTATAATCAGGGGCAGTGCTTTTAACCCATATTTAATTGCTAAGTTTTTAAATTTTAAAATTGAATGCATTGATTAACTTTGAGAGCGACAAATATAAAGTATTAATGCAGGAGAAAATTATTTTAGGCATTGATCCCGGAACTGTTGTTATGGGATATGGTGTTTTGATGATAAAAGACAAGCAGATGAAAATGCTCAACATGGGTGTTATCCATTTGCATAAGTATGATAACCATGCTAAAAAACTCAAAGTAATTTTCGAAAAAATGCTTTTGTTAATCGATCAATGGCATCCGGATGAACTGGCCATTGAAGCCCCTTTTTTTGGTAAAAACGTACAATCTATGCTTAAATTGGGCCGGGCACAAGGAGTGGCCATTGCTGCAGCACTACACCGGGACTTACCCATGACCGAGTATGCTCCCAAAAAGATAAAACAATCGATTACAGGCAATGGTAATGCCAGTAAAGAACAAGTTGCAGGTATGTTGCAAAGCTTACTTGAAATTAAATCGATGCCTACCTATTTGGATGCAACCGATGGCTTAGCTGCTGCTGTTTGCCATCATTTTCAAAGTGGCTCAACAATATCATCTGGTAATTATACCGGATGGAAATCTTTTTTAACCAAGAACCCGGAAAGAAAAAAAAACAATTGAATTTACGCTTCCCTTATCCTTTTTGCAATAGCTTCAAATTCCACTTCAGAAAGTTTGAGTTTTTTACTTGAGAAATTCATATCCTTTTCTGCATTTATTGGAATAAGATGAACATGCGCATGGGGAACCTCCAGGCCAATTACGGTCACGCCCAAACGGTTGCAAGGAATCACTTTCTTAATTTTTGCTGCAACTTGTTTTACAAACAACATTAGCGCTTGATAGTCCCCATCGTTTAAATCGAAAATGTAATCTGTTTCTTTTTTTGGAATGACCAGTGTATGCCCTTTTTGCAGTGGAAAAATATCAAGAAATGCTAAAAATTGCTCATTTTCTGCAACTTTATATGCAGGGATTTGGCCCTTAGCTATTTTGGTGAAGATACCAGCCATTATCTTGAAATATCCAGGATTTCGAATTGAATAGTTCCGTTTGGGGTAACCACATCGGCAATATCACCAACAGCTTTCCCCAACAAACCTTTTCCTATAGGTGAGTCGATTGAAATTTTACCAGACTTTAAATCTGCCTCATTTTCGGCTACCAATGTATATTCAAATACTTTTTTCAATTTAATATGCTTGATCTTTACAGTAGAAAGAATAAATACTTTGGAGGCATCGATCTGTGAATCATCAACAATACGGGCGTCAGCCAACCAATTATTTAGTTTAGAAATCCTAGCTTCCAAAAGGCCCTGCGCTTCTTTTGCTGCATCATATTCTGCGTTTTCCGAAAGATCACCCTTATCCCTGGCTTCCGCAATTTGTTGCGATATTTTAGGTCTTTCGACTGTACGTAACTGTTCAATCTCATTTTTCAAATTCTCCAAACCCTCAGGGGTGTAATATGTAAGCTGTGCCATAGCAGTGCTTTAATGATAATTAATTAAACCAAGCAGGAGAACCAATAGGTTCTCCCAATAAAAATGTAAAGATACAAAATCGTTTTAAATACTAGAATTCCATTCGGATAGCAAACTGATGAAACCCACTAAACGGATTTGTTGTTCTGTAGGCATAATCCAATCCAAGGTTAAAGTTTTTACCCAACGGAATGTTAAAATTTACTCCCATTGCCGGACCGGTATAAACCGTATTTCTATCAATATCGTTATTGATACCATTTTCAAGCATGTATCCAAAATTAATGCCTACAATTCTTTTAAATGAATATCCAACCCCAAAGTTAAACTGGTCCTTGGTAAAAGAATTTGCCAGAAATGTAAAATTAAATCCAACAATATGGTCATCAGCAACATACCAATCGTAATTTAGGCCCAGGCCCATTTGCGTAGGAAGTTCATATCCATGTGATGGGTTCTGTAATGTAACAACACTTTGGTTACTATTTTGTACTGTACCCTGAACAGCTAACCCATCTCCTTTAAACTTCATTTTACCACCTACATTTCGCAGGGATATACCAAATTTAAAATTTCTTTTAGGTCCTGTAACGTAATTGATACCAGCATCAAATGCGAAACCGGTTGCGCCCACGTTTGCTGTAGATTCGCTAATTAATTTTACAGTAAGCCCCCCATAAATACTGTTAGAAAACTCTTTGGCATAACTCAGGCCAATAGTCAGAAAACTGGGGGCAAATTTACTTCCATTACCCTCAGGTGCAGCCTCAGTTGTGACACCGATATCACCATAACCAACATGAAAAACCTCTATCCCAATTGTATTGCTTGATTCGCCTAAACGAAATCCCATACCAAGGGTGTTAACAGCAATATTTGAGTTCCCCATATATTGTATATTTCCATATCCAATATCAATTCCTTCTGTAAAAGCCAGTCCGGCAACATTAAATGCCATTGCTTCCATTCCTGAAACACTTGCCAGGTTAGATCCCGCCCAACTTCCGGTACGTGCCCATGGAAGTATCAATAATTGTGCAGCACCTGCAGATCCTGATCTATCATTGTTTCCGGCAGTAAGTGGACTTACCAATGCTATAGCTAAGGCACCAACTATAAGCTTTTTTATCTTTGCTGTAGAAAATATTCCCATAGTAATCAAAAATTTATCAAATTAAAGGAATCGGAGTTAAACCCCCGATTCAAATTTTATATTAAAAGTTCTCTAAATCCGGAGGTCGCATTACAACCATCAGTGTCAAAATAGACTCCCCTAGATCCCCGGCATCAATATGTATTACATAAGTTCCACTGGCGATAGGTACCCGGATATGGTTTTTCAAATCCCAATCTTGAAATGATAAAGGATTGTCCTTTTCAATTCTCCGTACCATTGTTCCTCCCATGTTAAATATGGAAATTGTACATCTTTGGGGCAAATTAATAATCTTGACAACATTATCCAGCCGTGAAGATTCATACGTTGACCTTGCATAATAAGGATTGGGAACTACATCAACCCCTTCAAGGAAGAAATTTTTTGCTACTTCGGTGATACCCGTTTCAGCGCCTAGTCCGTTGGTATTAAATTCATACATCGGGTTCCAATTATTAAGGGAATACTGGGTACTGTCCAAAAAGTCAAACAAATCCTTAATCGTATCATCCTCAAATTCCACATCAGCAACGGTTGCATATCTGCCATAAGGTTGTCCAACACGAAGTTTAACCGTGGTTTTTGTAGGGATCAACCCATCTTCAAGCGAAAGAAAACCAGAGCCATTCGGATCCAAAATAGGCATACTCACCCAGGAGGCAGCATTAAAAATCCGTTTTCTTTTCGCGGGCGATGTCTCATTGATTAAACTTAAAATGAAATCCCCATAATCATACCCGGGCATTTCTCTAAGTTTTGTCACTGGCTTAGGTTCCAAATCCCTGCGGTTTTTAAATATATAAATATTATGTTGTCCACCTGCAATAGGTTCACCAAATGTTGTAACAATTGTTGTGTCGGGATTCCACAACATATCATTTCCATTGTGGTTGGATAAATAAGAATCCTCAGTAAATGCTATATTCAGCCGTTCACCGGTAGTTACATCAATAGCGTAACCCGGAAACCAAGACATTCCAATTGGTTGGGTCCCTCCCATAGTTGCTTCGTCGGTACCAGTATTTCCATCCTTATCTATCGAAGGCTGGTTTCTGAGAAACTTTTCTTTGGTAGTGTCGGCAGACAAACCGATTACCGCTTGAGCTTCAAGAACAGCGGCACGGGTCCATTTTGACTTGTCATTGGTAAAAACAACATCGACACTGATCAATTCGCTAATATTTGTTTTTTGAATATACGCACCCATGGCATCGCCTCCCGGCGAAAATACCGTGTCATTTTGTACTATGGTAAATGGTGCCCATGTCCCGTTTAATACCCCTTCATAAAACTGATCGTCGTCCTGCCCGGGATAATCACTTGGCCACGACACTTCAGTTCCAATAAGTGATACACTGGTACCGGAGCGAATCCAATTAAACAGCGAATTACCTTCCTGATCCTGTACACCCGACAACCAGAACTTCGTAGGGTCTTCATAAACAATTTCTCCATGCAAAAAATCAGTATAGCCATTTCTTCTTATGTCCCCAAACCGATAATTATCCGGAAATTCATACTGGGCAAAATTGATGGCCAACCCATATTCAGGAACCAACTGCTCATTATCAATAGAGAATTTAAGATCGCCTTTAATGGTATCGTCCAATAATTCTTTATTGATTAAAAACCACCTCAAAGTATCATTTTCCAAATCAATAAAATTACTGTCCAGCATTAGGAAAAAATCAGCATCCTGAACAACCAAAGGATCGGCAACAAATATCGTTACCGGACCAGCATCCCTTTCATATTGAAGCACATTTGCTTTCCAGGGCTCCCCTGCCATTATTTCGTCGATTGTTTCTTGTTTTAGGTCCACAATATTATTTGAGCCCCCACTGCCTTTTCCTTCGATCCGGGTAACTTCAACGCCATCGCCAAATTCACTGTTCGGAACTGTTCCACCATCCTGACCGGTAATTTTATGGGGTATGGCCGAGATGGGCACTACACCAGTTGTTGCGGATTTTCCACTTTGGATATATGGGGATGCCTGCCCTGTAGCAGTTCCATCAGAAAGTGTGGTATACGGTAAATATTCGTTGTGACCATAAGCTATGGCCATAAAGAAATATGTTTTATAATTAACCAGGTTAACATCAGTTGTTGCAAATGCATCTACAACTATTTTGTATGCATGTTTTATTCCAGTGTTTGACCCGTTTACTTTTCCAACAGGTACTGATAGCCCAAGTTCCTCATCAAATTCATAATTAATAATCTGAGCTATATCATCCTTAATATCGGTTTGGAAAATCAACCTTGCAAGGTCTGTATCATCCAAATTCTGAACTGATACACTCCCATTTACAAGCTGAAATATTTTATATCCCTGGAAAAAATATCTTTGATCCTCTTCCGGTATCGAAACCAAGGTAGTATCAACAAGAACAAAATCGGGAATTGTCGGGTCAATTTCATCAAAACCTTCCTTATAATTATTGGAAATTATATTATCATTGGTTAGGTATAAGATCAATTCCTTATCGAATTCAGTTATTGATTGGTCAGGTTGATCGGGCCCCTCAACGATACGAAAACAATTGTCAAACAAATTTTGTGCTTTATCATCGGCTGCACGGACCAATTCTACAGACTGAAACGGGGAACCCTTGAAGGACCTTCCGTAAACAGCGCCAACAGTAATATTATTTACATTACCAGGTTCGAGTTTAAACGGACCGGCTGATTGTATAAATCTTCGGTCGGCAGGTAGATTTCCTGCATTTTCATCAGTCCAGGGATCCTGCGGAATACCTTCGGTACCCCATCCAATTGGATCAGTATCGCCGGGAAACATATACCGGGCCTTTAACGCATCCGGATTGGTTGGTTCGTAACCGAGTCCCCCATAACTCATTACAGTTCCGTCTTTCCATATTCCCCTCAAATAACCATAAAAATCTGTATCTATCCGCGGGTTACCCGTTGCGGTACCATCGTTATTATGAAAAACGAATGCACGCATTCCAAACCGTTCGTTATCAACAACATCATCTCCATACCCAATTCCAATACCCCCATAAGGAATACCAGCACTATCCAATGCATCCTGATAAACAATGGTCAACGGATTATCGATTCCATCGGCATCTTGAAAAGGCCCTTCAAAAAAATCAACGCCTACAGCAGGCGGACTGCTTCCGTATCCGGAGAACCCTGCAGCTCCAGGGTCATTTTGCGCCCCGTTGTACCCATAGCCCAGACCCCTTTGCACATCGCATCCGGCATAATCATCATCTGACCAACCAATATCAAAATCAACCCATTGCCCGAAATAAGTTTCGGTCAATGTAAGTGACCCCTGGTTAATTAACACATAATTATAAAAAGACATCGAATTAATTTCATCATCAGAGGTAAATACAAAGGTCTGAGCCCTGATTTCCATACCTATGGGCTGACCTTCTGATTCGGTGTGGATATTCCCTTTGTCATTAAAAATCCAAAACAAGTTTTCATGCCCGAATAAAGGAACAGGATCTTCCCTAAATCGACTTTTACAGTCTATTTCCCCAGTTAAATCATACCAGGGGTAATCCCCGGCGCCTGGATCGTAAATCCCATCTTGATTTTGGTCGAAAAACGGACCCAGAACATTGTCCTGGTTTTGGGAGATATCCCCATTCCCCGGCCACTCTATAAAGTCCTGAGGGATCTCGTACCCATCCTCAAATGGCGTATCGTTATCATTATCCGGGTTTCCATCATTTATCCTGTTCCACCATTCCGAATGTAACCTGGCTTGCTGGACAGTTGTTCTCCAAAACCGATCGTATTGTGAACAGACCTCGGGTTCGATTGATGCGGTACCATCGTTGGTCAATGGCCCGGGCCAAAAATCATTACCATCCTGTCGGAACATTACAGCCGCAAGTTTTAAATTACTTGCAGGGTCCAGCCCTCCCATCCACAACGAACCTGCAAATAAAACACTGTTATCTGCATCCGTTCCATCGGCGTTGGTTTTAGGTACGATATAAAAAGCCCTGGGATTTCCTGCACGTTGCTCCCACATATTGCCACCGGTTTCAATTATATACCTCACATTATTCCGTTCCATTACTTCAACTTTTGTAGATGGAGCACAACCTGCCGCAAGGTCTTTGTTCGAATTTGGGGTTTTATTTTTATTCCCCGGAATTTCACGTGCATTAATAGTACTGCCCCACACAAAGCCAATAGCAAGTAACAAATAAGTAAAATTAAATCTCCTCATAATCTTTTTTTTTCAATCTATAGTATCTATCATTAAAAGTCGAAACGAAGTCCTAACCTGATGGTTCGAGCCCTCCCATAATTAAGTGGAGTGCGCATCGAAGTATTGTAATAATACACAAATGAATCAGGATCCAACCTTGATTTTATATCCTGTTCACCACGTGGATCTGCCAGGTAACCATCGTCATCAGGAGACCCCGTGTACCTGTAAACATTAATTATGTTTTGTGTATTTATCAAGTTCGCAATCCAAAGATAAATATTCAGGTTGCCCATTTTTTTATTGCCATCGGCGTCAGTTCCCAAGCGAATGGGAAAACTTTGATCAATTTGCAAATCCAGACGGGTGGTAGTGGGTAAGCGCGAACCGTTGAGTTGTCCGATTAACCGGTTATTGTTTTCAAATAAGGAAGATACTGTTTTTGAATCAGAATACGGTGTACCGCTATTGAAAGTGCCAATAAAGTTAACCCCAAAATCGGCCAGTATTTGCGATGACCCAATCATTGGACCATTATAACTTGCCCCCCGGCCATAACGAAAATCAAAAGTTGCAACTACATTGTGCCTGGTATCGAAATCAAGCGGATAAATTGTCCGTAAGTTTGGCTGACCGGCATTTATTAAGGCTGCAGCTGTGGTTGAACTCGAACCCGTACCCTCTGCAAATTGCAGGGTGTAGGAAACATTAAGCCGTACATTACCTGTTCTTCTTAAATCATACGTAATTGAAAATCCTTTTACCGTACCAAAATCGATATTATCGAAGGTGTTATAATTCACCGGATAGGCCCCTACATAGGATCTTAATTGAATATTATTTTCCATTTGCCTGTAAAAAGCCGATAACTTAATAGACGATGTTTTGGAAACCACCTGTTGGAACCCCAACTCATAATCGGTGGTTTTTTCTGATTTTAAGTTTGGCTCATCAAAATTTCTTGCACTGGCCGTTGTACGAATAAATAAATAGTCGATGGGGTTTAATATATTATTTCCCGTTGGTCTTTGGGTCAGCACATCGTAATGCGCAAAAAACAAGGCCACGTCGGATATCGGAAATGAGAAGGCAATACGGGGCATAACATTTACTTGGGGACTATAATCTTCAAAGGCAGTGGCAAGATTTTTATCATCATCACCACCATGAACCAGATAAGGGCTAATTACACCTCCCTCTGAAAGAATACTCGGGTCTTCAATTGGGCTTCCCTGGGCATCGAACCATTGTTCGTCATTTCTATACCCTTTAATAACACTGGGGTTATCTACGTCATCAACATAAACAACGTAATCGTTGCCAATTCCTGAAGGATGTGAGACCGGATCCCCTCCTATTGAATTCACTTCACCGGCTTTAAAAGTTTCCCCAATAACAAAAGGGTCTTTTAATACACCCTGGTTGGCATCAAAACGATCTATCCTGACACCTACATTAAATATAATGTCATTTAAGGCAAATTTATCCATTATGTAACCGGCAACATAATTGGGGCTATATGCCCCAATAGACCGTGTAAAGTTGCCATCATCGCCGGTTTGGGTAAAAAAATCATTGAAATTTGAACTTCCACTTGTTTTCTTCCCGGTATAATCATAGCCCCGGTACTCCACGTAATTTACCCCACTGTTCAGCAATTCATCTGGACTGAAAAGCCCCAGGTTTAATTGTTCAGGGTCAAGGGCGTCAACATCAATTATTACATCTCCATCGGGATCCATGCCCAAACTTGTCCTTAAATTGCGATCGAAGGTAGATTGCGAGTTCAAATCGATTAAAACAGGGTAAGTAATATAGGCATACGTTCCCTCGGGAAAAGTAATCGTTGAATCACTTCTGTCCAGTTCCCTAAGATGACTGTTAGCTTGTAGCCTGGACAAGGTCCACAAGTCTCTAGGTCCCCTGCCATTATCGCCCAAAGCAAACCGGGATTCAATACGTTGTTCGAATTCGATTCCCAACTGCAGAGCATGTTCGCCTATATCGGCAGAACCATTGGCGGATATCCGAAATTGTTGGTTATCATACTTTCTATAAAAATTTGAACGTGTCCCCGGATGGGCCCATAAGCCGTAAGCAGGGGGAGGTCCTTCACCGTTAAGCAAGCCATTTCCGGCCTGAATGGCGGTAAGGCTTGAAATATTTCCGTTTTCATTATCGCCGAAAAAACTAAAATACTGGTTGGTTACCGCAGCGGCTTCACTATTAACATTACTTGGTGCGTAAGTTACAAGTGTATCTTCGAAACCCGCATGTACATACGCCTGTCGATTATCATCAAACGCATAAAAAGGTTGGGAATGGGTTTCATACTTACCCAAATAACCATAATTAAAATAATTATCTGTATGGTCGGGATCCTGAAATTCGCCACTACTTACCGTGTAATCAGCCAGAATGGAATAAAATGCGTTTTTCACCCCTTTTCCATTGGGATTGTTTTTGAACCGTTGCACAAATCGAACATAAGTCCGTAGATCCTTATCAATTGATTGGGGATTAAACTCCGAATTCATTAAATCACGCCCAAACCTGACGTATCGTGTCCTGTTTCTTTTCTGCCAATTGTAATTCAACCCCACCGAAATATCGAATAGTTCGGAAGGGGATATATCGAGTTTTGCCGTTGCATTTACCTGCTCTTCCTTTGCATTTTGCCTTGTGCTTACCGCATGAAAAGAATCATCGTGTAAAAACTCAGCATTATATTGGGCAGCCGTTCCGGCCGTATTTATTCTTAGGGGATTATCAATTAGCCGCTGCCTTGCATCATCGTTAATCTTGGTGAGCCCAAAGGTGGGCCTGTTATCTAACTCACTTATATAATTACCGGAAATAAAGAAGCCTAAAACCGAACGCTCCCTATTGCCCAACGAATCTTTTTTAAAGGCCAAAGGTCCGCTTAAATAACCTTCAACCAGGTTATAGCCAAACTTATCAAGGCCCACACCGTCCTCACCGGATTTAAAGCCTGAAGATAAAAGTTCGATACCTCCATACAGTTTAGGGGCAGCCCCTTTGGTTGTAATATTAATGATACCCCCGGTAACATCACCATAATTAGCAGGCACACCACCTGTAATTACCGATACTTCCTGTATAGCCGATTTTGGCAACTGGGTTGAGCCTATTACTTTTACCCCATCAATATAATAATACGTGTTATCCGACCGTGCACCACGAACATTCAAATCGCCATCTGCGTCAGCGGTAACCCCTGCAACTGTAGTTGCAATCGAACTGGCATCCCGTAAAGGCATTTTTGCTATGTCCTCTGAAGAAACTGTACCTCCCGATGCGCCACCATCTTTATCTATTAATGGCACAACATACTCAACCACATCTATTTCTTCGAGATTAATACCTCCGGCCATATTAACGTCCTGAAAAGTGATTTTGTCAGCTTTAACAAGAACCCCTGCAATCATTTTTGTATTATATCCTACAACCTGTATATATAGGTCATATTTACCAGGTCTGAGCGGTTTAATTGTATATTTTCCGTCTATATCAGTGGCAGTACCGGCAATTTGTGTTTCACCTTCTTTAGCAACTACCGCTGCAAAGGGGATAGTTTCTCCGGTTTTTTCATCTTTTATAACACCTTTTAAAGAACCGGAACCGGTTTGAGCAAAAGAGGGTAAAGCAAATACCAATACAATTGCAAGAAAGTAAAGCTTTTTATACATAAACAAAGGTTTTAATCATTTTAGCAACAACGAGCGCTAATATAGAAAAATTAAATTCACAAAAGCAAAGCCTTTTTCATAAATTTTTTCTCTATATGTAAATTCTATAATAAACCACACGTTGATTTAATATTCGTCGGTAAATATGAATTAATAATCTCAAAATAAAAAGCAAATGATTACAATAATTATTCATTATTATACATCTCAAAGAATTATCAATGTTTAAACCAGTTTTTTCGAATTGTTCTTTTGTTTTTTTTCGTTTTTTTCGTTTTTCGCAGGTTTTTCTTCATTCTTTTTTTGGTCTTTTTTCCTTGACGGCTGCGATGCATTTTCAATGCATTATCATACTCATTTCGAGCATCTTTTGATCTGTTTTTACGTTGTTTTTTTAGCTCTTTATTCTCTTTTCGTTCACTTTTGTTAGGTTTTTGAGAATAAACCACACAAAACTGCGTTAACGAAAGCACAATTAGTACAAGTAATATTTTTAATTTTGTCGTCATTAGTTTTGCGAATTTACTATGAAACAAATATTATTAAAAATTACAAATTGAATTAATCGGTGAAAAAATATATTATACTATCCGTTTTATTGGTTTCGGCCGCATTTATTTCCTGCAGTAAAGAGGAAGTTAGAAACCCTGTGCCCAATATTAGTTTTGATGTAACGCTTAATTTGACCCTTCCTGCGTATGCACCATTGTTACATCCATTGGGGGGCATCGTTTTTTATACTTCTGGGGCTGGGTCTAAAGGGATCGCAATTCTTCGTGTGTCCAATGACGAATTTGTTGTTTATGACCTTCACTGTCCTTATAAAGTACAAGATGGATGTGTTGTTGTGGAAAATGAAGATGAAATTGGCAGTTTGGTAGATTTAGGCTGTTGTAAGTCAAAATTCAATATGATAAATGGTGGGTTTCCGACGGAGGGTCCTGCTGTAAATGGGCTAAAGCCATATAAATATGTGCTTACAGGAAATATTTTAAGGGTATTTAATTGATGTTTGTCCATAATGTCCGATTTCTTCGCCTGCCTGCCTGCCGGTCAGGCAGGTTATTCTTGTTCTGAAAACAGTCATTTACCATTGTAATTCCGATAGCTATCGGAACCTTGGTTTTCATCCCGATAGCCATCGGGATCGAAAGCCCTGCCTGACCGGCAGGCAGGCTCAATAGCGAACATTCTGAACTAAGCACCGACTTTATGGACAGATTCTAACTAGCTTTTGAATCTTCAAAATATTTTGACAATTTACTACAATAAAAACCCCCGGCTTTTACCGGGGTTTTTACTTCAATATTTAAAAGATACTAGTACCTGTACTCATCACTTTTATACGGGCCTTCAACCTTAACACCAATATAATCAGCTTGTTCTT
>Ga0164313_10001801_pt1 | contig 19179 bp, 22 predicted proteins | sample GuaBasSedimGuay4_FD_113735 | JGI IMG/M metagenome (GOLD analysis project Ga0164313, IMG submission 113735) | Subseafloor sediment microbial communities from Guaymas Basin, Gulf of California, Mexico - Guay4, Core 4569-4, 0-3 cm | ecosystem: Environmental > Aquatic > Marine > Hydrothermal vents... | reverse complement strand
CGCATAATAAGATAATCTAACTTAAACCCAAAGAAAACCTGCTATGATAATAGAAAATCACCAAAGGATTATTATGGCTTATAAAATAGAATTAGATAAAGATAAACTACAACAGGAATTGACTCCCGTGGAGTATAATGTCTGTTTAAACCACGGCACAGAAGCACCTTTTCAAAATGAATTTCATGATTCAAAAGCAGAAGGTACATACGCTTGTAAATGTTGTAACACTCCACTATTCACCTCAGAAGCTAAATTTGACTCAGGCACAGGGTGGCCAAGTTATTTTCAACCTATCACAGACGACTGCATTGAAGAAATAGTAGATGATACATTGGGAATGAGACGTGTAGAAGTACGCTGTGCAGCCTGCGGTTCCCACTTAGGACACGTATTTCCAGACGGACCGGCACCTACGTACCAGAGATATTGCATCAACTCTGCTTCATTAAACTTTACAGAGAAATAGCCGTAGCGTGGGTTTTCCAACCCACGAACAATTACTATGTAATTGATTTATTTTTTTAATTATATTCAAGTCGTGGGTTGGAAAACCCACGCTACAAACAAAAATATTATTTTTGCAGTTGTGCGGCAATACGCCCTGCAGCTTCATCCATCTCTACTTTTGTGTCAAACATAAAAGTATGTTTTTCTTCTTCACCAATATGTAAAAAAAGTCCGTAACCCACTATTTCCACTTTCCCTTTAGCCTCTACTTCTATCCATTCAAGACTCACCTGTGTTGTTTCGTCTTCATGTCCTGTTTTAACAACGGCGGCAGGATAGAGCTGCGTGATATCTTTTGTGTCAAATTGTTTATCTTCTATAGTAATAATCATAAAAGGATTATAGTATAATCAAATAAAAATAAATGGAGTGAACTATATGAGTTTAAATGCACAAATCAAAAGTGACATAAAAGACGCAATGCGCGCAAAAGAAACAGTAAAAAGAGACACACTTAGAAACATACAAGCAGCAGTAAAACAGATAGAAGTAGATGAACGCAGAGATGTAACCGATGCAGATCTTGAAGCAATTTTGATGAAATATCTCAAACAAAGAGAAGATGCAAAAGTGCAGTTCGCTGATGCAGGACGTAATGATCTCGTAGAAAAAGAAGATGCAGAGATAGCCATAGTCAAAGTCTATCTACCTGAACCTATGGATGATACAGAGTTAGAGTCAGTACTCAAGGAAGTAATAGCCTCTGTAGGTGCTGAAAGCATGAAAGACATGGGTAAAGTAATGGGTGGAGCAAAAGCAGCCATAGGAAGCCGTGCAGATGGTGGAAGAATCAATGTAATGGTGAAGAAACTATTATCATAAGCTAACGCTCTTTTGTCACTGAGCACTGTGTGTACCGATGTGGAGGCGTGCAAATTGCGAAGCAACACGCCGGAACATCGAAGTACACTTGCGAAGTGACGCTTTTTTGGTTTCATTTTTTCTAAAAAAAGGAAAGGGGAAATAACGCCACAGTTAAAGTGAAAGGGAATATGTAAAAGTAAAATACATTGTAGTATGCATTCCAACGCAGAGCATGGGAACGAGTTTCATCTCTAATTAAAAAGATTTAAACCCCATATTTAACGGCTTTTATAGCCGCAGTAATATCATCCTGTCTCATAAAATGCTCACCCACCAAAAATGCATCCGCACCAATCTTATTTAACTCAACAACAGTCTCATGATCATTTATCCCAGATTCAGCCACAATGATCTTACCATTAGGAATCAACGGGATCAATTTTTCACTCAAAGACATATCCATCTCAAATGTTTCAAGGTTACGGTGATTAATACCAATAATATCTGCACCCGCAAAAATAGTTTTCACCAAGTCCGTTTTGTTATGGACTTCAACCAATACATCCAAACCTAAATGTAAAGCATAATCATGTAACTCTTTGAGTTCTTTACGTGAAAGCGCCATAGCAATGAGCAAGATATAGTCTGCACCAAATACCAATGCTTCAAGTATTTGATATTTATCAACAATAAAATCTTTTCGAAGGAGAGGAATACTGACATAACGACGTACCATACCAAGGTACTCTTTATCCCCTTGAAAAAAATGTGGCTCTGTCAAGATAGAAAGTGAATCAGCTCCACCTTTTTCGTACGCTTGTGCGATTTCCATAGGGTCAAAATCTTCACGTATTACCCCTTTACTTGGACTTGCTTTTTTTACCTCAGCAATAATACGGTAAGGATTTTCTTTGGTTGAGCGTAATGCACTTTTAACATCTTTAGGTACAAAAGGGTTAAATGCAAGAGAACGTCCCAACCACTCCATAGGAAAATCTAATTTTCTTTGTTCTAGATCTGATTTTGTTTTTTTAATGATTTCATCTAATATTTGAGCCATATGTGTTCCATAGTGTTATAAATTTCGCGTATTATATCAAAATTAACTTCTCGAAGCCTCTTATTTTATTTACACTGCCGGATTGCATCCCAATGTTCACTGATCTCTGGTTCTTCAAGACCTTCTTCATCTACCACTCTCTTCATCAACTGATAGGCTTTTGTACAATCACGTTTTTTATAATAACCCCATGCCAAAGAGTCCAGATAATACGTATTATCTGGCTGTTGAACCAAGGCATCTTGTATGATCCTCATACCTTTCTTGATATCCACTTCTTTATCTATCAGTGTATAACCGTAATAATTCAAATAAATACTGTCATCATTCCCCAACTTGAAGGCTTGTTCAAAATAGGATATAACACTTTTGATCATATTCTTATCATTTTTATCTTTTGAATTTTCAAAAATAAGTACACCTTTCTCTGCGATCCACTTTGAATTATTATCTTCCTTATACAGTGTGTCCACCAATGCTAATGCTTTGGAGAAATATTTTTTTATCTTATAGAGTTCATAAAGTATATTATTTCGACTTTTATCTGTTTCTAAAAAAGTAATGGCTCCATCAATATCTCTTTTATACATATAGGCATCTATGATCTTTTCAAGATATTGTTCATTATTATCCTGACTATATAAGGCTTTATATATTTCTAAAATACCATCAATATCTTGTTCTTTTTGATAAAGTAAAAGCAATCTTAAATAGACATCTTTACTTGTAATATTCATACGACGGTGCGTCTCAAGCAATTGTATTGCCTTTTCACGTTCGTCTGTAAACTCATCCATGATCGCAGTCATACGTAACAAGACCTCTTCCCTTGGGACTGTTTCATATATCTTGCTTAAAAGTTCCAATGCACGCTTGAAATTTCCTGAATAAAGATATGAATTTGAAGCCAGATCCAGATCTACCGGGTCAGTAGATTGTTCAAGAAGATAAGCTGCTTCTATTCTTGCATTTTTAACTTGTCTTGCTGTCAGGTAAAGCGGTATAAGCAAACGTCGTACTTCAAGTTTGTTGGGATATTGTTTATCCCATAGCTTAAGACGCCCGATACTCTCCACGATATGTGCACGGCCTAACAGTGCAGCAGTGGCTTCTTTAAATAGGTAAATTTCTGAACCAGTATCATCAAAAAGCTTTTTATAGATTTGATAGCTGCTTTCATACGCTTTATACTCATCCGCTAAAATACCTCTGATGATCAGTTCATCTTCGCTTATGGTCATCAGTTCTTTAGCATAACCAGTAGATGTAGCAAAGCCTATTGTGATAAGCAGGGTGAAAACTATACGATTCCAGGACATTCTTTACGCACCTCTTCTTCATCATTTTTAAATTGTTCCCAAAAAGGAAACGTACGACACTGCAAAGGTCGTACAGGATAGATAGAACATTGTTTTTTAGACTCATTAAAAAATATACAGGCAAAATTATCAGGTGCAAGTTGTTTTTCTATTAGTGAATAACGATGTTTTACTTTTCGAAGATACATTGTAGCAAAATCTTCCACACTAAGGTTAACAAATGCTGCCATTTTTTCTATCTCCATATATTTTGCCCAGATATAACCACTCTCTCCTGTGCAACAATGCCCGCCACAGGCTTCACAGGCAGAAGGCGTAAATTTATAATCATATCCCTCTTGTTCCATTAATTCCATGGTTAGAAATCACCTTTTATACTATGTGTATTTGCTCTAATGAAAACATCTTTTGCTTTTTTTCTATAAACACTGTCATCATCAAAGACTACAAATGGTGGTAATATCTGTGTCATGGACTTTGATCCTACACGTGCAGCGATCATTACAAGCTTTGAATCTCTATCTATTTTAGAATGTACAAACTGTATCTTTTCTACATTTATACCACACAAAGTTAAATGGTAAACCAATAGGTCTATCTGTTTTGCATCATAACAAAAGATAAAATACCCTCGTGGTTTCAACAGCTTTTTCACTTTTGCTATAAAATTTTCTATAGGCAGATGATGTGCATATCTGGCAATATTAAGATGCGTATTTTCACTCTGTGTGACCCTTGAGTCATAAAATGGAGGATTTGAAATGATATAATCAAATTTCTCTTCGGTCTTAAATTCTGTAAAATCTACAATATGACTTTGCACGCTTAACTGATTGAGTGCATAATTATGCCTTGCATAATCCATCATCTTTTCCTGTTTATCAATGATACTCGTTTGTAGCGTAAAATCACGGCTCAATAAAAGAGATATTATTCCTACACCACACCCCACATCAAGCAGTGAACCTTTTGGCTTAAAAGTAGATATAAAATCATATAAAAAAATAGAGTCACTATTGTAACAGTAACCTGATGTTGGTTGATAAAGAAACATTTAGCCCTCCTATTTTAATGGATTTTACAATAATTTCAGTATAATTGCGATTATGAATAATGAAGAAATAGATCTATTAAATCCACCATCAACAAACTTTTCCATGATGGACTATGACTGTGCCTACATTCCTGGTAAATTAGTCCGTATGAATTACAAGTATGTAGCCCAGGCAAGTAAAAAGTTCGCTACTGCCGTTGTAGCAAGAGGATGGAGACGCTTTGGTAAATACTTTGTACATCCTATCTGTCATGGTTGCACTGAATGTAAAAGTGTCCGTATTGAAGTTAAAGACTTCACTTATAGTAAATCACAAAAAAAGTCCTTTAACCGTAACAGTGATACAGAGATCATCGTACAAAATCCCACAATGACGCAGGCACACCTTGATCTTTACAACAAATACCATGCACATAAAAATGAAACTGACGATTGGCAACATCGCAACATTTCACAAAGAGAATACCATGAAAACTTTGTAGACGGTGCCCATGATTTTGGGAAAGAAGTACTTTATATCATAGATGATAAGCTTGTAGGTGTAGATCTTATTGATATACTTGATGACGGGATCTCTTCCATCTATTTTTATTATGATCCGGACTATTCACGTCTTTCCTTGGGTACCTATTCTCTACTCTATCAAATACAACTTGCTCAAATACTTGAACTTCCATGGATCTATTTAGGCTACTGGGTAGAGGGGTGCAAGTCCTTTGCCTACAAAGAAAAGTTTCAACCGCAAGAGATACTTGAGGGGTTTCCTGCTGTCTCCAAAGAACCCTTATGGGAACTATGGGCAAACAAGAGATAACCCAACACCTTAGTCATTCTTTAATTTTCTTGCCCACTTAAAAAATAGTCTATCTGCAGACACCCGCTTGTTTACTTCTTTTTCATCTACAATATGTTGTGCTAACCACGCAGCCATCAATGGAGCAAAAACAAATCCTCTTCCTCCCAGTCCATTGAATACATACAGATTTTCAACATAAAGAAGTTCAGGCTTTGATCCTCTTAAAACCTTAGGGTAGTGCTCTAACATCATTGGCACATCTATCACTTTACCTACTAAAGGGAAATAGTCCTTAGACCCCGAACGCATCCCGCAATAAGTCTCTTTTAGTACAAAGTCACTGGTATCTACCATCTGTGAAGCACTCTCAAAAAGTCCCTTAAGCGGTTTACCCTCACAGGTTATACAAGGTTCTTTAGACTTCACGTGCGTGGCACCGATCTTAATAATACCATTGACATTGGCAGAGACTGAAATACTCTTATGCATACTCATCTTTAGATCTAAGGCACTTCTATAATCTCCACGAGAACCCCAAGTACCTCTGATACCCATATAACGCAAGTCTGCTAAATTACTTTCGTACCCAGTGGCCAATATTATATTTTTAGCACTATACTCACCTACTACCCAAACACCATTTTCTTTTTTAAGTTCTTCGACTTCATATTGCAGTATTTCAATTTCTTGCAGTAAGAACTCACACACTGCCATAGCATCACAATCTCCTGCTTCGGGAAAAAAGAAACTCTCAAAATTCGTATTTATGCCTTCTGCTTTGAGTTGTTGATTAGTATAATTTTCATACACATTGTCATTGTAGAGTTCATACTCAGAAAACTTCTGAGCATCCTCTTCATCTTTGGGTATACGAATAACCCCTGTTTGATGAAAATACTCTGGGCAGATAGAGAGGTAAAAATCTTTAGCAAAAGAGAAAGCTTCATTGGTAAGTTTTTGAAGGGGAGAACCTTTGCCTATTTTAGGAGAGACAAAAGCACCCGCAGCACCGGATCCTCCAAATGCAATGCCTTTTTTGTCAAATACTAATACTTTTTGATTTTGTTGTGTAAGTGTATACGCTGCAGTAGCACCTGCGATGCCTGCTCCAATGATGATAGTATCATAACATTTAGACATAACAGTATCTAAAAAGTATTCTGAGAATACATCACTACTTCTCCACTTATGACAGTATTTGATAAGCCACTATTCGATCCTGGATTATTTGCACAAGCAGTAAGGAAAAAACTCACCAAAAAGAGAAGTAACCTTTTCATCTTAAACAGTGATCTCTTTAATATCAGCAATATCTTTAAAGGTTTTATAGACAGATCCGATCATATGAAGTCTGTTTACCTTCAATGCTTCATCATCACTATTCACCATTACATCATCAAAATATCCATCGAGTTCACGCTTGAGTCCAAAGAGTGCTTCAAGTTCTGTTTTATAATCATAATAGTCTTGATTGATCACTTTTTCATAGGCATTATAGAGTGTGATTTCTGCATCTTCTTTAAACAACGCAGTATCTATACTCAAACTTGAATCCAGGTTTACATCTTTAGAGATGTTTGCTACACGCTTAAACGTAGAGAACTGTTCTTTAAATGTGTCATTGGAAACGATCTCATTCAGTGCTGCCACTTTTTTGGATATCTCATTGATATCTCTTTCTCCTGAAGCTAAAACCGAAGCAATCACTGATGGATTTGCATCAAGTGATTTATTGATACGCTCTATAATAAATTCAGAAAGTAGATTTATATCAAAATCATCGTAGTTCCCCTTAAGTAAGGTGATAATATCATCAATGTTAAAACTTAGATCAAATTCAGTCACGATACGAACAATACCATTTACCGCACGACGCAATGCAAACGGGTCTTTAGAACCAGTTGGTATCTTCCCTACAGAAAAAAGTCCAAAGAGTGTATCAAGTTTTGCAGACATAGCCACAATAGAAGAGAAAACAGAGCTTGGAAGTTCCGCACCCTCACCTACTGGCATATATTGTTCTTTTATGGCGTTATAAACCCGTTCTTCTTCTCCAAGTGCTTTGGCATAGTAGTATCCCATAAGCCCTTGAAGCTCTGTAAACTCATACACCATTTCAGACATAAGGTCTGCTTTTGCAAGGTGCACGGATCTATCCATGGCTTTCTCAAGTCCTGTTGAACTTTGACCCGTAATACTTTCTATTTTATCCATATAAAGCGCAAGCAATCGTATAGCAATGTTCTTTTCTCTTTTGATCTTATCTGCAAGTGTACCAAGACCATCGATGAACTGTACTTTTTCTAAACCATCCGTAGAGAGTCCATTTTTAAGATCATTTCTGTAAAAGAAAAGACCATCTGCCAAACGTGGTTTAAGTACACGTTCATTTCCTTCTACTACCTTAGAATAATCATTTGTATAAGCATTGCTCACCACAATAAACTTATTGGCTATCTTCCCGTTTTCAAACACAGGAAAATAGCGCTGATGCTCTTTCATAGATGTAATGATCACTTCAGCTGGAAGCTCTAAGAACATTTCATCAAAAGTACCTACAAGCGCTTTAGGATTTTCTGTAATAGACACAATCTCAGCAAGAAGTGATCTGTCTCTTTCTATGATAATGTTATGTGTAGCCTCCAAAGCATCAAATTCTGCCAAAATTTTAGACTCTCTTTCTTTAGGTTCCAACATCACCGCACCCTCTGAGAGGATACTTTCATAGTCATTTATATTTGCTACTTTCACAGCATCATACGTCACCATACGGTGTACATATGTTTTTATGTCTGACTTTACACCAAAAAGTTCAACATCAACAGAACTATCATCCATTCTTACCTGTAACCATCTGATAGGTCTGATAAACTCATCTGTTCTTGCTCCCCAACGCATCATTTTTCCAAAACTCATTGTGGCGATCCACTTTTCTAACATTGCTTGAAGAAGCGAAGTGGTTTGAGCACCCTTCTCTTCTTTTTTGAAATAGAGTACTTCTTTACCGTTCTTTTCACTACGTCCAAGTTCGTCAAAAGGAACACCACATTTACGGGCAAATCCCTCTGCTGCCTTGGTTGGTTGACCATCTTTTAAAGCAGCAACCATCGGAGGACCAAAAAACTCAACCGTTGCATCTTCTTGACTGATTGGCATAGCAGCATGTCTAAGTACCAATCTTCTAGGAGTATAGACAAATTCAAAACCATTAGAAAGGTTATACTCTGTGAGTATGTTTGTCCATGATTTTTCTATGTTTTTTACGATTTTAAGTAGTGGTACAGCAGGTAGTTCTTCTACGCCTATTTCAATGAGTAGTGCTTGTGTCATGGTAGGTTTCCTAGTAAATAATAATGGCTATTATTTTACCTAAGAGTTGGTAAAGAGGTGGTTAGTCCTTCTTTCCCTCTTTATCCTCATCATCTATCATGTCAATACGTCTACCCTCATCATCAAACTTACTCTTATAATAATTTTTGATGATACCAAAAGTAATAAAAACAAAAATAAACATAGCAATAATATATAAAATATCTCCAAATGACATATTAATTCTCCAAAGTATTTGCGATGGTAATTTTTTCAAAACCATCATAATTTTTACGCAGTGCATCATAGAGGACAATGCCTACAGAGACACCAAGGTTTAGACTTCTGCCTTTTCCACCCATTGGTATGGTAATACACTGTTCAGGGTTTGCAAGCAACACTTTTTCATCTATGCCTTTTGTCTCAGAACCAAACAAGATATAGTCACCCTTTTTGAATGAAGCATCAAAATAAAGGTTATCTGTTTTCGTCGTAGCCATATACGAGTTTGAATCTATAGGATGTTTCTCCAAAAATGCATCAAAACTCTTCCACACAATTAGATCCAAATCTTTCCAGTAATCTAACCCTGCACGCTTGACTGCTTTATCATCTATATCAAATCCCAAAGGTTCGATAAGATGCAATGTAGCACCTAAATTAACACAAAGACGACCAATAGTTCCTGTGTTGGGTGGTATTTGTGGTTCCACCAATACTATATTGAACATATTAAAAGATTACCGTTTTATTCCCATTGACAAAGACTCTGTCATTCAGTACCAAAGATAAAGCACGAGAAAGCACTATTTTTTCTCCGTCTCGCCCTGCTCTTTGCATATCTCTCCATGTTAAACGATGGTTCACAGGTATAACATCCTGTGCGATGATTGGACCTTCATCCAAATCATCTGTGACATAATGTGCTGTTGCACCGATGATCTTCACCCCTCGTTCATACGCTTGTTTATAAGGGTTTGCCCCTATGAATGCCGGTAAGAAAGAGTGATGAATATTGATGATCTTCTGCGTATAGGATTTCACAAAAGTAGAAGTCAATATACGCATGTATTTTGCCAGAACAATATAATCAAATTCAAATTCATTAATGAGTTTCATCACATGCTCTTCATGTTCTTCTCTAGACATATCATCAGCAGGAATGTAAAAGAAAGGGATGTCAAAACGACGAACAAGCTCTTCTAAAGTATCATGGTTTCCTATAACACACTCTATCTCTGCACCCAATTCACCATCTGCATGACGAATAAGTATATCACCTAAGGCATGAGACTCTTTAGTCACCATTAGAATGATTTTTTTATCTTCAGGTTCTATGACCCTAATATGTGCTGCTGCAGGTGTCACGGACTTAAGTGTATCAAGTAATTCTTGCGTATCAAAGAGACCTGATACGACAGTACGCATAAAAAATCGTCCATACTCTTTGTCTACAAATTCACGGTTATTATCAATATTTAAACCTCTGTCGTAAAAAACTTTAGAGATCTCATATACCAATCCTTTGGCATCTTCACAGTCTATTAAAACTCTTGCTCTTTTTTCCATTTTAACCCTAGTTGCACTTAAATTGTAAAATTATACCTATTTTTCTTTCAAACTCTTTATCTTCTCTTGCGTACGCCCATCAAGTTCATCACCTAAAGCCTTGCCTTTAAATCCCTCTGCCATTAATTCTGTTGGTGTTACCCCTCTGTCAAAAGGTTTATCCCATACATCTAAGTGCTTCGCCAAAATTCTCACCTTGGGATGATAATTCCCTACATACGACATAATCCCCTCTTTGAGTGCCAAGTTGGCTATGAAAGATACGGTTAGTGTTGCAGGTAGAGTAGTTGCCAATTTTTTATAGTACACATTAGGTGCACCCAGTCTATCTAAGAGCTCACCTGTCTCTATGTCCCAATACGATTTAGAGATAAAAAGAAAATAATAGTCTCTCAGTTCATCTTCAAAGTTAGCCTGATACTTTTGGAGCTCTCTACTTAACTGTATAAAATTACCACGCTCCATGCGCACATCAAAAAGCTTTTCAAAAATACAAAGTTGCAGAAGATAATAGAGTCCATAATGCAAATACTCAGCCCTGAACATCTTCTCAAACTCACTAAAAATGCGTTCTTTAGGCAAGTCGTCCAGTGCAATATTTTGACAGAGAGTGCAGCTCTTCTCTTCTATTTTAAACCCAAAACGTGCAGAAAATTGCATGGCACGCAATACACGTAAACTGTCTTCTATAAATGAACTTTCATTGACAACTCTAAGTATTTTATGTTCTAAGTCATCCAAACCAGACCAAAAATCCAATATCTTTTCATTCTGAATGTCATACATCAAAGCATTGATCGTAAAATCTCGTCTTTTTGATGCCTCACGTTCATTGTTTGCTAAAGTTACTTCAAAGCCTTTATGTCCTTGAGCCACTTTTTTTTCCTTTCTTGGTAAAGAAATATCTAGCAGATGATACTTATAGACAAAAAAGCTCTTCCCTACACCCTGGGCACCTAAATGCACCATAGCCGTCTCAAAATCTTCCACACTGATGTCAAAACATTCAATATCATAATCTTTACATTCACGTCCCAAAAGACGATCACGTACCGCGCCACCCACTATGTAACATGTGGCATTATAGTATTGTGTCAAATAGTCTGTCACTGTAGTTATATCATGAAGTATAGAAGGATCTGTTTGAGAAAAAAAGTTTGGAAAAGGTTTGATAGTGGGCATGTCATCCCTTATATATCGTTAGTTTAAAACAATCATAGCATTTAAAAGTTAAAATTGTGACCTAAGTAAATGGTAGGATTCTCCCTACCATCGTTCTATTTACTGGCATACTCTGCAATGATATCACCCATTTCTGTACAAGTACAGATCTCTTTGGCATCATAATCACCAATGTCACCCGTACGGTATCCCTCAGAGAGTGCTTTTTTGATCGCAGCATCTATTTTATCAGCTGCTTCATTTTCACCTAAAGCATATCGGAGCATCATACTGGCAGAAGAGATAGTCGCTAACGGGTTAGCGATCCCTTGACCTGTGATGTCTGGTGCAGAACCGTGGATCGGTTCAAACAAACCTACACCTTTACCCGTACTTGCACTTGGGAGAAGTCCGATAGAACCGGAAAGCATAGATGCTGCATCTGAAAGAATATCTCCAAAGATATTACCAGTCAAGATCACATCAAATTGTTTAGGATCACGGATCAGTTGCATTGCAGCATTATCAACATACATATGAGAAAGCTCAACTTCCGGGTAATCTTTGGCTACATCTTCTACGATCTCTCTCCAGAACTGGCTTACTTCAAGTACGTTGGCTTTGTCTACAGAACAAAGACGCTTTTTACGCTTCATCGCGATGTCAAAGGCAACAACTGCAATGCGTACCACTTCTTCTCTTGTATAGATCATGGTATTAAATGCCTTGTCTGCATGAAGTTCTCTTGGCTCACCAAAATAAATACCACCTGTAAGCTCACGTACAACCATAATATCTACACCCTTGATCACCTCAGGTTTAAGACTCGATGCATTCACTAGCTCATCAAACACCATTGCAGGTCTGAGGTTTGCAAATGTACCCATCTCTTTACGTAGTCCAAGTAATCCTGTCTCCGGACGTAAATGTCTTTCAAGTCCATCCCATTTTGGTCCACCTATCGCACCAAAAAGAACTGTGTCACATTTTTGCACACCCTGGATAGTCTCATCAGGTAACGGTACACCTGTTTCATCTATAGCTGCACCACCTAAAAGCATTTCTTCATATCTTAAGTTAAATCCTTGTGTCACAGACACTGCATCAAGTACTTTAATTGCTTCATCAATGATCTCAGGACCAATTCCATCACCTTTAATGACACCAATTTTATAACTATTACTCATATATATCCTTTAAAAATACACGACTAGTCGTGTGAGCCATCCGCTGAGGATAGCGTGTAGAGAGTTTTGCTCTTTATGCGTTCTCGTTAGCTAGTTCTTTTTTTGCAAATGCTATCAGTCCACCTGCATCTACCAATTCTTGCATGAACTCCGGGATCGGAGCAAATTTATATGTTTTAGCTTGAGAAACATTAATCACTTCTCCTGCATCCATATCCACTCTTACTGTATCACCTTCATTTATCTGTGCTGATTCTTCCAACTCAAAGATCGGAAGTCCCATATTGAAGGCATTTCTGTAAAAAATACGTGCAAATGTAGGCGCAATAATAGCTGACACACCTGCTGCTTTGAGTGCTATAGGAGCATGTTCACGACTTGAACCACAACCAAAGTTTTCACCCGCAACAATAATATCACCCTCACTCATCTTAGAAACAAACTCAGGGTCTGCATCTTCCATCACATATTTTGCCAACTCTGATGGCTCACTAGTATTGAGATATCTTGCTGCGATAATCAAATCTGTATCTATATTGTCACCAAATTTCCAAACTTTACCTTGCAAAGTCATTCCTTTTAAATAAGAGCCCTAAAGCCTAATAAATTTTCGCGATTATAGCTAAAAAAATAAAATTTACCAAATTTTACACCCATTTCTAATACAATTTCGGTATAATCCACCTTAATTATTACTGAGGTATTCTCTCACATTATCAAGGATTTATATGGCAACAAAAGACAGCATGAAAAGTATAGAAGCGTTATTTAAGTCTAGAAAAAAAGGTGACGTAGTCACATTTGAAAATATTGCTAAAGAATTTACGAAACAGCCTACTGCGGCACAAGCAAAAAAAATTCACAAACTTTCATCTGACGCAAAGATAGAAATTCATTCTGCTTCAGAATATTCAAAACTTCTTGCGGCAAAAGAAGCAAAAAGACGAGATGACATAAGAAAGAAACTCTTAGATGGTGACAGTGAAGATGAATTTGATCTTCATAAAGAAAAAGAACTCTTAGAGTGGAGTCGTTCTGATTCTCCGGTAAGAATGTACTTGCGTGAAATGGGTAAAATTCCTCTTCTTACAAAAGAAGAAGAAGTTGATCTTTCTATGCGTATTGAAGAAGGTGAAGACATCATTATTGATGCTATCTGTTCTGTCCCTTACCTTATTGGATATATTTTAAACTATAAAGAGCCTTTACTCAACCGTGAAAGACGTGTAAAAGAACTTTTCAAAAGTTTTGAAGATGACAAAAAGGATGATTCTGATGACTCTTCGGACGCTGATGACTCTACTGATGCAAAAAGTGTCCCTAAAGATGACAAAAGAGTGAAACAGGTTGTTGATAGTTTTAAGCATCTTGAAAAAGCTAAAAAAGAGTGGATGAAAGCACGTGATGATCTTGATACCTTTATGGAGAATGAAACGGATGCAGTGAAAGTGATTCATGAACGTCTTAAAATTGCATTTAAAAAAGAGTTACTCAAGGCCGCACTTCTTAACCTTGGGCCAACTTCAAAACTTATCAATGAGCTTGTAAAAGCAATGGAAACTGCACTCAAAAGTGATGACAGTTTTGATAAAGAATTAAAACGATTAGAATATAAACTCCCACTCTTTAATAATATGCTCAAAGAAAATCACCAAAAACTACTTGCTAATATCATTAATATGGACAAAGATGACATTATTGATGTCGCACCAGAGACAACGATGGTAAGTACTTATGTTGAGATCAAAAAACTGTTTGAAACAAGGGAAGCCAGTAAAGGTGGATTTGACCTTTCAGAAGAAAAACTACAAGAGATCCTAGGACAGATACGTCAAGGTAAAGCAAAATCAGAAGTGGCAAAAACACGTATGGCAAAATCAAACCTTAGACTGGTTGTATCTATCGCTAAGCGTTATACAAACAGAGGACTTCCTTTCCTTGACCTCATTCAAGAAGGAAACATCGGTCTGATGAAAGCTGTTGATAAGTTTGAGTATGAGAAAGGATATAAATTCTCTACATACGCGACATGGTGGATCCGTCAGGCTATCTCAAGAGCTATTGCAGATCAGGCACGTACGATCCGTATCCCTATTCACATGATCGAGACGATCAACCGTATCAACAAGATCATTAGAAAACACCTTCAAGAAGAAGGAAAAGAGCCAGACCTTGATACAATCGCAGAAGAAGTAGGACTGTCTGTAGATAAAGTGAAAAATGTTATCAAGATCACCAAAGAGCCAGTTTCGCTTGAAACACCGGTTGGGGATGAAGATGATGGTAGATTTGGAGACTTCATTGAAGACAAAACTACTTTAAGTCCCACAGATGCTGTACTAAAAGATGACTTGAACAACCAAATAGATGAAGTACTTGATCAACTTAATGAAAGAGAAAAAGCTGTTATCCGTATGCGTTTTGGTCTTCTTGAAGACGAAAGTGACAGAACACTTGAAGAGATCGGTAAAGAACTTTCTGTGACACGTGAAAGAGTAAGACAGATAGAATCTTCAGCTATCAAAAAACTTAAACACCCTAAAGTAGGACGTAAACTTAAAAACTATATCGAAGAGTAACAATGTCGGAACATAAATTCTTTGCTCTCATCATAGGCACGGAAATACTTAACCGCCGAAGAACAGATGCACACTTTGACTTTGTTTCCAAAGTATTGGCAGATAAAGGTCATAAACTTACAGGGTCCTTCATCATAGAAGATGATCCTGATCTAATCATACAAACCATTAAATTTATTGCATCCCAAGCTAACCCTGTACTGTTCTCTTTTGGTGGCATAGGTTCTACACCTGATGATCATACTCGTCAATGTGCAGCAATAGCTCTACGTGATGGCATACTTTATACACATCAAGAAGCCAAACAAATTATAGAAGAGAAACTAGGAAACAATGCCTACCCTCACCCCATCGTAATGGCTGAGTTACCTAAAAATGCAAACCTATTATATAATCCTGTAAACAAAATGCCTGCATTTAGTCTGGATGAACGTTACTACTTTATGCCTGGTTTTCCAGAGATGGGCCACCCCATGGTCGAAAAGATACTGGAAAAACTTATTCCCGTAAAAAAAGAACACTATCGACATACTTTTACTGCTTTATGCAAAGAAAATGAATTCATCGAAGTGATGGAAAATATGCCAGAAGAAGTAGAGTTTTCCTCTCTCCCTAAACTCTATCGTGGTGGATGGAAAGTGACTATCTCTGTGGCTTCACATGACCAAGCCCTTAGCCATGAAGCATTTGACATGTATATACAAGTACTGAAAGAAAAAAATATAGTCTACGCTTTAGTAGATGAGGTATAAGTTTGACCTATTTAGATACTCTAAAACACCCCGTCATTAGACGACTCTCGCTCATACAGTTCATTTCATACTTTGGTACATGGTTTTCCCAGGTAGCGATCTTTTCTATGATCGTCTCTTTTGGCGCAGATGAGATCATGATAGCATTAACCGCAACGATGGCCATGTTACCAGCTGTTGTTTTGGCACCTGTCATTGGCCTTATCATCGATAAAATAGAGTTTAAAAAGCTTATGAGCATACTGCTTTTAGTGGAGATATCCATGACACTTGGGTTTATTTTTATTAATTCATTGAAGTATGTATGGGTACTCATGTTACTCATATTTATCCGCTCTTCTGCAGCTTCCATGCTCTTCTCTGCAGAAATGGCACTTTTCCCCAAACTTGTCTCAGGAGAGATGCTTAAAAATACTAATGAGATCCACTCTGTAATATGGTCACTCTGCTATGCACTTGGTATGGCTGTTGGCGGGTTAGTGACTTACTACGTAGGTTTTGACATGGCCTTTGCTATAGATGCCTTATTTTACGCTGTTGCTGTTCTTTTGCTTATCGGTCTTAAAATATCTATTGAAAAGATAACCCATACAGAGTCAAATTTTGAAATGTTAAAAAGTGGATTTAACTATTTAAAATCACAGAAAAAAATACTACATCTCATCTTACTGCACGCTGCTATAGGACTTACCTCTTTTGATGCTCTCATCACTCTACTTGCAGACTTTGAATATAAATCGATTATCGCTGTACCACTTGCCATCGGCTGGATGAATGCCACCAGAGCGCTGGGGCTAATGATCGGACCATTTTTTATCTCAAAAATCATTTCAAAAGATAATCTTCACTATTTTTTCATACTTCAGGGTATAGGGATCATCCTTTGGTCTCAACTTGAATACAACTTTTACTTTGCACTTGTTGGTCTTTTTATCACCGGTTTTTTTATCACCACACTCTGGTCATACACTTACTTACTCATACAAGAAGAGACCGAAACAAAATATATGGGGAGAGTCATTTCTTATAATGACATGTTCTTTATGCTCTCCAATGTAACCACTGCACTTTTCATAGGATATGCGTCAAAATGGGGCCTCTCTCTGGAAGGGATCACATTTACTCTGGGTCTTGGTTTTTTTGTAGTAGCCGGGTATTATTTATGGTTTAAAAAGCAGTACATTGATGATGAGAAATAACCGTAGCATCTGTTACAGCTGCTATCGTCCCCAAAGTTCATGTATGTGTGAGTACATCACACCCATAGAAACTACTACACGGTTTATCATCTTGATGCATCCCAAAGAGTTTAGAAAAACCAAAAATGGTACTGGCCATTTTACGCACTTGTCTTTAGCAAATTGTGAGATACATGTGGGTATTGATTTTACAAAACATACAGCCATCAATACCATCATAAACGATCCGTTCAATCTCTGTTATAGCCTCTATCCACATGAAAACAGTATCAATCTCAATGAAGAAGCTATAGGAGAAGAGAAAAAAAATACAGTTATTTTTCTCATAGACTCCACCTGGCCCTGTTCAAGAGCCATCTTAAGAGCAAGTCCCAATATAGATGCTTTACAAAAAGTCAGTTTCACCCATACAGAAATATCAAAATTCACTTTCAAGCAACAACCTAAAGCGTACTGCTTAAGTACCATGGAGTCTACTTTATGTGTATTGAACCTTCTTAATACTCACAAGATCGAACATATAACACATCAAAAATTAGATCACTTTTTATTACCCTTTGAGAAAATGGTAGAGTACCAACTCTCATGTGAATAATGAACCCTGTTAGAGGTTTTTTTCAATAAGTTGCATCACTTCAGCTATCTCTGTTTTGGATACTTTTCCAAACTTCTTATAGATCAATTTCCCTTCTTTGTTAAAAATCAAAATATCAGAATTATCATCTTCAAGATTCCATTGTTTAACTAAAACTTTTTTCTTATCTTTGACATAAATAGTATGAGGAAACTTCTTTTGCTTTGCTTTGAGTTTAGATTCAATGATAACATTAGGGAGCCAGGTAGCTGGAAGATTGACTATGGCTACAGAGTTGACTTTTTTTCTATCAAATTTTTTAGCTTTCAATGCATCTGCCAGACCATTATTTAGATCTCTTTCATCCGGATCTACATAAAACAAAGTATATATCTTTCCTTTAAGCATAGAAGAGTCCCATGCTGTTCCATCAGTTTTACCACCATTTTTACCCTCTAGCACTACGTTACTTGGCACGTTACCAATCTCTAAAGCCATACTCTGTCCCCATAACAATAAGAACCCTAAAAGAATCTTTTTCATTCTATACTCCCTGTATAATATTCTACTCTATGATAGTACCATGATTTGATAAATGATAGAGGGTTCTATTTATCATATTTATGTTAAAATCTGCAAAATTTAACGAATGGAGATATTCAAATGGATATTACTAAAATCGGACATGGCGAAAATCCTGATGCTGTAAAAGCGATCATCGAGGTTCCACTTAATTCAGCTATCAAATATGAAATTGACAAAGACTCAGGTGCAGTTGAAGTAGACAGAGTACTTTACTCAGCTATGCACTACCCTGCAAACTACGGTTTTGTAGCAAATACACTTTCAGATGATGGTGACCCGGCTGACATACTTGTACTTTGTGACTACCCGCTGCAAGCAGGTTCATACATAAAATGTAGACTTGTTGGTGTACTTATGACAGAAGATGAATCTGGTGGAGATGAAAAACTCATCGCTGTACCTACAGTAAAAATCGACCCTACTTATGCAAACATCAATGATCTGGGTGATGTACCGGAGCATACACTTAACCGTATCAAGAACTTCTTTGAAACATACAAAATGCTTGAGCCTAACAAATGGGTAAAAGTATCTGGGTTTAAAGACAAAGCAGCGGCAACAGCGATCTTGGACAAAGCGATCAAAAACTACAAATAGTATCTGATTCCTACGAGATTAATCTCGTGAGCATTTCGCTGAGAAAACTCAGCGTTTGCTTAGTTATGGGAGCTTTGCTTCAATAACATCCTATCAATCAAAACCCCATCTCTTTTTTTCTATT
>Ga0164313_10001800_pt1 | contig 19180 bp, 7 predicted proteins | sample GuaBasSedimGuay4_FD_113735 | JGI IMG/M metagenome (GOLD analysis project Ga0164313, IMG submission 113735) | Subseafloor sediment microbial communities from Guaymas Basin, Gulf of California, Mexico - Guay4, Core 4569-4, 0-3 cm | ecosystem: Environmental > Aquatic > Marine > Hydrothermal vents >... | reverse complement strand
TCTGTAAGCGGCTCTGTATCAAACCACACGGCCGAAATTTTTCCATTGTCAGCCTCCGTCAAACCGAAGTAGTCTTCTGTTAATCCCGGCATATTCAATGCGCTCAACCCTGTAAATTCTGCCTCTGCCGGATCAAATCCCAGTGTAAACTGAATCGCTTGTAAATCTTCATCGGATAAATTTGCTCCGATTGTGATCTGAAACTCCTCTCCCGCTTCAATTCTGTGCCCTGCATGATACGCATCGAGTGAAAACCCATTACTACGTGTCGAAATGCTGCCAAACTGAGATGGCAAATTCACATCACCGGTCAAATCCCCTACTTTAACACCGACAAAGTTCAGATCAGACATATCTTCCGTGAATGTCGCAATTGTATATGCAGCAGGAATAGAATCACTCGCGGGATTGTCAGAGTCATTAAACACAAAGTCTGCATCGACAAATCTCCAGGACGTGGTTGTTGGAAGCGAGTGATAATCTCTCAAAATCATGTCCTTCAGATCCAGCAAGTCATTGACGGATACGTTCCCTGAATTGTCAATGTCAGCTGCCAGATACATGTATGGATCATCAATTGTCTCTACTCCCAGGATGTGCTTGAGAAGGACAACAAGGTCCATTGTTGTAATGCCTTCTGTATCATCTTCATTGCGCTCAGGGCGCACGGTATACCCATCCCCAAAGGGAATTGTGGCAAAGCTGTAATTCCCATCTACCCCTGTCATATCCTGCGCATCGCTACCTTCGAGAACAACCTTGACCTCTTCTATCATTGAGCCATCTGGCGTATAGACAGATCCCTGGATCAATCCGTTAGTAGGGGGACAAATTCCATTGTTGTCCTGAACGACAACAACTGTATTGCAATAAGCCGTATTCCCATCCAGATCAGTTACAAATACCTTGACCGGAGTTGAACCGAGATCTTCACAGCTTACACGCTTCGGTTCGATATCAAATTTGAGATATTGATCAGGCGTACAATTGTCATAGCTTCCCTTGTTAAAAAACTCAGGTCGCAGGTCCATGAAGTAGCCGTCTGGCATCTGCATGAGAGAGACAGATATGCCGTAATAGCAAATAGGAGTTGGGGCTTTCATATCCCTGACAGTAACGTACATGCTACAAGTCGAATACCCACCACAGCCATCGCTGGCGTTGAAAATGACTTTTGTCGTGCCGAGTGGATAATGTCCACTGGCATCTGCACCACCTGAAGTGGCGTATGGCGAGTGATTTGTAATGAAGACATCCGCACCACAATCTGATGAGCCGGTCGCCGGAGGCAGATTGACGTATCCACCGCTACAATCGCCACCTGCTGAGACGAGAGTATCTCCCGGGCACCATATCTGCGGTGGATTTTCAGGGACTATTTTAATTAACTGGGTGTGCTCCCATTTTCCGGGGGAATTCCAGTCGTTGGGATTGTAGACACACCAGTCCAGTACAGTCCACTTTCTCAGTATCTTTTTGCAAGCCGGCGGATTGATATCATAGACCTGATCCTCATATCCCATTACGATCTGGGAACAATCACCCTCCTCAACGATGGGTTTGTCGTATGGTGGAGGAAGCTGATCCGGATCGGTCCAGGGGTCGCAACTATGGATGATATAGTCAGGAGGCCATGAAATGGCTCCATTTCCCCCTCCGGTCACATAGATAGTCTGGGAACAATAGTAGGCGTTATTCCCATAATCATATGCCACCCATGTGCGTACGATCGTCCCGCTTCCACAATTATTGAGGTTGTGCTCCTCGGAAATCGGATCGCCTGCCGGCTCTGGGGCTCCATACCCAAAAATGTAAGCGGTGCCATAGATAGACAAGTCCCACAGTTCGGCATCACACCCAACTGTTGTGTCTGGTGGACATTCAATGTGAAAGACTGGATTATCGCTGGCGAAAGCATTAAAAGAAATGAACAAGGCAATAACAGCACTGCCTGCTCGCATTGCTTGATAAAGGAGGTGAGGCCATTGAGTCAAGATCTGCGACATAACTGTATGATATTTAGTGTGATAAAATCATTTCGTATGCATACGGTTCACTCGTCGAGTGTACGTACACCTACATACAGTAAGTCCTGGTTCTGATCTCAATGGAAGAAAAATACGTGCTTGTCAAGCATCATATTAAAACAAATATATATATGTAATTCGTTAAACCAAAATTAATTAGCATAATTTGAATACAATTTTCAAATTCTCACATAAGGAGTACACAAAACAGATCCTCCCTAAATGAAGAAAGCCTCCTCTCGTCCGAAGACAAGAGGAGGCAATCTCAAAAATCGATTTTTACTTCGATTTATATACTTTCGAATTGAAGGATCTTAGTCGATAAGAACCATCTTCTTCGTAGCTGTAAAGTCGTCAGCATCGAGTCTGTAGTACAGAACTCCTGTTGCTGAGAGTTCATTGCTTGAGATAGTTACTTGATTGTAACCAGCAGCATAATCACCCTCTATTGAGAATACAACCTTTCCAGTCACGTCGAATACAGTCATTGTAGCTTCCATTGCTTCTGGCAATGTAAATGCAACAACAGTTTCTCCGTTGAATGGGTTAGGACTATTCTGGAACAACGCGAAGTCTTTACCAGCTGGAGTCAGATTCGGATTCGTGAACGTCAATGCAACGTCAAGAACTTCTTCTGCACCGTCATATGCTTCGGCAGCAGTAAGGCGTGAGCCAATGCTCAACATCTCACTCAGGCTTCCACTTTGAGTAGCTGTAAACGTCATTGTAAACAGTACATCAGAAGCGTCAGCAGTTACCGGAGTAATTCTGTGCCAGCTAGCTGTAAGAGCACTCTTGTGTACTCCAACATTCTCAGCACCCATATCAATCGCACCAGCTACAACATCAGTCAATGTCAAACCTTCTGTGCGAAGAGTGAACTGGTAACCAATGATGTCGTTGAAGTTGTCAGACGTTACGTCAACAACTACTTCCTGGCCAGCTTCTACTGATTGCTCAGTAGCTTCGAAGCTCAGTACACCATTTACGTTACGTGTTTCGATGCTATTTGCATTAGCTGCAACAGTACCGTTAACGTCACCAATCTTGACAGCTATAAAGTCATTACCCATTGTAAGGCTCTGAACACTTATAACTTCAGTGAAATCCCATGGATTCGTTGGATCAGAGAATACATATTCTCCATCAACAAATCTCCAACTTTCGTTGTTTGGCAACTCACTGTACAGACCGAGGATAAGCTTACGCAATTCAACGAGGTCAATTGCACTTACACTATGGCTATTGTTTGCATCAGCAGCAATCAGCTTGTATGGTGAACCGAGGTCTTCGATTCCAAGCAGGTGCTTCTGAATACCAACAAGGTCAAGTGTGCTTACACCGTTCATTGGATCATCATTTCTCACTGGCTCCATGTCGAAATCGAGCAGTGGGTTAATGAAATGATACAGACCGTCTTTATCAGTAGTGAATGTTCTAAATACATCACCATTCTGATCTTTCAGGTTTACTGTAACCAACTCAACTGGATCTTGCTCTTCAGTTTGAATTGCTCCACCAGCTGTGCTTCCACCAGTTCCACAGACATTCGTATTGTCGTCGATCACGATGAAAGTTGTACAGAAGTCTTTGTTGCGCTCATTCCACTCAATACCATCAAGAATTCCTTCATTCTGGTTTGGTGATCTGTAACCGTTACAGTTCTGGTCATTACCTTCATCAGCAACCCAGATCTCTACGATAAAGCTTGGGCTTCCGTTTTCAGCAATTGCTGCACAGTCAAAGTTTCTGCTTGGCTCGTAGTTCGTACCACTAAAGCTGTAAAGTAAGTCAGCTGCCTCGGTACAATCGTCAAAGCTACTTGCATTGAAGTCTTTAGCCCAGATTGTAACCATTCCACCTGCAGGCATTACTACACTGCTCAAACCAACACATACAGGGCTAGGAGCTTTGCAGTCCTCAAGTCTCAGTAAGTATTCGAATGTAGTAGTATTACCACAACCATCTTCCATGCTCCAAAGTACACGGTGATAATCTTTCTCACCACCGGCTGCTGGCCAGTTTGAACAGTAACGACTGTTGTAAGGAAGACCATTCAGTCTCACACCAAGGATAGATGACGCACGGCTATCGAAGAAGATACTTCCATTTCCGTTAGAGTCAATAGCTGCCTCAGTATTCTTCAACACTTGCATGTAGTCAGATCCATTGTTAGGATAGAACTTCAAGTCATAAGTGATGATATCGCTACACATCTCAACTACTGGATGCTCAAGAACGATATGTACACTACAGCTTGATGCAAGAGGATTGTTCTCACCAAGGAATACCTGGTTGTTAGCTGGTAAAGAAACGTTTGAATCAAGAGCACACAATGTGATTGGACCATATGTTCCTCCAGGGATTGATGCGAAAACCACTTCAGGACCTTCACTATCAATTACCTTAATCACCTGAATGTATCTCCAGATACCTTGCTCGTACGGGAATGACTCATACTGACACCAGTCAATGATAGTCCACTCACGAAGGATCTTGTAACAAGCTCCTTCAACGAAGTCGAAGCGAGTATCTTCATAAGTAACACCAATCAGGCTACAGTTGTCATCAAATATTGTAGGATAGTCGACAGGAACACCGCCGTCAGGGCAGTTATCATACAACTTATCACATGGCCAGATCACACCATCACGTGGATCTGAGTTGACACATGTCTGATCTGAAATGTAGAAAGGATCGAAGTCAACAACCCAGATGCGCTGTACGCAAGTCTGACTGTTTCCTTGTGCATCCTTAGCGAGGAATGTACGCTCAACCAATCTCACTGCATAAGCAGGAGCACCGGATGGCAGATTATCTCCGCTACAATCGTCAATGATGCGCACACGTACTGTAATATCAACATTACAGTTGTCATCAGCCCATCCTTCGAGTCCCCAGTTATATGGCTGTGGAACTTCATCGTTTCCTGGATCGTTAATTACTACATAGTTACGATCACTCTGATCATACTCGTATGCATCAAGTACACGTCCAAATACTGGAGTTGTTGCATCCTGATCTTGCGGTACGAAACCATTAGTTTCTTCTACAGCAAACCAGAAATCACAGCTCACAGTTAAGCTTGGAGGACAAGTAATAAACGGTGAAAGTTTATCCTGTACTTCAATCTCTACCATACAAGAGTTCACATTACCTGCTTCATCCTGTACACGCAGCTCTATCATAATAGGACCAGCTGCTACGTCGCAACATGCAAATGGTACACATGGACGGAAAGCAGTACCCTTATCAACTGAACTAATAATGCCGTTCTTGAGATCATCAATACAAGCTCCACCAGTCGTCCAGTCAAAATCGATACAACTTGTCATACGACGAGCTGTCAACGTAATATCACCACAGTTGTCGTAGCTACCATCATCAAATACTGATGCTGGAACTTTAGTCAGACCTTTATCCAGATCACCATCAAATGTAAGGCTCACGATAGTGTGCTCATCACATAATGGAACTGGAGGTACGTCATCGACAACACAAATCTCGTAAGAACAGCTTGAACTGTTTCCACACTCATCCTCTGCAGTCCACGTAATAATAGTACAACCTAAAGGAAGGTCATCTACGCGGTAGTAACCACCGAAGTTTACGATTGTTCCCTGACTAGCAGTCGGAACCAATGTGTAGTTAGAACCACCACAAGGCTCGTAAACAGTTGGAGGAACCAAGTTAACGTCAGCAGTACAGAACCATGGGTCGGAACCCACTATCTGATCTTGAGGACATGTCAATTCAGGACCTGCAGCAGGAAGTTTGATCACCTGTACACACTCAGTAACTTCCTGAGTACACCAGTCAAGGATTGTCCATGTACGAATAAGCTTCGTTCCATTTCCACAAGTTGACAATGGCTTGTCCCAGTAGTCAAGGAAGATATTACATAGTGAACCACCTTCGATCTCAACACCACCTATCGTTGGATATCCAGTATAGTCAGGATGAATAGGATCGTCGCAGTCATCTCCAATATAAGCCTCAGGACAACTCAGCTGTGAGAGATCCAAAGGAATAATATTGATGATCTGTACACATGAAGCTGAATTTCCTGAATCATCAGTTGCAGTCCATGTACGCACAATTGCGCCACCATTACAATCATCTCCTACTTCCTCATCTTCATAAGTCAGTGTTGGAGGATTCGTACAGTTGTCAGTAGCTACAGGAGCACTTGCCTGAAGTTCTTCGCTGCTTACATTCAGCTGGTATGCATCAATTGTTCCAGCATCAAGAACAGGGAAGTTGTCTTCAATACGAAGTATCCATGTTCCAGTAGCCAATGAACCATTCAAATTCGCCAATGGAACTTGAGGAGTGATAGTCCCTGATAAAGCAGGACCCGCGCCACAAGTCGGTGCATCTCCAGCATCGTCAAATGTCACGTCCCAGTCATCAGTCCCACCGCATGTACCGGAAGCTAAAACAACCTCCACGCCATTTGGTGCTACCAAATACGCATCAATATCAGCTGACCAGGTATGTGTGATCTTTAAACTCACAGTCACATTAGTCACTGCATAACCTAGTGGTGCATCAACTTGAATTTCTATTTCATGGAGGATATTGTCACCAGCTGGCATGTCGATTGGCAGATTCGGAGTATCACCAACAGAGGCAAAGTCAGAATCAGGCGCACCGAATGCAGGATCAGTACTCACACCACATGGGAGTGTTATTGTATCACATGTAATTATCGGAGCAAGTTTGTCCTCTACATTAATTAGACCCCAGCATGAATTGCCGGTCAATGTATCAGTGATAGTTACAGTGAGTGTTTCTCCAACAGCTCCACCGTCAATCATCATTCCACCGAGGTTCTCACCATATCCTTCGATCGCTACGATGTAACCATCATAACAAGCATATGGACCACCTTCGAGAATCATGTCAGTACCAATCAGTGCAGTACAATTCTCATCAACAGAAACCTGTATATTATCATTACAAGCAAGAGTAGTCGTAGGATTGTCAAATCCGTTAACTTCTACATTCCATGAGCAAGTATCTGCAGAACCATCAGCGAATACAACTTCTACTACGAAGTCATGCGAACCGATTCCTAAAGTTTCTCCACTTTCCACACCTTCGATAATGTTCAAGACAGCACCAGGTGAACCTGATTGGAAGGTAAAGTTGCTAAACGTACCACTCGCTGGGCCTGAGAAAAGACTCGCAATCATCAAACTGAAACTCTCTCCAGAAGAGATTGCGACATTCGCTACACTACCCGATTGAGTTGTTCCGCCAAAATTATCTGTCACTTGAATGAAATCAACAAAAAAGTACGACTGAACCGTGCTATAGTACATAGGGGAATTGGGAGTACCATCGAAAGTTTCATAATCCCAATCGAAGGAAATGAATCCATCTTCAGGTGCAGTCCACCTGATCAAAGTACCAATAGTCAGTGCAGCAGGACAGATTTCAAATGTCTCCATAAACACTTCGTCCACACTACAATCGATACAACCCGGCCAATTCAAACTTTCAGCTGTCGGTAGATCACAAGCGTAACCTCCAACAAATCCTGCAACTGGTGGAGTACCGAAGTTACAACCTTCTGCATCTCCTTCGAGACCAACAATGTATCCGTACTGGATTGAGCATAATCCCGGATCGAGGTAGATCACCTCATCATCAGGACATACTACATAACAAGTGTCGTTGGCTGGAGGAACTACAACATCCTGGCAAGTCAATTCCAGGTCAAACGTTCCTGTTGCTCCACCAAAACCGTGAACCAACACGAGGTAATCAGTTCCTGTAACAGCATCAAAAGTCACTATTGATGTGAAGCCACTACAACCGGCACCATCATCATTCCCTGCTACACATGTCAGCGTGCCACAACCATCAGTAAATACACTGATTTTTGTGTCGTAACTGGCCATGTTACAAGTGCTCAATACTGTTTCGCCATCAATCCCTGTAAAGGAGTACCATACTCCAGGACTGGTGATAGAAGCACTACCACAGAAACCAGCATCATTATCAATTGCTGCTCCTATAGTGGTACCTGCTGTTGTCGAATTGCACTGAATCGGTATCGCACCGGCGCACAAGTCGTTGGCCGGCTGGGCAAACACACTTCCTGCACCTGAAATGCAAAAAGCCAGGGTAAGCACCAAGCCTAATGTAAATTTTGTATAAATTATCTTTTTCATGAGATCTGTTTTTATTTATTGTATAGTGTGTTTTAAACTATTCAGTGATCAGATCTATTAATTCGTCCCGGGCACTGATAATCAAATCCCTTTCCTGTCCTTGTGTTTTTACGCTGCTGTACACGCGATCCATTTCATCAAGGGCACCTTCAACATCTTGTAGCTCATCCACTTTCTGCAAATAAGCAGATAGGTACTGCCAGGAATACACACTTTGCAATGTGTTAGGTGAGATTTCGCTTGGGGTCATTGCTAACACTTCTATGTTCGCAAATTCTTCTTGCCTGTCCTGGACTGCCTGTTTAACCGCTTGTCCAGCATCATCTAATGGCAAAAAAGACTGCGCAGATAGTTGTGTAGCACTAACCACAAACAGCGCTATTACCAAGGTAAGTACCCGTAGTAACCGCACGTTTTGCAATAATGCAACATTCGTCTTTTTCATGAGATTGAGTTTTGGTTATTAATGTTTTTTCAATGTTTAAAATTCTTCTTCTTTTTTGGGTCCAATCTTTTTCAGACCGCCGGACTTGAATCTCTCTTACTTGTTTTTTTGAACAGGGGAAATGTGAAGACTCTAAGGGGGAAGTTTCACATTGTTCAAATTAACAGAGCACAGATCAATCTGTCGTCTCGTATACCTTAGGCTAAAACCATGCCAAAAAAAACACACCTTGCCTACTATGATGTACAAATATACACTTAGACTATGGGCTGCATATACCCGCTAATAGGTAATTTTCACATTATCAAACAAAGGAATACTTAAAAGCCATTGCCTGAATTTATTACATAGTACAATAATTCATAACATGAATTACAACTGTTAAATATCAAGTGCTACTATGTATAATTAACTGTTTTGCACACGGAAATAGATGAACACAATAATACATGTGTTAATTATTTAATATGAAAAGTGCGAAAACAACCGAATAATGCGTTAAGAATGAACGCGATTGAAATAAATTCAAAACTCAATAGCGTCAGGGGTCTGGTTCCGTCTAATTGGACGCTTCAGATTTTTTCGGTATGACGTAGTTAATTGTGATTTCGTGTGAGCCATTATTATACTCCTGAAAATCACCGAACCCAACGTCGTAAGAATAAAAAATCTTGAGTTGGTTAATCCGTGTTCCAAGTAAAAGACCAAACCGATTGATATCGCTCAGTGAGTACGTTATCCCTCCTATGAGTTGCTCGTCCAGGAAGCTCAACTTCAGATTGAGATCGACGCTAAATGGTACCCGCCTGATATTCTTTATCGCTATAGATGGTTCAATTTTAAAGTCATGTTCTTTCACGTCGAAACGATATCCTGCAAGAAATATGTAATTAAACTCTTCATTGGGATCCTCGTAATTGCCAGAAATCTTCGTAATCCTGGTCCTGACGATATTTGGAAAGCTCAAGCCAAAAAATAATCGCTCGTCGTATTCCCCATAAATACCAAAAGAGGCATCAAACAGTGTCACGCCATCCAATCCCTCGGCAAGTAACACATCAGAATTATCAATGAATTTATCGTCGTTTACATTATCAAGTCTCAACTGTTGAAAACCTGTCTGCAAGCCGGCACCAAAGTCAAAATCATCATTGCCAAACTTGTATGCAAAATTTACTGATCCTGTGAATGTGCGATACTGTCCCACCCGGTCACTGAGTAGTTGGCCTCCCAACCCCATTCGTTCACCGACGGATCCATTATATAGTAACGTATAGGTCCTGGGAGATCCCTCAAAGCCGGACCACGCATTTCTATAATTGAGAATAAACTCGTGTTGATTGTCAAATCCGGTTGCTCCCGGATTTACCAATACTGGATTGAGGTAGTATTGTGTAAACACACCAGTCTCTTGGGCGACTGTGACAGTCGCAAGAGTCATAATGATTGCAATCGTGTAAAGCAGTTGTTTCATGTCCTTACCCTACTTTCTAATTAATCAAGGCTTCTCAGCAGTGAAACCGTTCCATTAAATACTCTCAGGTCTCCATTATCCAGGTGCACTTCCAGTACCCAGTGATATCCTCCATCCGAGAGCTCATTTCCAGAGTTGTCTGTACCCATCCAACTATTATCGTAATTATCCATTTCAAATTCCTTCCCGCCATATCTGTTGTATATCACTAAACGGTTGGATAATTCAAAAACACACTGGATCATAAATACATCATTCTTCCCATCACCATTTGGTGTAATAACTGTAATGGCTTCGTAACAATCGACATCAACCAGGCATATCTCGGACTGATGCATATTCTCACAGTTGTTATCGTCTGTCACGAATAACACAAATGGTCCTGCCTTCTGATCTGTAATCGACGTTGATGTCTGTCCATTGCTCCATTCATATGCATACGGCGGTACACCACCATTCACACGAGCAATTGCAGATCCATCTGTGCTCGTAGAACTTGAGGCACAGGTCACATCTACTTCAACATCCAACGCTTCTGGTTCAGTCAATAATACTGAACCCTCTGCTGTCTGCCCAAGCTCATCTGTCACAGTCAGTGAATAGCTTCCACCGCACAGATCACCTAAAATCGCTGAAGTTTCTCCTGTACTCCAAAGATAATTCAAGTCACCAACAGCATTTGACACATCGGCGAAAACATCTCCGTTACACTCACCAAAGCAACTCACCCCATAGCCATTGTAGTCAGAAACGATAAATTCAATGAAGAGCTCTTTGCCTCTGATCACGAATGTCTCCACGACCTCGCAGTCAAGCTGATCCGTCACTGTTACAGTATATGAACCTGAAGTCAGGCCGGAAATATCCTTGGTCGTCTCACCATTGCTCCATATATAATCATACCCGGGCTCACCACCTGTCACTGTGAGTTCAATCCTGCCATTCCCCCCTGCACCTGTTTCATTTGTCGTATCAGCTGTGATTACTATTGCACTGGAAGGTCCGTTCACCATAAAGGATGTTTCGCATGTACCTCCATCGTTAGACGTTACGGTCACCGTATATGCACCTACAGCAAGATCATTAATGTCTTCTGTTGTGGCACCATTCGACCATAAATACGTATAGGGACCGGCACCGCATCCGACTGAAGTAATATTAATTGCACCTGTACTTTCTCCAAAACAAGCAACGTTTGTGACATCTGCTCCGATGGCACCCTCCTCACGTACTGTATATGGTCCTGCCATAAACACGCATCCATTTGCATCCGTTATCGTCACGGAATACTCACCTGGATCGAGATTTGAAATATCTTCTGTCGTCTCGTCATTTGACCAGAGATATGAATAAGGTGAAGTTCCTCCAGTCACCGTAATATCAATACTTCCATCACCGCCACTCTGTACATCCGTAATACTTGTACTCACGGATAATGGATCCGGATCAGTCAGCAAGATCATGTCAAGTACGATCATATCATTTGTACCGGTCGTAATTGTTACTGAATACTCTCCAGCCACAAGTCCTGACACATTTTGCGTCGTCGCACCAGTGCTCCATGCAAAAGTCAGTGGTGTCGGACATCCCGCTACCTGTATATCTATGCTCCCGTCAGCATCACCCGGACAAGAAGGATTCTTTATAGTCGTCACTGATGGATCACAAGTACCACATACTGCAGTAAAATCTCCTGAAACAGTTGAAACAGTCACCACTTCAGTTTCATTTGAGACTTCGATAGGTAATGGATCACTTGTGAAACTCACGTTGGTTGTGGCATCACAATCACCGACAACCAGAAAGCATATTTCAAAGATTGACGTGCCATTATCCAGAGTGATTCCTTGAGTTGATTGATCAAACCACAACACTGTAGCTTGTCCCGGATCGTTGAGTGGAGCCTCGGGTCCTGCGACATTCCCCCCACTAAAATCCGGCAAGTTATAATTCTGGGTACCATCGTATTTGAGTACAGCAGGATCCCAATTGATACTAAACTGTAGTGTTACGATATCCAAAAAGTCATTTATAGCAACTTCCATACACACAGTCTCACCAGGAGCTGCCTGCATTTCTGAGGTACCAATCAAGGCAAAACCCTCAATTTCTCCTTCGAGATTCACTTTTCCAGATACTGAACTAAAGTCAACCAGATTGCCATCTCCATCCGAAAACTCGATAGGCCGCGGATCATTTCCAAATGTCACCTGTGACATCTGTCCACCATTTCCGATTGCTTTAAAGCAAACTTCAAAAAGCACTGTACCATCAGCAATATCTATTCCCGTGGCATTCTGATCAAACCACACGAATGTGATTTCACCGTTGCCGGCACCGCTGATTCCAAAGTTACCTCCCTGTGTGACACCCGGCCAATTGATATTTTCAATGCTCGTAAAATCTATGACAGCCGGGTCAAAGTTCATTGTGAACTGTGCAGCCGCTATATTATTAAAGCCTTCGCTTGTAAATTTGACACAAACATCGCCTCCTGCCGCAACCGTCTCCATCGATCCTATAATCCTCAAAGACGACGATACACAGTTATTTCCTGGTATGGACACATATCCATTATTGATAATGGGCTCCACAACCATTTCGTCAGCATCAGCGATCTCAATCGCCAACGGATCATCACCAATGTTTACACCTGTAGAATCACATTCCTTACCTACCGCTTCAAACTTAATGGTAAACACATTCGTCCCGTCAGGCAAAGTGATAGGCGTAATCGAGAGCTCAAGCCACGACACAGTCAGAAATCCTTCACCGGCATTTACGTTGATCGATGAGGCAGCCGAGAATCCGGGAAGGCCTTCAGTCACATTCGTAATGGCCACAAACGAGACCACCGCAGGGTCCCATCGCATTGAATACTGCAACGAGATATAATCTACATAGTTATCTACAACTACGTTAACATCAACTGTATCGCCAGTTTCGGCGGTAAGTCCTGAAACAGTAAACTCAGGCTGTGCAGCCAACGAAAAAGCAAATAGAAAAAAGCCTGTCACTAGGCCCAATAAATTCCTCCTCATAGTGGACGGTAATTAAACCTTCTAATTCTCAACAGATTAGAATTTTCCTTAATCTAAGGTCAAAATTAACAATACTTTACACAAAGGCTTTGCTTCTGACAGGAAACAAAACCTTTGTAGTCTATCTACCAAAACCGTTCCAAAAATCCTCTAATTGAAAAGGTCCGGACTTTCTTTTGAAGAGGTGGGAAGCTCCTTAATCCAACTGTATAAATTTACCAGTCGAAATGTGGTTACCTCCTGTTATTCTAAAATAGTATACACCCGGCCCCGCAAGATCGGAAGCCTGTACCTGCCATGAATTCGTACCAGGTGTGATTGCCATTTTTTGTGACCAGACTAACTTGAGATCCGCACTATATACTTCAATTCTGCCTTTCGCGTCCAACTCTGCCGAAAAGTAGATTGTTGTATGGTCCCGCATCGGATTAGGAACCACCTCGAGTGATTCAAATCCGGGTGCTATACCCTCAGCTGCGAACTCCACATTACTGACATCATTGTTCTGTTCCGATTGCCACTCAGCGCCTGTGTACTGTACATTTTCATCCAACCAATTCAGGTTAAGTGCCGCAGGTCTCTGGTCAAACGTATATGCGCGGTTCTTGATATTCCCACGCAGGGCTATTACAGAACGCACGTCGATATTGCGTGCATGTGCAATGTCCAGTGTAAACAATGTACTTCCTTCAGCAAGGACCTCGTTACGGCCTGACAGCCACAAAATACTCACAGAGCCATTTGCGACATCAATATAATGTGTACCTGCTGCGATGCGAATTGCCCCGCTAACGAAATTGGTCATATGGTCTGCACGGAACAATCCAGACTGCAAAGACAACTGCAATCCCGATACGTCCATATCCTTAGCCGCTATAAAATGCACTTTCGAACCCATTGGGCCCTCTACGACGTGCAGATTCAGGTTGTAATCCTGGGCATGTCCTGTAAGCTCAGTCAACATGTCACCATTGATATCTCCTTTCTTAATTCCAATGAAGTCGATGGCTTCGACTGGTGGATTAAAGCGGTCGATCTCAACCATAGAAGCACAATCTGGTGCGAATGATTCCTCATTCCAGATACAATCGGTTGGATAAAATGTCCAATCCAGGCTTTGCCCGTTGAGGCTTCTGCCGTTGCTTAAAAATGCATCGCGAAGCATCAATAAGTCACTTACTCCGACATGTCCCGAACCATCTACATCCGCAGCAAACAGGGCTGCTGGATCCGTGATTCGTTTAATTCCAACGATATGTTGTTGCAGTATCACAAGGTCGAGACCTGAGATACCTTCGAGTGGATCTCCTTCCTTTTCTGCCCCTAGCATCCTGTTAAAACTTGTCGTTCCAAAACCTGTGAGGTATGAACCATTCAAACCTGACTGCTCAACCTTATCCTCTTCCATGGAGTCATCAGGCATAATCTTGTACAGGGCCACGGCTGCCTGCGAAACTGACGTACCACTATGGGTCGTAATTGTGCCAGTGATTGGATTCATGCCCGCGCAATTTGATGCATTGTCCCCTATTGTCAACCAGGTATTACAATACGCCTGATTTCCACTTAGGTCAGTCACCCATATTTGTAGATTGTTGACACCGATATCATCACAGGTAAACGTACGCGACGTTTCATATATATCAGATGAAAACGAGTACTTCAATTTATAAGCTTGCGTACAATTGTCAAAACTGGACGCATTGAAGTCTTTGGCCCATATCGTAACCATCCCACCGGCGGGCATAAGGACCGTGCTCAACTGTGCATAACAAATTGGAGTAGGAGGTTTCCCATCCAGGACTCTTACCAGGAAGGTACAGCTGGAGTAGTTGCCACAACCATCATTCACATACCAATATACTCTGTGCAGTCCTACTGGCAGTACTTCATCCAGAACAGGGCGATTTTCACGGATAATATCGATTGTGCCATTATTGTATTTATCAACCTTATACTCATAGTTGAGTTGATCTTTTGGCGTACAAATATCCCAAACCTGTGGATCGAGAATGACTCTGCCTGCGCAAATATTTTCCTGTCCAAGAATCGTCGTGTCTTTACAATTTTCGAAGACAGGCTTGTCGTGATCGATCAGTTTAATAATCTGTACATGCTCCCATATCCCTTTGCTATACGGATTGTTTGGATCAAACTGGCACCAGTCGATGACAGTCCATGTACGCAAGATTTTTGAGCATACACCATCTACAAAATGGAATACCAAATCCTTGTACGCCACGCCAATCAAACTGCAATCAGTATCATTCCATCTGGGTCTGTTATACCCATAAGGCAGATCGTCCGGATCAGTGCTTACATAGCTGCACCCACTGGTCTCGTAATCCCAAGGCCATGTGATGTCGTATCCTGTAAATGGATTTGGATCTACTATCCATATATTCTGCGTACACTTTGCGATCGCACCTCCCCAATCAACAGCAGTAAAAACCCGCTTGATATGGCCCTGACCACAAGTAGTGCTACCGTGCACATTTACCCAAACCTGCTCAAGTCCACAATTGTCATATGCAGTTATAGCGCCAAAAACCGGGCTGTACGGGTCGTACAATTCATTTGGATCATACGATGAATTGCAATATACTGTCTTGTCATAAGGGCAATGGAGGCTAGGAGGTAACTTATCCTGCACAGTCACTTCAACCATGCACTCATTATAGTTGCCAGCTTTGTCATACACTCTGAATACGATCCATACGGGAGCGCCTATATCCTCACAGCAAAACTGCACATACGGGCGAAACTGTGTGTCATCCACTACTCCATAAGGGCACCATCCTTGCGACATGCGGCGAACAACCATATAATCGATCTCGCAATTGTCATGACTGCCATCGTCGACAGTAGTTGCGTACATCGTAGCTGTGCCATCAGAAGTGAGCGATATTACTGTATGCGCATCACAAATCGCGACCGGCGGCTCGGTGTCATGATAGCATCCGGAATCTGCAGATGCATTGAATGCAAATAGCAGGAATAGCGACATAAGTGAGAAGATCTGGGTTTTCATAGTGTAAAGTTGTCTCATGGTTGCAGTTCAAAAAGGATTATTCATACGTATCATATCATCTTAATACACAATATATATGGTCGATACAAATATATTTGATTTTGTCATATTATTTTACAAAAAAACGAAGAACTATGACAGATTGTGATCCAGAGCAAATTTGATCAATCCTGCTGTATTGTTCTTGTTCAATTTGCGCATGATATTTTTCTTGTGCACCATGACCGTTTGGTCACTGATATACAGTTGATCAGCGATTTCCTTGTACGTCATTGCAAGGGTGATCAGTTTGAGAATCTGAGTCTCACGGGGAGTGAGTCTGTGACGTTGTTGAAACTCGTCTTCAAATTGCTTATTCCCATTCTCATGGAAGTCTTTTGGAAAGACTTTAAGTCCGACGCTCAGGTAAATCTCACCTCGCATCACCACACGGATTGCTTCCAGTAGCTCTACGAATCCGTTGGTCTTCAGAAAGTATGCATCTCCGCGGTGCGTATTGAGGACTTCTTTGATAAATTTGGCCTGATCGTACATGGTCACGACAATGACCTTTATGGCGGGGTATTCTGATTTGATCTTGGGCAGCACTTCAAGGCCTCCGGAATCAGGCATATTCAGATCCAACAATACGATATCGACGACTTCCTCTGTAAGAAATTCAAGCAAGGCGTTCCCATTGCGCACGACCCTGACCACCTCGATGTCCGGATCCCGTGACTCCGACAACAATTCTGACAACGCATCAGTATACAAACTATGATCGTCAGCAATAGCCAGGCGCAATTTATCCATACGTGATTATCGTGTTCTTTAATTCGTGAATAAAAAAGCGACCGGTTTTATTTCAATGCAGTCCCTTCCCATTCGTAAAATCTAACTTATCTGCAATGTGCAATTTTCTTTTCAAAAAAATAAGGTAAAACCGAATTACACAATTTCAATTAAATATGAAACACTTTTGTAATTGACAGGGATTTGTTCTGGAACTATTGAACAGCAAGTTGCTTGAACGCTGCTATTGCTTGATCATTCTGACCGTGCTATAAGCACCGTCTTTTTCTAGCTGAATCGCGTATACCCCAGGTAGCAAAAGGTTTTTTACATCAAAGCTCAATGTATTTATCCCCTGTACAAAGAAATAATCTTCTTGCATGACCAGGCGACCTTGCATATCGAAGATGCGCAATTCAGCATCACCTTCTGATGTAGCGTATGTCTTGATATTCACCTGACTTATCACTGGGTTTGGAAACAAAGCAATATCCAGATTAGTCCTTGTGATTTGTGGCTTGGCAAATGGAATAAGCTCGTGTTCCATTGCAAAGAATACGTTTTCCTGCATCAATGCAATGCCTGTATTCCGTCTGATAATATCTGAAAATTTCGTATCTGATATTTCTTTAATATCCAATTCCGTTAAGCCCGGATCTGTTTTATAATAAAACCGGTCACCGTCCCGAAGCCTTGTAAACTGATCTTTGACAATATACATGATCGTCTCACCAAATAATGCACTGGGCATGTGCTCTTCAGCGAGTAGTCCCACCCATGCATCGACAGCATCCACTGATCCATATACCGATTCAAGATCAACGGTAAGGTTGGGATTAGCACATATATCCGTGAAGTGGTCAAATGGGTCAAACCCCAAGTCCTTTCTTATTGAATTGAAGTCACCAAGCCCCCTCTCCCTGCCTCGCATAATATTGATCGCGGCAAGATCAAACCCTCCGTTTCCGGGTTCTCCAAATAAAAAATTGCGTACATCATCAATCACTTTGCAATCCAGGTCCTGTTGGATCTGAGTCCCCATGCCCTTAAAGTATGGATCAATTCCACCTGCGATCAGAATTTCTTTAGGATTGAAAAATGCATTTTTTAACGCGAGATTCCCTTGTGAGATCACTTTGCCCTCTTGATCCATTCTGACTATCTCACTACTCAGCAATGTATGTCCCAGTCGGAAGGCAGCTGCGGCAAATAGATTACTGATGGCCGGATCCACATTGGGATCATAGCCGGAATACTCCTCAACTTCAACACCCATGGCAGGCAACCACTCATCATATACGATAGATTGGAGCAGTCCGGTTACAACCCTGCGGGCTTTCTGATACAATCGTTCATCATCCCAACTTGGATGTTTTTCTACGTAAATCTCACACAACCTGTTGTGTTCACGTACAAACAGGGTATGAAACGAAGTCAATAACGAATTTTCATTGGCCCGGATATCACCGGCGATAAAATGTCTTGTACTCTGACCCACGTCATCCGCCATAAAGGGGGCAAAAGGGTCACTGGGCGCGTTAAACTCACCTGTATGCGTATTGAATGGGAGGAGGTTGCCCTCAGATGTACGCAACTTACCCCCTTCAAAAGTCCTTAACCACATCGATCTCTGAGCATTTATACCGTAGATCCCTGATCCGTCGATAAATGCAGTGATAGAATTGATATGGCGTCTTGGATTGTCAATGTCAGTTCCAGAGGCAGGATCGTATTCACTTCTGAATATTGGCATTACGACCTCGCCGGTACCAAAAGGATCCATATCCGGATCTCCCAGTGGAATTTCTATAAAGATCAGTTCAGTCACATCATTATGTGATAAAATGATATCGTGATCAATGAACTGTCCGAATACCCATACATAATCACTGAGGGTGAGTTGATCGTTGATTTTTCCGGATTGAGCAAAAATCTGATTGCTAATCAACCTTGGATTTGGTCTGTCTGCCCCGGCGGGCTCCGATATGCTATCACCATACGCTGGTGTAGTAATCTCGCCAACCCGTGTATAAGTCGCGCCCCAATCTGAATTTGTCTGATTATTCCCTCTACCATCCAGAGACCGCACCTCCTGCCCGTACGCCGACCACATCACTCCAAAAGTGAGTAGAGCCACAAAGGCATATTTCGTGCTTTTGATGATCATATTCATGGGATGAATCTGAGTAGGTTTTATCTTGTTTTTCTA
>Ga0164313_10001799_pt1 | contig 19186 bp, 17 predicted proteins | sample GuaBasSedimGuay4_FD_113735 | JGI IMG/M metagenome (GOLD analysis project Ga0164313, IMG submission 113735) | Subseafloor sediment microbial communities from Guaymas Basin, Gulf of California, Mexico - Guay4, Core 4569-4, 0-3 cm | ecosystem: Environmental > Aquatic > Marine > Hydrothermal vents... | reverse complement strand
GCCGGTGGGATTGGTGGGCGGTGAGACGGCACAGGTGGGTCAGCAGAGTGTCGAGGTCTTGATCCGAGAGGTCTGGGTCGACGCGGTGGTCTTCTCGGTACGACGGCGGGGCCATGCAGGCGTGGACTTCGGGCTCGTCGTCGTTGCCGTAGGCCGCGGATTCCTCAGCAGCCATGAAGCGGGATTCCCGAAGTCGGGATTCGGACTTCACTCGGGGAATGAAGAGATCGGACACGCCGGTCTCTTCGAGCATGAGGTTCATCCGGCGCTCTCTTGACGCCAGATCCGGGGGGTCTTCGCAGGCGGCCACCCAGTGGTCTGCCGGTGGGGGAGGGGCGGTTTCGTCCATGGTATCGCCGGGGCGATCCGTGAACCTGTCGATCGCTGAGACGGGAAGAGTGCCCTGGCCGATGGCGTGGAGCTCTCTCACCGGTATGCGCTCAAGGGCGATGCGGATCTCGGCGAGGGTCATGGGGACGGGCCGCTCGCCGGACTCCTCGGCTTTACGGAGGAGCTTGATGAAGAGCAGGCGATCGACCACGTGCTGGGGATACCGGGTGAGGCGTCCGCGGCGGCCGACCTTGGGCAGGAGGCCCTCCTGCACGTAGTAGGCGACGGTGCGCCGGTCGAAGCCGGTGGCCGAGATTACCTCGTCGATGGTGAAGTATCCGCCATTGTTCATGCCTCCAGAGTAGACAGCTGACAATTTACTGTCAATAGGTGTTGACTTTATTGGAACTGTCATTATACTGTCCTATGCTGACAAAATAGTGTCAAGAAGGAGGCAGGTCATGACGATTATCAGCACGGTTCTTCAGGGTACGGAGTTCGGTAAGAAGATCAATCACAGGAGCTTGACCATGGTTCCCTTTCGGTCCATCGGTGGTGGGAGCACGACGTATCTGACCCTGGCGGAGGCGCTGGAGGGGGGGCTCGCCCGGGTTGAGGAGGTGTCGGAAGGGGGCAGCGTTCCGGAGCTGCGCTTCAACAACTCGGGGTCGATGCCGGTGCTCATCGTGGACGGGGAGGAGTTGGTTGGGGCGAAGCAGAACCGGGTGGCGAACCTGACGATCCTGGCGCCGGCCAAGGCGACGATCAAGATTCCGGTCTCGTGCGTCGAGGCCGGACGGTGGCGGTACAGCCGCGAGGATTTCGTCGCGTCAAAGAGGGTCCATTTTGCCACCGGGCGGGCGGCGAGGACGCGATCGGTGTCGGAGTCTTTGACCTGCGACCGGGGGCGTGTGTCGGACCAGCGGCAGGTGTGGCAGGACATCTCGGCCAAGGCCAGCCGAATGAGCGTTGCGTCGCCGACCGGTGCGATGGCGGCGATTTTCGAGAACCACGCCGAGGGCGTCGAGGAGTACGTACGGGCCTTTGCGGCCGACGGGGAGCACTCGGGGGCGGTCTTCGCTATTGGCGGTGAGGTCGTCGGTCTGGATTTCTTTGGGGAGCCGGCGACATTTCGCGCCATGCTGCCGAAGCTCGTGCGCAGCTACGCGGTGGATGCATTGGAGCACACCGGGGAGCAGGCCGGTGGGTGCGGGAAGAGGAAGGCGAGAGCGTTTCTCGATCGTCTCGGTGAGGCCGACGAGCGGAGCTACCCGGCGGTGGGCCTCGGCACGGACATCCGGTTAACCGGTCCGGGCGTGGTGGGCGGGGCGCTCGTCGTAGAGGACAACTGCGTCCACATGGCCTCGTTCGCTACACCGGAAGCCGGCGGTGGGAGAGGGCGCGAGCGCAGCCGGTCGAGCATGGCGAGTGCGCAGCTGCGGCGGCGACGCTACGAAGGGGAGTGATGGCGGCAAATCGGTCGAAAGTTCTCTCGTCTCCGTGTTGGCGGGGCGCTCCTTCTATCAGCCTCGCTCCGAAACTCGGGGAATTCTTCATCCTCGAGGGCGCGCTCGAGGACGCCGAAGGCTGCTCTCCCACCGGCACATGGCTATGGCTGCCCGCCGGCTCGACGCTCGAAGCGATCTCGAGAGACGGTTGCGTCGCCTACGTCAAGACTGGAGCCCTACCCACCCTGCGCTCAGCCTGAGTGATTTGGAGGCGTGGTTGACACATTTCCATATTCGGCGGGTGGGTCGATCGAGAATGTATAAATGTGTGAACATGGCACGCTTTCACATCCAAATCGGGATGAAAACGCACGCGACCTTGACATACGCCGCGTTGAAGGTGTCCGATGTCCCAGGTTTCATCATCACGTAGAAGTTGTACATGGCTCCTTCCGACACGCTGACAAAATCAAAGGCAATCATCGGCTGCCGAATTCCAGTTCTCGTGAACTCATGCTCGTACTGACGATCTGGACTCGTGTCCTTGTCCACACCCACATAGACTGTTCCCTTGTCGGAGGCGGTACATCCTGATGAACACTGGATGCTCCCATGTGTGATGATCATGACGATGCCACTGGCCGGGGCTGCGAAAGAGACATGATCGATCTCGTGCCACACACCCACTGTTGATGCCTGGACGTTCGCATCGTATTCCACGAGCATTGGGGTGTATCCGTTGAATTCGCTCGGATCAACGCTCAGCTCACCACCTACGAGATCGAGACCGTCGCCTACGGTGAAGTTTGGGGCGAAGGCGTTGGAGTCCAACCCATCGATCAGGTCTGCGTCGAGCCCACTACCCGGACCCTCGACCACGTCGAAGGTGTCGCCCACAAGGTTAAGCTGGTTGCCGGGGGAATAGGTCGTGTCGTCATCCACCCCGTCGGCGAAGTCAGACGGCACGCCGTCGATATCGCCCCAAGTGATCTTCGCCGAGTAGAGCGAATACGGCGACGGCAGGATCGACTGCCGCGGCGACAGCGGTGTGTAGTTGCCGGTGCTCGCGCCATCGCGGACCGAGACCTCGAGCCAGAGATCGGTGCCGTCGAAGACCCCGGCCCCAAAGTCGAGGAAAATTGTAAAATAGCCATCGATCACCTGGGTGTCCTCGCCGTAAAGAATCGGACCCACCTGAGAGCCGCCGACATCCGCGGTGTAAAGAAGAAATCGAAAATCGTAGTCTCCGGTGGCCGGGACGCCGGCGTCCGAGAGTCGACCCTGGTAGGAGAATGCCGTGTCCATGGCCGCCGCTGGAACGCAGATGAAAACCGCAGCCACTGTCCCGAGAATGAACGCTTTCCTGGTCATGATCTCCTCCTCACTCAAACGCGTCGGCAACGGTGCCGTTCCAGCGATCCGTGGTGCCGCTCTCGAAACCGTCAACAAAGAGAATCCCGAGGTCGCCCCCGCCCAGGAATCCACACTGGAGCAGATAGTCCTCGCCGATGGCGATCCCGACATCCGGTTGGCCGATGCTGGCGAGCAGCTCGAAACCGCCCGCCGCCGCCGGTCCTCCGCCGCCATCCATGGTCCACCAATCGAGGACGAACGGCTCGCGGCGTGAGTCGTTCCCCGCTGTTTCCTCGGCACACACCAAACCACCAGCCGCCAGAATGAACCCGGCGGCCATCACGCAGATGTAACGTGGCACTGCTTCCCCTTTTTGCTGATCTGTAGAACTTGAGCTTTAAGATGGGTTCTGAGAACAGATCTGTCAAGACTGCCTCATTTCCGAGAGTCGGTTACTGATGGGTGCCACGTACCGCAATGATGCATTGTGAAGGGTGACACCTATACGCTTGCCCCGGATGGGTGCCACGTTCCCCATTGCACCATTGTGACCGCTGCCAAGGAGTTCGACTCGGCATCCAAACCCCATCCGGCACCCATCGAAGGCTACCGCCTGGTGCGGGAGTGAGAGGCTCGGGAGCCGTTCGGCTTCGATCGAAGCCACCGACGGATCAATAAGCCGTAGAACACCGCGTTGACCAGAATGACCCCGAGACCGAGGATGATCTGGAGGGTGTGGCTCAACGCAGCGGGATAGACCACCGGCATCAGATAGCGTTCGACGAAGCTGCCGTCGTATCCCCCTGATCCGGACTCGACCCTCAGCCGATTCTCGAGGGGAGTCAGCGGGCAGACCCACCCTACGTCGGGCGGTGTCGATCGCTTCCCGGACGAAATCGGTGGTCCGTTACTCGCCGTCACCCGTTGGTGCGCCACGAAGCTTGATCTGAAGGCCTTTGAGAAAGTTGCGGAGGACCTGGTCTTTGCACTCCCGGAAATGCTTGTGATCGGGGCGACGGAAGAATGCGCTCAATTCGTGTTTGCTGAGGCGCATATCGGCAATGGCGAGTATTTCCAGCGTCTCGTCGGCATCCAGTGTCAGGGCAATCTTCATCTTCCTGAAAATGATGTTGTTGGTCAGCTCTTTCTCGGGCTCGGGCTGTGGGCCATCCTTCTTGCCGCGTCGATCGTTGATCAAGCCGTTGAGAAAGGTTGCCAGCAGAGAATCGCTGCACTCCTGGTGAGCAGGGTCGTCAAAGCGTTTCAAGAGGTCGCTGACCTCTGCTCTCGTGATCTGGTGGTCCGCCGCAGCGAAGATAGCGATCATTTTCGTGTCGCTCAGGTCAAAGATATAGCGGATGCGCCTGAGAATATCGTTGTTGGTCATCGAGTTCTCCTGTTGAATCGATTTGTAGAAGCCGTATCGTGCATTCGAAATTCAACTCCCGTCATCGGGGATGTCTCCACAGTGGATCATACCGGTTGGATGGGTACCACGTGGGCCCAGGTCCACTCTACGCCGTGTTCTCATTCTCTTGGATCACCGCATCGGTGTGTTCTGCGAGCTCGGGCGCCTGCTCCGCGGGTTTCTAGCGCGTCGCCTCGGCCTTCATCGACAAGCTGATCCGGCCCCGTTTGTGATCGACCTCGAGGACCGCCACCTTGACGACCTGGCCGACATGGAGGACCGATCGCGGATCGTCGACCCAGGTGTCGCTCAACTGGGAAATGTGCACCAAGCCATCGCGCTTCACCCCGAGATCGACAAAGGCGCCGAAATTGGCCACGTTCGAGACCCTTCCCTCGAGGACGAGCCCCGGCTCGAGGTCGTCGATTGAGGTGATGTCCTCACGCCAGGTCGGAGCCTCGAACTCGGGACGGATGTCGCGCCCGGGCCGCTCGAGTTCCTTCTGGATATCCACCAGGGTGGGTCGGCCGATGCCGCTGTCTGCATCGACAAACGATTCCAGATCGATGCGCCCGGCGGCTTCACCGATCAGTTCCTCGACTCCGAGTCCCAGGCTTGCGGCCATCTTCTTGACCAGCTTGTAGCGTTCGGGGTGGACTGCGGTTCGATCCAGTGGATTGCTGCCGTCGTGGATTCGCAGAAACCCTGCGCACAGCTCGTACGCCTTCGGCCCGAGACCGGCCACCTCGAGCAACCGGCGCCGGCTTTCGAATCGACCCTGCTCATCACGGTTGCCGACGATGGCGGCGGCGACTTTGGCGCTGATTCCCGAAACCCGCTCGAGCAGCGAAATCGACGCTGAGTTCAGTTCCACACCGACCCGGTTGACCACCGATTCGACCTCGCGGTCGAGTTCGTCCGCCAGGGCCTTCTGGTTGACATCGTGCTGGTACTGGCCGACACCGAGGGACTTCGGCTCGATCTTGACCAACTCGGCCAGCGGATCCTGCATCCGACGTGCGATCGACGCCGCGCCACGCAGGGTGACATCGAGATCCGGCAGCTCCCGTCGGGCGACTTCGGAGGCGGAGTAGACCGACGCACCAGTCTCGGGAACGATCACCACCATCACCTCGTCGAGCCCGGCATCTCGAACGCACTTTCGCGCGAAGGCCTCGGTTTCTCGGCCCGCGGTTCCGTTACCAACCGCGATGGCCCGGACGTCGTGCCGGCGGCAGAGCGCCACCAGCGTCTTCTCAGCTGCAGCCGTACGCGAACCCTCCGGAACCGCGTACAGCACATCGGTCGCGACCACCGAGCCGGTTGGGTCGACCGCCGCCAACTTACAGCCGGTTCGCAGACCCGGATCGAGGCCCATGACCGCTCGCTGACCAAAGGGCGGTTGCATGAGAAGTTCGCCGAGATTGGCGCGAAACACCCGGATCGCCTCGTTTTCGGCTCTTTCACGCATCTGGGCTCGGATCTCGTTTGAAATGGACGGCCGAAGCAGCCGTTTGTAGCCGTCGGCAGCGGCCTGCGCCACCTGTTTCCCACACGGTGTCGTCAGCGGCACACCGGGAATCCGCGCCATGTGTGCGATCTCCGCCTCGTCATCGATCCGCAGGCTGCTGACCAGAACCCCCTCGCGTTCGCCGCGCAGGATCGCCAGCATCCGGTGAGAAGGGACCCGGGCGGCTGGTTCCCGGTGGTCGAAGTAGTCGCGGTAGGTCGCTCCTTCCGCTTCTTTGCCGGCCAGTACCCGCACCTCGAAGGAGGCGTTGGCCTGGAACACCCGCCGCAATCGGGCGCGGGTGGGCGCGTGTTCGGCAAAGCGCTCGGCGAGGATGTCCCGAGCGCCGGCCAACGCCGCCTCGGCATCAATCTCGGGAGTGACGTATCCGGCCGCCAGTTGGACGGGGTCTCTCTGACCGTTTGCCGCTTCGAGGAGGGCATGCGAGAGCGGTTCCAGACCGCGATCCCGCGCCATGGACGCTCGCGTCCGGCGCTTCGGCTTGTACGGCAGATAGAGGTCTTCCAGCTCCGCCTTGGTGGTTGTCGAGCGAATGACCCGTTCGAGTTCGGGTGTCAACCGTCCCTGCTCGTCGATGGCGGCCAGAATCACGTCCCGCCGGCCGGTCAGATCGATGAAGTAGTCCCGCTGTTTGGCCAGGGTCTCGAGGGCCGCGTCGTCAAGACCTCCCGTGGCTTCCTTGCGGTAGCGGGCGACAAACGGAACCGTGGCGCCACCGGCCAACAGTTCGGCCGCCGCCGCGACCTGCTGGTCGGTGCAGGCGATTTCTCGTGCGATCGATGTGACGAACCGGGTCTCGAGGCCACCCGCGAGTTGATCTTGCATGCGATGCTCCGTCCAGGCAGCATCCTGGCAGGACCTCAGAATTCGTCAAGCCGAGCTGTCGCGTTTGTCCATGCTTCGGGAGAAAGACGCCCGAAGATGTCGCGATCATCGGAATCACCGCCGTGAGCATCTCGCGCACGATCTAACGGGAGGAACCCCGGGGCTTCGGATGGTGGCACCCATCCTCATCCCGATGTGCCACCTATCCGATTTGAAATCCAAAGAAATCCAACTTATCTTGAGATAGGACAATAAACCGAATCTGAGTTTCTGGGATCGGTTCGACGGTCCGAAAGGAAACCGCATGGTCAGATCGACCCTTTGCCTCGCAATCGCGGTCATCGTTACCGCGCCCGTTTCGGCGCAGAATCTCCTCGTCAACCCTGGTTTCGATGTGCCCGACCAGCTCACCGGTTGGACCTGTACGACGACGTCCGGCGTTGCTTCGTGGAGCATGGTGGATCGCCTGGGATCGCCGACCTCGGGATCCATGCAGCACGATGTCTCGGCCGACGCCGACGACCGGTCGGTGCGTTGCACGCAGTGCGTGCCCATCGTTGAAAACGACGGGTACATCGCCTCCGCGTGGTACTACTGGCCCGATGATCCCGGCGTGTTCCAAACGGGATCCACACGGGTCACCTTTAGTTTTTACAACGATGCCGGCTGCACCGTGAACGCCGGCGGCGGCGTCGGCAAGATCGCTTTTCCCGTCCTCGATACCTGGGTACACGTGAACTCCCCCGAGGGGATCGCACCCGCCGGTTCCGTGGCTGCAGGGGTCTTCTTCTTCACCTGGCAATACAACGCCAACGAGTTCGTCCGGGCGCGGCTTGACGATCTCGACTTCAGCACGACCACAATCTTCCGCGACGGCTTCGAGTCCGGGGACATCGCCGCCTGGTCCCCCTGAAACCGGTGCCAGGCGCCGCGTTTTGTCGGGCAACGGTTCGGTAGAGTGCGTTGAGATGGGTGCCACCCTTCGCATTCATAGCATTGTGTGGTTCTCGTCGCGTGATAATTCTTTGTATTCGAAGGGTGGCACCTATCATCGAGGTTGGTGATCTCGTCCTTCCAGCCTTCGCCGCGGATCCCTTCCAGTGCCGCCTCGAGGCGGCGGGTCACGAGCTCTTCGTAGAGGCATGGGGGGCGAACAAGCCAATGATGAATGATGAATTATGAATTTCATCGCACGCACGCACGCAGGCAGGATTGGCTGGGGGGGCCTCGTGAAGCTCTGGGATTGCCAGTGGAAGAGGGTTGGTGCTTGCGTGCCAGGTCCGCAGTTCTGTAGTCCTGAGTGACCACTGCGTAACTCCGTACCTGGCACCGGTTCCTCGCGTCAGTCAATGCCTCCCCGTTTCGTGTCAACCCTGCTATGTACAGGCCCTCGGGCAATGCTGCCTGTAGCCGGAAAAGGCCGGAAACCAGTTCATACGCTCCAGAACCAACCCATGCGCTATTCCGCCAACCTGCGAGGGCTATAATCACCAGCCAATGACTCCGCTTCGACCTTCATCGACGTCGGCGATTGACGAATTGGACCGCCTTGCCGTGCCGCTTCCAAACGGAACGGAGGTGACGACCCGTGTCGAGCGACGTTTTGAAGGAATGCTGGTTCCCCAGGGGGCGCTCGCTCGGGTGGTGCGGACTGAGGGCGATCGGATGGTTGACGACGGGCTCACCGAGCTTCCGTGCCGCGTCACCCTTGCGCGAGGAGCTGCTCGCGATCAAGCGCAGCGAGGTCAGCCTGGAGAGAGTCCGGATGCGGGCTGAGGAGATGGCTGCCGCGCTCGAGGATGCCAAGCGTGTGAGCCGGTTGCCGGAGAAGGTTGATTTGGCTCGGGTCGACCAGGTGCTGAAGAGGATTCGGAGCGAGGCCGCCGACCGGCACTTCGGCGGCGCACCCGGAGTTTTTGGAACCGACGCTCCCGATGCGCCGACGGCGGAATGGAGATCAACATCGTGACCGCCATCCAGCTTGACACTCTAGACGACCTTACTGATGCGCAACGTGGGGTGATCGATCGTGTCCTCGCCGAAGAGAGTGCAAAGCGCAACCACCTTGTCGTGTACCTCAGCGGCTCGCATGCGTACGGCTTTCCTTCGAAGGACAGCGACTTCGATATCAAAGCCGCTCACGTCGCTGAAACGAGCGAGCTGCTCGGGCGGAAGACGAGGGATGACTTCGAGCTGTCGATGGTGATCGATCCGGAGAGGCGGAGCGGTGCAGTGGTCTTCGTCGATCCCGATGATCCCCTGGCGGCCCTACACGCGGTGGGGCACGAGATCGGCGGGCGGGTTGGGCCGAGGTTGGATGGCGATTTGTAGCGTCCGCGTCCCCTTGGGCGATGGGCCCGGACCTCGTCGTCAACACTTTTACCGGGACCACTTTTCCAGGACCTTGTCGATATCGAACCGCACCTTGTTCCTCGCCTCGTCTCGGAACCAGCCCCCGGCGAGGAGGCTGTCGTAGCGGGTGTGAGCGTGGCGGATTCGGGCGATGACGGCGAGGTCAATGGTCTCGGGGTCGTAGTTCTTGGCAGCGGCGGAACGGCCGACCCTTCCGGAGTACTTGCGGCAGGCGTGGCCGGCGATGCGGTCAGCCTCTTTTCGAGGGCAGCCGGGGTAGCGTTCGGCTATGCGCCGTGCGAATTCCGCGACGTACTCGCGGTCGAGTTCGTCGCGGCGGTTGGCCGCCAAGCGGCGACGCTGCTCGCGAATCTCGCCGTCGGCGCTGCACTCGTCCTCGGCACGTTCGATGGCCTCCTCTTCGACCAGCATCCCCTGGCGCTCATACCGCTTTCTCGCCCTGGCCCATTGGACGACGACGGCCTTCAGGCGGGAGTGCTTGCCGGCGCGGCGAGTGAGCGTCCCATCGCCTCGAGGCAGAAAGACCAGATGATCGAGGTCGGCGCACTCGAGGCACTGCGCATTGTCATCAACCTTGCGGATCCAGGCGCCGCGACCCAAGTCTTCGTCGCAGAAATCACAGTGCGGGTCGCTGCGGGTCATGAAGACGACAATCTGGTCGCTGTTCTTCGCCGGCATTATCGATCTCCTATCCGCAGCAGCGTTTGTACTTCTTTCCGCTGCCGCACGGGCATGGCTGGTTGCGGCCGATCTTGGTCGTGCGGCGCGGTTCCGGTGGTGGCGCGGCGCATTGGTTCCAGCGCTCGATGAAACCGCCCATCTGCCGGGGATCCGTGGGATCCACGCCCTCAGTCTGGGCCGCCATGACAAAGTTCTTTGCCATTCCCCACCGCTCCGGGTCGCGGGCCGCCCGGCGGATCCCATCGACCTCGGAGGCGACCAGCTTGGCCAGCTTTCGGCCCTGCTCGAGCTCGCCGGTGTCCGCCAAGTGCTCGAGGAGGGCGATCATGGTGTCGGGGATAGCGTCGAAGTACTCGTTGTCGGCGCTGATTTTCCGCGGTACGTCCTCGGTCAGACATTCCATCAGCGCCGATGCCGACCATTCGTGCGGCAGCTCACCCTGGTAGGTCGCCATCAGCTCGGCGACGGTGAGAACGATATCCTCCGCCAAGTCTCGATCCTCATCGAGTAACTCGGACCCGTCGGGGATGGGAAAGGCGCCCTCGCTCCATGATGCGGCGGTCCGACGGGCGGACCTGAGCAAGGCGTCCGGATCGAGACCTGCATCGTCTACATTGTCCAAGGCGGTGGTCATTGGTTGTCGCAGCTCAACCGGAATGGCTGCCGTCCGGTGCTTCTGTTTGCCGTGAACCATGCGCCCGATGAAGACCAAACCCCTCAATCGAAGCTGGCCGAGCACCGAAACGGGCGGCCTCTCGGACCAGAAGTGGGCATCGTCGGCGTCGTCTCCGAAGCGCCGGGTCACGAGCATGGCCTTGCACGCCCCGTCACGTCCGAGAAGGAACCTGAGGGCGTCGAGTTCCTCGGGTGCGAGCTGGTAGAGCACGTTTTCGAGCTCTTCGAGATCAGTGAGAAGGGCGCCCAATGCCCTTTCTCGGTCTTTGCGCAGCCGGTAAGGCTCGATGTCTACGGTTTCACAGATCGCATCCAGCCACTCAACTGGAAGCGCACTCAGGAGCCCGCGGAAACGGAGGCTCAGAGGGAGGGACCGTTCCTCCTGGGTTTCGCGAAGAGCTTTCTCGAGGCAATGGTCGAGGATCTGATCGATCGGCGAGACGTCGTCGAATTCGAAATCGACGTCCTCGTCATCGCCTGCGAGCTCCTCGAGCTCGTCGAGAGGGATGTCGGCGAGCTCGGCCTCGAGCTCGATGACGGCCCGGGCCGGGCCTGACGGCAGGGAGGCGAGGAGATCCTTCCGCAGTTCGTTCACCCGCCCCCATGCGCGCCGCCCCTCTGCGACGACCTCGTCGGTCTCTTCGGGGTCGACCGCACCCGTCAAAAAGAGCTGAAAATTGTACGACAAGAGAGTGATTTCGTTGAGGAAGCGCTGCCTGACGGTGAGAGAGGGGTCAACGCCGACTTCGCGTAGCGCGACGATGAAACGAAGGCATTTCGTCGAAAGTGCCGCCTGGAGCCCAAATGCCTTCTTCAGGCCCTCCCTAGTCGGTGGAACAGGGCCTGTATCGGGAAGCTCCCATGTCTCGTCGCGGCGTTCCGGCAGCTCGTCTGCGGGGAACAGCAGTGGCTGGTCGGGTTGGTCCATGAGGAAAGGTTACCAAGATGGGTGGATAGGCGCTACTTACCGCATTGTCGCATCACGGGTATCCCTTTCGCTCAGGTTGATCGGAAATCGGACCGTCAGCGGTCTGGTCGCGGGCCCTAAAGGACCCGCCTACAGTTGACAAAGTCCTGGTGCAAAAGGGAATTAATGTAGGCGCGCCCTTTAGGGTGCGCGACCAAGGCGCAGCCAACGCCCTTCGCATTGTCCAACAGTGAGAGCATGAGGTGGGGGAGGAGTTCCAACAACGAGATCCAGCGGGCAGGCCGTCGCCCCCCGCCGGCACCTGGCTGCCGACCTGGCGATGATGAGGTGTGACCACCGGCACGGATCGGGAGCTCGCCGGGCGGTATCTTTGGTTGAACGGAACCTCCGCAGGCCTGCAACAATCGGAGAGGAGTGGAATGAAGCCTGGACCCATCACGAATGCCGGCAGCGAGGCCGTCCTGACTCTTCTTGTGATGATCTTTGTCGGACCGGTGGTGTCGACCGCAGGCGAACGCGCTCAGCGCGACTCCCCCGATCGGGTCGAATTCGGAATCGCAGCGCGGTACGCCAACGATGCCGGCATCGAAACGGCTGCGGCGGTGCAGTTCACCGAAGACTTCGAACACGCAACCATCAACGACTTGACCGCCGGGTGGGAGTCCGTCAGCCACCCGGAGAGGATGTCGTTTTCGACCGACACGCCCGCAGGGTCCGATGGATCCCAATCCGTCTTCTTCGATGGTTCCGCGGATCTCTACACCCGCGTTCTGCCCGGTCACGACCATCTCTATGTCCGCTACTACGCCAAGCTCGATGTCGGCTGCACCAACGTGCACCACTGGCCCTGGCTGGGCGGGCACAACCCAAGCTTGGTCATCCGTGTGGCCGTGATGAAGTCTCGGCCGAGACTCCGTCGCAGAGTGAACCAAACCCGGTGTGTATGTGATGGTCTCGCTGTGGGCCGATCCGACCTTCACGGATCTGGGGTGGCCGACTGCGGACTCCATCGATGTATGGGAGCTGCTGGCCGAAACCCTTGCCGCCTATCCCCATGTGATCTACGGGCTGGTCAACGAACCTGAAGAGAACTGGAACGGTGACCTCGATGCAGCGTGCTGGACGAGACCACGGGTCGAAAACGCGATCGGCGCTTGGCCTACCGCTCGTACCTGAAAGTGCTGGGTGAGGGGACGGAACTCGAGGGCTGACCGAATCGGAGCCAGGTCTCACAACTCCGTTACTCCGTACCATCAGACGAGGTCGAGGATCTCCAGCGAGTGACGACTCGCGTGTTCTCCGTGGCGCTCGATCCCCTCGGCGCTGATGACAAAGGTCGCGTGCTCCCCCGCAACGCGGGAGAAGTAGACCCTGCGCCGTTCGTTGTTCGCGACCATGTCGAGACAGCAGAGCTTGGATGACAGATCGGCCACGAGGCTCTTCGAGCAGGAGGGGCAACTGAACTCCCACGTTGAGCCGGGCTCGACCTCACGACCCGGAGGGAGCATCACTTTGTAGGTCCCCGGGATGGGGTGAAATCCCATCGTCATCTGCTCGTCGCCGCAGCTGGCCTCGAGCATGATCGTGGAGTCGCGGTTGAGAACGCTCCGACAGTGTGGACACCTGTAGCTCAGATCCATGATCCACCTCCGTGATGGTGTGTTGATGCTTCTGAGTTCAATTTGGGTCCAAGAACAGAGAATGTCACGCGAACCTGCCCGGGGGTGTGTTCGTGCGGCACCGGTTGGTCGTCAAGGCGCCTGTAAGGAATTCGATTGGCGGCGCCTTTCGGGCGCCGTGAAGGCCCATTTTTGTTGGATTCCCGGCCCGTACTCGAAGTACTGCTCCGAGAATCCGCCGCAAAGGGCACGTAACGGCAACCCGAAATCCATCCACCATCAATCCCCTACAGGCTCCTAGGCGCCGCCGCGGTTCAACACTCCTGAGGCAGCCATCTCCAATTCCTCGAGCTGACCGGTGCCGAGATCCTCCGGCAGGTGGTCCCCGTACAGCACCAGCATCACCTGCTCCTCATTGCTCAGCGGGATGGCCACCGACTTGCTTGGGGACGCTCCCCCGAGGAATTCGAGAATCCTGGAGTCCTCTTCGGTGGCGGGAAGCTTGGCGAGGATCGCGTGTCTTTGATCCATCGCCCGGCCAAGGATACTGGGCGCCTCAGACGAAACCTCCAGCCTGGATGTGATATCTGCGTCAGCGGTCCTTTTCCTGTCGAGCCCCACACGACCGATGGAGAGATATCGTTCCGAATGAACGGCAAACAACACGCAGCGTCCGCAGGTGCGGGCGCCAAGATCGAGCAGTTGGTGAACGACCTCACCCTGGATGGTCGGAGAGGTCGTCTGCTCGACCAGGTCGTCGAGTGAGTCGGACCGGTCCTCGGTTGATTCATCATAGTGGAGCTTTTCGTCCGCCTTCCGGGCCGCCTCGAGGAGCACCCGGTAGGACTCGACCTCGGTCACGGCAAGGAAGTCGGCGGCCTCGATCTCGACCTCGCCGTGATCGACCATCTCAGAGGTTTCGAAATTGAACACTCCGGCGTCCCATCGGATGAACTCGGACACCACGTTGGCAAACTGCCACTTGATCAGCTCTTCGAGGATGGACTGCTCGAGCACACCGGATTCGACCATGATGGCGCCGAGTCGCTTCTTCTCTGCGCTGGAGCGTTGCTGCGCAAGTGCCTCGTTCAACTCGGTCTCGCTGATGAGGCCTCTCGCCAAGAGCAGGCTTCCAAGACTCTCACGCACCGATGGTGAGGCTGCGTAGATGATCCTGCCACGGCGAAATGCGATGAGGCCTTCCTGTTCGATTCGTTGAAGGCGCAAGACACCGCTCTTTTCCAGCAGGCCGAGAATCTGAACCAACTCAATCGGGCTGAAATCCTGCAGATTCCCTTGCACTGGCGCTCTCCTTTCACAGACGGTCGGCTGCGGAGACCGTGGAGCTACGGCGCCCGGTCGACCCGAACCGCGCACCTTCATCTTATCGATACCGAGATCGCTGCGTCGAGTGGATCATGGGCTCGAAGTCGTGTCAGGAGGAACTCTACGACAATGCGAAGGGTGACCCCTGTCCTGCGGTACGTGGCAACCATCAGCACCCATCTTGATGATCGGTGAACAGCAATAAGAACCATTATCGTTTTACGGTCGAATTTTGAGATAATTAAGCGTCATCATAGTATTTTTTGGTGATTTCGTGTAGCCTGACTGTTGCCGACTTACACACATTAGGCCCGTCGTCCCGTAATTTGCATGGTAAACGCCTTCGGATTTTGAGAAGAGATCCAAGGTTTTTTGGGAATGTTAGACCGGAGCGAGATTGGGGGCGACGATGCGGGGATCTGTGGGCACGGTGGTGGGTCTGATCAAGGTGTTCGGGGTTGTCGGCACGATGATTCTCGGTTTGTTCAGCCCGGGGGTTGCGGCTGCATTCGAGGATGATCCCTACCCCAGAGTTGTCGTGAACTTCTACTTCGGCGGCACGTTCGGGACGGGAAATGAGTGGAAGAACGACGAGGCGCCGTGGAAGACACCGGCCATCTGGGAGTCGATGTACCACTACGCCAAGCACACGGACGAGATCAACCCGGTGTGGGGAGAGCATGCCGATGGCAGCCACAACGGGATCCTCACCTATCACGTCTACCTCCCCGGGATCGCAGCCTTTGTCGAGGGTGATCTCGATCTCATGGGGGACCGCCCCCACTGCGAGGGAAACCTGAGGGGATGGAATGACGTTCACGCGTGGGATTCGCCGTTGGGAGCGGGATTCCAGTGGAAGCTCGCTTTGAGCAAGGCGGCTCTCGCCGCGGGTCCCGATTTTGGCAAGGTCATCGTCAACATCGCCGGTCAGAGCCGGGGAGGCATGAGCGCGATCCGGTTTGCCAGCGAGCTCGCCGAGTTCGATGAGGGAGATCCCGCGAACCCGAACGCGACCTTCGATCACCGAATCGCATGGATCAACGTGATTTCGACCGATCCGGTCTGGGACGAAAATGCGAGCTGCACGATCCTGGGCCAGAACTACGGACCCGAGGACTACACTCGCTGGCATCACTACGTGCTCGGAGACAAGGTCAGAAACTACATCGGACTCTACGCCGAAGACGAGCGGTCCTCCGATTTCTGGCCCGTGCTGCCACACTTCGACGCCCCGGGGACCACACGGGACATCATCCTGACGGTGCCGGGGAGCCACCAAAACCTGGTTGGAAACTACCAGCGGGACGGCCACCGACCAAAGAAGTGGTTGCCCGGATTCCAGAACGCGTTTCTCGTCTGGTGGGTCCCCCCGACGTGGAGGCCACTGCACATCAACGAGTCCGGAATCGACGGGGGTACTGAATACGACTGGCAGCAGCTCCAATACGCGCTGACCTATCTGGTGTTGGATCTCTACGGCACCGATGAGTTTGGATTCACCCAGTTCGAGCTCAGTGGTTCGCCGAACTATCTCAAAACGGCGCTCGACCATGTCGATACCGACACCGAGTGCGTTGACGCCATCGAAGACGCGAGAGCGGGCCCGGGCGACCTCGTCAAAACCATGAGTTTTCTGCCCAAGGGAGTCTATTTCAGAGGCAAGCTGATGGCCTGGGTCGAAGACGGCTGCGAACAGCCGCTGAGCTGGCAGTCGACCAAGAACCATCTCTACCGGAACTACCGCTGCGGTATGGAGGCAACGGGGGTGGATCCCGATGGCGATCCGACCACCGACGAGAACTATGAAGAGGTCGGCGTCAACAGGGCTTCATCGATGGCCCTGGGTGCCCAGATGATCATCCCGAAGACGACGGCACAGGAAATGCTGGATGCCGTCTGGCCGATTCGAGACCCCGGCGCCGTCGTCAGCTTTCCGATCGACGTGCAGGTGCTGGGCCCGGGCTCGATCCTGCCGTCGAACCCCAACCCGGTCCCACTCGGTGGTACCTCCCAAACCTTTACGATTCAACTGTTGCACAGCGACTACCATCTCGAGGATGTCATCATCGATGAGGTGCCCCACGGGCTTCTGGAGGAGTACACCTTCGAGGTCGTCACGAGCGGCCACAGTATCGAAGCGGTTTTCGAGCCGAATCCGCCCTGTAGATTCACTGCGACCGCAGCAGGCGGAGGGACCGTCTTCCCCAGCGGCGTGGTCGAGGTGCCCGTCGGCAACTCCCAGGAGTTCCAGTTCTCGGGGGATTACCCAAACCTCGTCAATGAGGTGATCATCGATCTCTCGCCGACAGGACCGCTGGAGGTGCCCAATTACAGTGTGACGGTGACGTGTGCCAATCCGGATCCCACGAGCCCGGCGAATCACACCATCGAGGCGACCTTCCTCAACGCCTACGACTTCCATGTTGGTGTCGTTCCAGCCGGAGCCGCCGACGTTACCGGCGCCTCACCGGCTCCGACCCACCTTCACTCCGATGGCGTCGACTGCAGCGGCGGCTGGAGCAACTGCTGGGATCCGATCTTCGCCGGCAATTATATCGATCTGGTGCCCACGGCCCATACCGGGTACGTCTTTGCGGGTTGGATGGGATGTGACGATCAGCCGGCGCCGGGCAACGCAGATCCGAATTCCTGCCGGGAGACCATGAATTCGGTATCGGGGGGGCTTTCCGGCAATCGAGAGAGCGTCATCGCCTATTTCATCGATACGAGCGGCGGCACTGATGTGGATGGCGACAGCATCCCGACAGCGGAGGAGATGGCGGCCCCCAATGCGGGGGACGGCAACTTCGATGGTGTGCCGGACAGCGATCAGGCCTCCGTGGCCTCATTCTTCAATCGCGACCTCGCCGCCTATTGCACCCTCGAGCTGACGGACCTGGCCCTCGCCCGGGGCGACGCCCTCACCTCGGTCCAGTTGACGGAGGAACACGCAGTCGCTGATGATCCCGATCATGCCTGCCCGGCAAAGGTGATTTCATTCATCGCCAAGCACCAGGACGCTCCGGTGTTGGTGAAGTTGTTTGTCCATGGGATGGTGAACAACTCATCGTTCCTCTACCGCAAGTACAGCACGACGAGCTTTGTCTGGGAGACGGTTCCAGCGACGGTGGAGTCCGTCACCGGGCCCGGCGGGGAGATCGCCACGGTGTTTGCATTCGAGTACTTCATCACCGATTTCGGCACCGGAGACAGCGTCCATGGTGACGAGCTCCGTGCGGTTGGAGGCCCGACCCTGGTGGACAGCGACCATGACGGGATCGGCGATGAACACGAGCTCGCGCAAACCGGGAGCAACCCCTTCAACGACGACACCGATGGGGATGGTCTCCTGGACGCCGACGAGGTGGCTCGCGGCACCGATCCGAGGCTCGAGGACACCAACGGAGACGGCGTCAACGACGGCGACCAGGTGGCCGGCGGGGAGGACCCCCTTGACCCGGACATGGACGATGATGGGATGCCGAATCACTGGGAAGTGCGGGTCGGTCTCGATCCATTCGTCGACGACTCACTCCTCGATTCGGACCTTGACGGTATGACCAACCTCGATGAATTCAACAATGACCGGATCCCGACTGTCGACGAACGTGACGGCGACGCCGATGGAATGCCGACGCTGTGGGAGGACGAATTTGGGTTGGATCCGGAGGTTGACGATGCCGACGACGACCCCGACGGTGACGGTCTCACCAACCTCGAGGAGTATTTGATTGGGTCCGACCCGCTGGACCCATTGTCGGTGCCGGTGGAGCTGCTCCGGTTGAGCGTCGAATAGAAAGGGGTGCCTGGCACGATTTCCTTGCGGGTCTACTTGACACCTATCAGGAATGCTAAGGGTGACACCCAATCGATGAACCCCGAACCGAAGGTGACTTGAAGGAGGTCTGCACGGGATCGCCCGGGGTCCGCGGTCCGGTATGGGCTTCGGCTAGTGGATGTCTCGAATCCCTCCGCCCCGGTCGAAGTCGGTTCCTTTACCGTTCTGGGAGGCGCCGGAGCAATCGTCCCTGGCTGGTGACCACGCCTATGTAGCTTGCCTGCCAGGTCCGCAGTCCCGTAGTAATGAGTGACAACTGCGGAACTGGCACCCGTTCCAGCTGGAGCTTTTGAACATTTAGGGCACGCTCCCTTTGGCCGGCCGATTCCTCCATAGTTTTCGCCTCGAAACCTTGACGATTGAAGAACTGAGTGCTAAATTTTTAGCATAGTGCTAACAAATTAGCACCAGTTATGAGAAATGCCCCGAATCTGACAAGGTTTGAAAGTCAACAAAGGAGATGAAAGACATGAAGCGAAAATTCAATCGAACTGCGAACTCACTGGCCCTCGTCACTTGTGTCATCGCTTTAGCAGGTATTGGCTGCCGTCCATCCGGCCACCAAACACAACAACCGGAGCCATTACCAGACGGCGCTTCAAGCATAGAGCAGTTCGCCAAGGTACAGGAGCTCATATCGTCCGGGCTTCAAGAGAGAAACATACCATCTGTCTCGATCGCCGTAGCTCGAAAGGGCCACGTAATCTGGGAACAATCATTCGGGTGGGCGGATCGTGAGAACCAACTCAATGCCTCCCCAGATACGGTCTACTCTCTGGCTTCGACGACCAAGCCAATGATTGCAACCGGCCTCATGGTCCTGGTGCAGGCAGGAAAAGTTGACCTTGACG
>Ga0164313_10001798_pt1 | contig 19188 bp, 18 predicted proteins | sample GuaBasSedimGuay4_FD_113735 | JGI IMG/M metagenome (GOLD analysis project Ga0164313, IMG submission 113735) | Subseafloor sediment microbial communities from Guaymas Basin, Gulf of California, Mexico - Guay4, Core 4569-4, 0-3 cm | ecosystem: Environmental > Aquatic > Marine > Hydrothermal vents... | reverse complement strand
GTGGCCGCACGCTTCACGTGGCGCGGGGGACGCTCACTGTGCTCGCTCTTCGTCATGCCCACACGATCGCAGAACGATGAGCGGCGTCCACCCCGCGCTCACGCGCGCGTCGGACGCTTACGACGTAACCGTTAGACACACACTTGAGTAGGAACAATGAATCCTTCTGAACCGGGAACCGGAATCGCTCCAATGTGGAGGAGCCGCGTCGAGGGTCAGTGCCCCATCTGCGGCACAGCCGAGTACGACTGGGGGCTGCTTCGCGGTCACCTCGAGCTGACCTTCGTAGGCAGGCCACACCCATTCTCTGGCCAGTTTGCGTTTCTCGCCCAGGCGCTCATGTGCGGAGGCGACTCGGCCCGGGTGCGACGCTGCAGGGGTTGCAGGAACCTCCAGCTCTTTCAGGACGATGTCGCGATCCCAGGTGGCCAGGAGCGTGGTGCCTAACACTAATTGAGGATCAGTCCCCGTGGTGCTGCAGCGGGGCGGCGTAGCTCCGGGTGCATGCACCCGGAGCATCCTGGAAACACATCGGTTCTCTCGTGCCGTCCCATTCATAGGTTGCTGGCTCCGTGCGGCTGTCCAGTGAGATCCGGGTTCGGGGGAGGGGCCGAGTCGATTGAGATCAGATCGTGTGAGCGAAACGGAGAGAGGGCGCGGCTCGAATCGAGGCGTCGGGCCCACTCGATGGTGTGCTGCTCACGGAGCGGAGAAGTAGGATGAACCGCTGAAGCCAACAATCGGAATCAAGCAGCGTGCTCGGCAGCGCGCAGATAGACGGCATGCAAGAAGGGACGGAAGATGGGAGCCTTCAAGTGGCTGAAGGACAAGGCGCTTGGTGAAGAGATCGAAGACTACGGCGAGATCAGTCGGGTCAACGAGGCTGCGACTGCGCCAGCGCTGTCCGCGAAGCTCACGCAAAAGGGCGCTCGTGTCTTCCTGGTGCTCAGGTACGGATGGGTGGGGCACCACCGCGTATTGAGGGTCGAGGCTTCCGGCGATCTTTCGGCCAACCTCCGCCGGATTGCCGATGACATCGATAAACAGACGAGCGTGCATGGAGTTGCCGGATCCATATGAGGCCCATGCGCCTCAATCTCGGCCACGAAACTGGTACGCCCGGCGGGATTTGAACCCACGACCTCCGGTTTAGGAAACCGGCGCTCTATCCAACTGAGCTACGGGCGCATGACCAGCCGGGCACGATAGCGACCCAGCACCCGGCGGCGGAAGACGGCGACCCAGCTCTGACCGACGCCGCTCCATGCTTGCTGAGGGTCTCGCCGCGCCCGGATCCATCACGCCTCGCCCGGACCCATCACGCCTCGCCGGCCCAGGTGCGCTCCTCAGGCGATGGTCGCGCCGCCGTCTACGTGGACCACCTGGCCCAGCACGTGGTTGGAGGCGGGGCTGGCCAGCCAGACCGCCGTGCCCACGATGTCGTCGGGCTCGCCGTGCTGGCCGCGCGGGATGCCGGCCAGCAGCGAGTCGTAGAAGGCCTGGTTCTCGAACACGCCGGCCGACATGTCGGTGTTGAACAGGCCCGGGGCGATGGCGTTGACCTGCACGCCCCGGCCGCCCCACTCGATGGCCAGCGCGCGGGTGAAGCCCATCACCGCGGCCTTGGAGGCGCAGTAGGCCGTGGCCTCGCCCACGCCGAAGGTGCCCAGCACGGAGGCGATGTTGATGACCTTGCCCGAGCCCTGGGCCAGCAGCGGCTCGCCTGCGGCCTTGGCGAAGCGGTAGCAGGCCACCACGTTGACGTCGATCACGCGCTGCCACTCGGCGTCGTCGTGGCCGACCACGGGACCCATGGCGTAGTAGCCGGCGTTGTTGATCAACACGTCCAGCCGCCCGAAGGCCTTGAGGCAGGCGTCCACCGCGCCCGGGGCGCAGTCGGGGTCGGCCACGTCCCCGGTCCACGCCACGCCGCGCCGGCCGGTGGCCTCGATGGCGGCCACGGTCTCCAGCAGGTCGGCCTCGCGCCGGGCCACCACCACCACGTCGGCGCCGGCCTGCGCCAGCCCCACCGCCATGGCGCGCCCGAGCCCGCGTCCACCGCCGGTCACCAGCGCGGCCTGTCCATCGATACGAAAGCGATCCGTCATGGCGCTGCTCTCCTGTCACCTGTCACGGGGCGGGCGCGCAGAATGCCACATGGGGCAGGGCGCTATCAGGCACGCTCACAAGCCATCGGCCCCGCTTGCCGGCCGGGGAAACGCGTCGGCATGGCTCCCGTCAGGGCAGCGGGTGCTCACCCCGGCGGCTCGCGACTCCCGATCCAGTGCTCATCAGGGGCTGATCGCTGGCCCGGCAGCGCAGGCGCTTGCTCATGGATTAGGCTTGTTGTCCACAGATAAGCTAATACTTAGTTACCCTTATTTGAATAGATACCCTGCTTAGGGGGCTGGCTTGCCTGCTCACAGAGACCCGACCTGGCGACCACGGACCGCGGACTATGCGGCCGTCATCGCGGAGCAGAACCCCTGGCAACTCGACGGCAAGGTGCCGGACGACCTGGCCTTCGAGGTCGAACGACCGCTGGCCAGAGGGCTTTGGAAGCGGGTCCTCTCCGACGAGCCCCACCGGTTCCAGTTGATCCTCGGACCGCGGCGCGTCGGCAAGACCACGGTGATGTACCAGACGGTCCGGCGGTTGATCGCGGAGGGCCTGTCGCCGCGGAGGCTCTGGTGGCTGCGCCTTGACCACCCTCTGCTGATGGACCAGAGCTTCGGGGACCTCGTCCGTCTGGTGATCGAGAGCTCCGGTGCTTCACGCGAGAAGCCGGCGGTTCTCCTGCTCGATGAGCTCACATATGCCAGGGACTGGCCGCTCTGGCTCAAGACGCTGTATGACGAGCGCTGGCCCGTGCGCATCGTGGCGACCTCGAGTTCGACCTCCGCGCTGCGCCAGGCCGGCGCCGAGAGCGGGGTCGGTCGATGGGAGGAGCAGTACCTCGCCCCGTACACGTTCCTGGAGTTCCTGGAGCTGATCGAGGCGCCGGTCACGTGCCCGGAGCTGGGTGAGACCCTCGCCGACACGCTGGATGCGTGGATCGAGAACAGCGCTGCCCTGGACGCCGCCCAGCTGCGCTCATGGCGCAAGCTCTTCCTGCTCATCGGGGGCTACCCCGAGCTGCTCGCGCTGCTCAAACAGCCGGGGGAGGCGGAGGCGCCGCTGCTGCGCCTGTTCCAGAACGCGCAGCGGGTGGTCCGGCGGGATGCGGTCGAGACGCCCATCTACAAGGACATCACCCAGGCCTTCGGCATCCAGAAGCCGATGGCCTTGGAGCGGCTGCTCTACATCCTGGCCGGCCAGTTCACCGGTGTCATGTCACCCAAGTCGATCTGCAGGTCGCTCGAGGGGCTGTCGGAGCCGACCTTCAGCCGCTATCTCAAGGCGCTGGAGAGCGCCTTTTTGGTGTTCTCCATCCCCAACTACTCGGCGAGCGAAGAGACTGTCCAGCGGCGGGGCCGCAAGCTGTACTTCGTGGATGGGGCGGTGCGCAACGCCGCCCTCCAGAGGGGCGTCGCGCCACTGGAGTCCCCGCAGGAGATGGGAGTCCTGATCGAGAACCTGGTCGCGGGCCACCTCCACGCCATGAGCCGCGAGACGTCGACGCGACTGTACTACTGGCGCGATTCCTCCAAGCGCGAGGTCGATCTCGTCTTGGACGACCATGCCGCGCCGATGGCCTTCGAGGTCACGGTGGATGAGGATCACGGCTTTCGGAACATGGCGGCGTTCATTGAGCGCTACCCGCGCTTTCGCGAGCGGACCTACATGGTCACGACGTCGTCGCGGCTCACCTTCGAGAGCGCCCGCGGCTCGCGAACGAGCATCGGCGTGGTCCCGCTCGAACTCATGCTGCTCGCCGTGGGTGCGCACACGAGCCGAGCGATGACCGACCACCTGCGCTGATCGGTGCGCGCTTTGGGCGCAGAGCTCAACGATGAGTCATGCCGTCGGCCCCCTCGCGTCGGGCGGCGCAGCATGCCGCTCGTAGCGCCTGCGCGCTCAGCCGCCCTGGCGTCGCACGCGGTGCACGCGGTCTCCCACCTCGAACAGAGGCAGCAGTTCGAGGCCGGCGACCACCTGGCCGAAGACCGTGTACTCGCCGTCGAGGCGGGGCGTGGGTAGGTGCGTGATGAAGATCTGGCAGCCGCCGGTGTGCGGCCGCTGCACGCGCGGCATGCCCAGGGTGCCGGTGAGGTAAGGAGTCGGGCTGAACTCGTCGGGCACGCGCCGGCCGCCCGTGCCCCAGCCGTCGCCGCGGGGGTCGAGGCCCTGCAGCACGAAGTCGGGCACCACGCGATGGAAGTCCAGGCCGTCGTAGACGCCGGCCGCGGCCAGCTCCAGCACGTTCTCCACGTGGCGTGGGGCCAGGGCCCGGTCCAGTTCGACGACCAGTTCGCCGCGATCGGTGCTGAAGACCAGGCGCGGGGAGGGGTCGTCGGCCGCGGCCAGATCCCAGGCCACCAGCAGCTCGAGCAGCGTGCGGCCATCCTCGGCGGCGCGGGGCGGCACCGGATCGAGCGGCGGCAGGCCCATGGCGTCGGCCAGCTCCACGCGGGCTTCCTCCAGGCGCCAGTCGCGCGCGGATCGGTCCAGGGCGGTGGCCAGGGCCAGGGTCAACCAGGGCGGCGCCCGCCCGCTGGCGACGATGGGGGCGCAGGCCGTGGCGGCGGCTCCCATGGCGGCCACGTCGTCGCCCTCCAGCGCCTCGCGCAGTCGAGACCAGAGCGAAGACAGGCGCTCGAGCTCCAGGATGGGCAGGGCGGCGGCGCGCACGGCGGGCTCGGGGTCCGCTAGCAAGGTCGTCAGCACGTCGTCGTCGCGCAGGACGCCCCGGCCGAGGAGATCGGCGGCGGCCTCCCGGTCGCGGCGTTCGAGCGACGTGGCCAGGCGCGTCAGGGCCAGGCCGCCCACGTCACTGCGTCCCCGCTCCAGCTCGGCGGCCGGAGCGACCAGCTCGCGCCAATCGGCGCCGAGGGCGTCAGCCATGTTCTGCAGCACGCTGGCCTGGAACACCAGCGCCGCGCGCCGGACCCAGGCTGACGTCTCGGCCTCGGCGGCAGCCAGCACCTCGCTGTCCAGCGCATTGAGGGCCGCGAGGGCCTCGGGCGAGCCGGCCCCGTCCTGCCGATCCCGCGCCCGGGCGGCTCCCATGCCCTCCCAGGCAAGGACACGGATGCCAGCAAGATTGCTGTTCTTTGCGAGGTAAAAAACCTGCTGATAGCTGCCTAGCTCGGCGACGACACGTCCGGCTTCGGTGGCCACCCGGGCGTCGGCATCCAAGACCCGGGGCGCGGCCAGGCTGGCGCCATCGAGGTCTCCTGCGCGGCCGTGGCTGATGAGACCGCGCAGGGCGAAGGCGCGCACCAGCGGCTCGTGCGGGTCGTCCATGCAGGCCATCAGGGTGGCGATGTGCACCGGGCGCGGGCGCACGCTGGCCAAGGCGTATGTGGCTCGCCAACGCACGGCCGGATCGGGGTCGTCCGTGGCCAGACGGTGCAGGGCTTGATCGCGGGCGCGCATCTGGGTCTCGGTGGCCTGGCGCTCATGCTCGGATCGGCGCGCGTCCAGCCGTGCCAGTCCCAGGGCGGCGGCACCGCGCACGGCGGCCCGCCGGTCCGACAGCGCCTGCACCAGATCGGTGGTGAGGCGGTCGTCCTTCAGGCGCGAGAGGGCGTCCACGGCGGCGGCGCGCACGACCTCGCTGGGGTGCGTGGCGTTGTTGCGCAGCAGCTCCCGGGACGAGGGCTCAGCCCAGCGCCCCACGGCAAAGCAGAGCAGCGCCAGGGTCTCCGGGTCGGATTCGGTGGCCAGGGCGCCCACCACCGGTGCCGGCGGGTCCACCGCGGGCAGCCTCGCCAGGCCTCGGGCGGCCAGCCGGCGTCGAGCCGGGTCCGGGTCCGCGAGGCCGTCCACCAGCGAGCCGTCGTCCACCAGATGGCTCAGCAGATCGCGGGCTTCGCCGGAGAAACCGGGCTGCTCGCTGGCCAGCGGCGCCTCGGCCTCGTCGTTTGTTACGCATGCCGTGGTCGAAATCCCCAGCAGCAGGCCCCATGCGAGCGCCCGCAGGCCTCGCCGTACTACACACTGACCGTCCATGGCGCGGCAGTATACTCACGCGCCCACCCCGAACCGCGTGTCCAGGAGTTCTGTCATGACCACCCTCGAGAAGCGCCTGAAGGACGACGTCAAGCTGGCCATGAAAGCGGGCGCCAAGGACGACCTGGTCGTGCTGCGCATGGTGCTGTCCGAGCTCAAGAACGCCGCCATCAACGAGGGCATGGAGCGCGAGGGCTTCGAGGACGCCTTCGTGCTGCGCATCCTGCGCAAGGGTGTCAAGACCCGCAGCGAGTCCGCCCAGATGTACGCCGACGCCAGCCGACCGGAGTTGGAGGCGGTGGAGCGGGCCCAGATCGCCGTGCTGGAGCGCTATCTGCCCAGCGCCCTTCCGGCCGAGGAGCTGGCGGCCCTGGTGGACGCCGTGATCTCCGAGCTGGGCGCCAGCTCCAAGAAGGAGATGGGCGCGGTGATGAAGGCGGTCATGGCGCGCAGCCAGGGCCGCGCGGACGGCAAGGCGGTCTCGGCCCTGGTGGCCGGCAAGCTGGGTTGAGCGGGGTGGCGGGTCAGGCCGGCGGCAGCCTCTGCCCGGGGGCCTCGGCGCGGGCGCTGTTTCCGGCCTTGAGCGGGGCGGCGGGCGAGGTCGCCGTGCCGCTCGACAACGCCGCCACGACCCATCGACCCCAGGCCGTGCTGGACGCGCTGCAGCGCTTCTACATCGAGCACAACGCCAACGTGCACCGGGCCGTCCACCGCGCGGGTCAGGCCGCCACGGCCGCCTACGAGGGCGCGCGGGGGCGCATGGCCCGCTTTCTGGAGAGCGCGCCGGGCGAGGTGGTCTTCACGCGCAACGCCACCGACAGCATCAATCTGGTGGCGCGGGGCTACGTCGAGCCGCGCGTGGGACCGGGCGACGCCGTGGTGGTGACCGGCCTGGAGCACCACAGCAACCTGGTGCCCTGGCAGCAGGTCTGCCGCCGCACGGGCGCGCGCCTGCACGTGCTGCCGGTGGACGACAACGGCCGCCTGGAGGAGCCCTGGGAGCTGCCCGAGGACGGGCGCTTCCTGGCGGCCACGCGGGTCAGCAACGCCCTGGGCAGCCTGGTGCCCACCGAGCGCCTGGTGGCCCAGGCCCAGGCCCGCGGCATGGCCGTGCTGCTGGACGTGACCCAGGCCCTGGGCCACCTGCCGCTGGACGACGGCAGCCGCGCCGCCGAGTTTCTGGCCTGCAGCGCCCACAAGGCCTACGGGCCCATGGGCGTGGGCATGCTGCGCGGCCGGCGCGAGGCCCTGGAGCAGACCGAGCCGGTGGTCTTCGGCGGAGAGATGGTCGCGGCGGTGGACGCGCAATCGGCCAGCTGGGCTGCCGTGCCCCTGCGCTTTGAGGCCGGCACCCCCGCCGCCGCGCCGGTGTCCGCCCTGGTCCCGGCCCTCGACCTGCTGGACGAGTTGGGGCTGTCCGCCATCCGTGCTCACGAGTTGGCCCTGATGGAGCGCTTGTTGGAGGGCTTGGCCGCCATCGACGGCGTGCAGGTCGTGGGGCCGGCGGACGCAGCCGGGCGCTCGGGTTCGGTCTCGCTGGTCATGCCCGGCGGCGACCCCCACGTGGCGGCCACCGTGCTGGACCTGGCCGGCGTGGCGGTGCGCGTGGGCTGGCACTGCGCCGAGCCCCTGCTGCGTCGCATGGGTCGCGGACCCACCGTGCGAGCCAGCCTGGCGCTCTACAACACGCGCGAGGACATCGAGCACTTCCTGGCCGTACTGCCCGAGGCGCTGGCGGCCTGCCGCTGACGCCCTCCTGACCAGCAGCTGAGCTGGGGGCGACGGGCGACCCCGCGCGTTCGCGACGGCGAGCACGCCGCGCGCCTCCGGGCTGCTAAGTTAGGCGCTTCGCCCCCCCCCCTCGGGGGATCGCGCTCCCCTGGAATGCCGCATGCGCCTCTCACCATCCAGCGCCGGACTGTTCATTGTGTTTGCGTCGCTGGCCTGTGCTGCGCCGCAGCCGCGCCCGACCGCGGAGCGCTTCGGCGAGCACGTGGCCTGGCTGGCCGACGACGCGCGCGAGGGGCGCCAGGCTGGCAGCGCCGGTTTCCAGGCGGCCAGCGACTACGTGGCGCGGCACCTGACCGCGGCGGGCCTGGTGCCCCTGGGCGACGACGGCGGCTGGCTGCAGCGCTTTGAGGCCAGCGGCAACCGCGAGCTCATGTCCGACGGCAATCGCCTCAGCCTGGGCAGCCTGGCGCTGGAACTGGAGCGCGACTGGATGCCCTTTGCCTCGGCGCCCAGCGGTCAGGTCGAGGGCGCGCTGGCGTTCGCCGGCTACGGCATGGCGGACCCCGGCGATGACAGCTGGCAGGGCACCTGGGACGACTACGCCGGGCTCGAACTCGAGGGGCGCGTGGTGGTGGTGTTGCGCGGCGGTCCGCTGCCCGACGGCCACGAGCCCGGCAGCGGGCGCTGGCTCGCGGGCAGGGGCCAGAAGCACATCACGCTCTTCAACAAGATCAACGAGGCCTATAAGCACGGCGCGGCGGGCATCATCATCGTCAACGCGCCGCGCGATGTGGGCCAGCGCGGGGACCAGGCCATCCTCTACGCCAACTCGTTCCGCGGCGCCACCGCGTCGTTGCCGGCGGTGAGCCTGACCTGGGCCGCCGCGCAGCGGGCGCTGGGTCCGCTGGGCCTGGACCTGGAGGCGGAGCAGCGCGCGCTGGACAGCGAGCTCGCGCCGCGTTCGCGCCTGCTGGACGACGCCCGCGCAGACCTGGCCGTGGCCGCCGAGCTGTCGACCGTCAGCACCTGGAACCTGCTGGCGCTGTTGCCGGGCGCGGGCGACGTGCGTGACGGCGAGCACGTCGTGCTGGGCGCGCATCTCGATCACCTGGGCTACGGCCGGCACGGCGGCTCCATGCGCGGCGCCGCGGCGGTGGGGCAGATCCACAACGGCGCCGACGACAACGCCACCGGATCCGCGGGCCTGCTGGAGCTGGCTCGGTCGCTCTCGCAGCGCAAGACGCGGCCCGCGCGGCCGATCGTGTTGGCGTTCTGGGGTGCCGAGGAGTGGGGCCTGCTGGGCAGCCGTCACTACGTCGCCCAGCCTGCGTTGCCGCTGCTCGACTGCGTGGCCATGATCAACATGGACATGATCGGTCGCAGCGAGGGCGGTCAGCTGGAAGTGGGCGGCGTGGGTACGGCCGCCTCGCTGGCCGACCTGTTGGACGACGCGCTGGAGCAGCTGGACGCGGACCTCGACGTGGTCACCAGCCCGTCGGTCCCGCCCAACAGCGATCACCAGCCCTTCTTCGAGGCGCACATCCCTGTGTACAGCCTCTTCACCGGACTGCACGACGAGTACCACTCGCCCGACGACGACACGGCGGCCATCAACATCGTGGCGGGCGCTGACATCGCGGCGCTGGGAGGCAGCCTTGCGCTGCTGCTGGCGGACCTGGACGCGCGGCCCGTGTTCACGGACCCGGACGCGGGGCGCGCGACGAGCGTGGCGCAGGCCAAGAGCACCAAGCCCGGCCGCAGCTACAGCGTGTCCTTCGGCTCCTACCCCGACATGGCGTACTCGCAGGACGACGGCGTGCGCGTCAACCGCACGCGCGCGGGCTCGCCGGCCGAGCGCTGCGGGCTGTTGCACGGCGACATCATCATCGCCCTGGACGGCACGCCCATCCGCAACATGCAGGACTACTCAGTGCTGCTCTTCAGCCACGAGCCGGGCGACGAGATCGTGATCACCGTCCGGCGCGGCGACGAGACGCTCAGCTTCACGGCGACGCTTGACGCGCCCCGCGGCGGGACCTGAGCCCATGTCGGACCACCCGCACACGAGAACCTCATGACGACACGCAGACAGACCATCCAGGTGCCCGTCGGCAAGCTGGTCATCGGCAGCGACCACCCGGTTCGCGTGCAGTCCATGACCAACACGCCGAGCGACGACGCGGACGCCACCATCGCGCAGATCCTGCGCCTGCAGGAGGCGGGCTGCGAGCTCGTGCGGGTGACCATCCCGGACGAGGCCTCCGCCGCCAACATCCCGGCGTTCCTGCGCGCCATGGACGTCCCGTTCATCGCCGACATCCACTTCAACCACAAGATGGCGCTGGCCGCCATCGCCGCCGGCGCGCACAAGGTGCGCATCAACCCGGGCAACATCGGCAAGCAAGCCAAGGTGCGCGAGGTGCTCACCGCCGCGCGCGACAAGGGCACGACCATACGCATCGGCGTCAACGCCGGCTCGCTCGAAAAGGACCTGCTGGAGCAGTACGGCTGGCCCTCGGCCGAGGCCCTGGTGGACAGCGCCCTGCGCCACGTGGCGTTTGCGCGCGAGGTGGGCGTGCACAACCTGATCGTGTCCATCAAGTCCAGCGACGTACCCACGGCCGTGCGCGCCAACTCGCTGTTTGCCGAGCGCAGCGACGTGCCGCTGCACGTGGGCATCACCGAGGCGGGCGACCCGGCCTACGGCGCCGTCAAGTCGGCCGCAGGCATCGGCGCCATCCTGCTGGCCGGCATCGGCGACACGATCCGGGTCTCGCTCACGTCCGACCCCGAGGTCGAGATCCCGGTGGCCTTCGACATCCTCAAGGCCACGGGCGTGCGGGTCATCTCGCCCGAGATCATCGCCTGCCCCACCTGCGGCCGCATCGACATCGACCTCGAGCAGATCGTGGGCGAGATCAAGCGCCGCCTGAACACCTGCACCCTGCCCGTAAAGATCTCGGTGCTGGGTTGCGCCGTGAACGGACCGGGCGAGGCGCGCGAGGCCGACATCGGCATCGCCGGCGGGGCGGGCGAGGGCCTGCTGTTCCGCAAGGGCCGCACCGTGCGCAAGGTCAAGGAGAGCGAGATCGTGGACGCGCTGATCGAGGAGATCGCGGCCATGGAGGCCGAGCGCCTGGCCGAGGCGGGCGAGCCGGCCGAGTCCGTCAAGCAGGGGAGCTGAAGATGGCGTCATCCAAGACCGGGACCGCAGCCGATGGAAGCCCCGGGCCGGTGGACACTGCCCGGGTCGAGGCCGCCGTGAGCGAGCTGCTGGCCGCCGTGGGCGAGGACGCCGCGCGCGATGGACTGCTGGAGACCCCCGCACGCGTGGCGCGCATGTACGCCGAGGTGCTCGGCGGCATGCTGCGGGAGCCAGGCCGGCACCTGGAGACCACCTTCGCCGAGGACCACCACGAGATGGTCATCGTGAAGGACATCCCCTTCGACTCCCTCTGCGAGCACCACATGCTGCCCTTCACGGGCAACGCCCACGTGGCCTACGTGCCCAACGGCCGCATCGTCGGTCTCAGCAAGGTGGCCCGGGTGGTGGAGGAGTTCGCGCGCCGGCTGCAGGTGCAGGAGCGGCTCACCTCACAGATCGCCGACCTGCTCATGGAGCGGCTCCAGCCCCAGGGCGTGGGTGTGGTGCTGGAGGCCACCCATACCTGTATGACCATGCGCGGCATCCGCAAGCCGGGCTCGACCATGGTGACCTCGGCCCTGCGAGGCACGTTCAAGTCGCGCACCGAGACCCGCGCTGAGTTCATGGCCACCCTGGGCCGCTGAAGCGGGCCACAGGCATGCACCCGATCGCCCGTTGACGGCCAGGAACGCGCCCTGAGCGCCGTTTGAGCGCCACGGGCGGGTCCCTGCGCCAGGGGGCCCGCAGGCCACCAGGACGCAGGTCTTCCTGCGGCTTTCTGGGCCCGAGAGCGCGGAACAGAGGCGTGCCGGCCGGTCTTGATATCGATCTCGGTCGATGCCAGCTCCGTGCCCCCCCCCGTCTCAGCAGACGTGGGCAGGATTCCAGGTTACCCGTATACTTTCTTAGACGTGCTCCGCGCCAAATCCCGAACCCGTCAGCCCGCTGCGGCGGACGGTGGCTTGGACACACTCTCTCCACATCTGCTCCTCTCCCATCTCTCCTCCACCCCGAAGTCCAGGAGTCCGCACATGCGTATGACGTCCTGCGTGACCGCGCTCGTCGTAGCCGCGGTTGTCGCTCTCCCCGTAGGCGCCGCCATCAAGGCGATGAACCTCGGTGAGCTCATGTCCATCACCGACGACGCCGTCTACGGCACCATCGTCAAGACCGAGTCCATTCGCCTGGACGCGCCCTGGCCCAACGCCGTCTACACCCAGATCACGGTGCAAGGCGAGTCGCTGCGCAGCGGCGAGAGCGGTCGCTTCGAGCTGGTCTTCCACGGCAGCCACGACCGCGCCGACGACTACGTCATCAGTGAGATGCCCGCGCTGCAGGACGTGCGCCTGGGCGGCGAGACGGTCGTGTTCTTCGAGGCCAACGTCGAGGACGTGTTCGGCAAGAACGTCGTCCACAACTGGGGCAACCTCTACCGCGTGGAGCGCGTCTTCGGCGCCCCGGTGGTGCTGGGTAAGGGTGAGGGTTCGGCCTTTGAGCTGAACGCCGGTCTCCAGGAGGTTCGCACGCGCGTCTCAAGCGCCCACGCGGCCATCCTCGTGAGCGGCAAGAAGAAGATCCCGGGCCTGGCAAAGTAAGGAGCCTGAACGTCATGAAGACCATCAAGACGATCCTGGCCCTGACGGGCCTCGCAGTCAGCATCGCGCTGGTGTCATCGCTCAACCAGACGCCTGTCGACACGGGCGCTTACTCCACCCTGGGGCATAGCCTCGGTCCCGCTCAGCGCGACCTGCGCGTGTTCAACAACTTCACGACCAATGGCGCCAACAACAACCAGACGCCTAACGCGCTGTTCCCCGGCACCCAGGGCGCGGTCATGTCCATCTGGAAGGGCATGGTGGAGTGGGGCAGTGTGCCCTGGGCCGGAACGGGCGGTGGCGACCCCACCCAGTCCGTGCTGGGCTCGGGTGGTGCCAACTACGACCCCAAGTTCGAGGGCGAGGCCACGACGACCGGCAGCATCGGTCAGAACATCCACTCCCAGATCCCTGGCAGCAGCGGTGGCACCCTGGCCTTCATGCAGGGTGGCAGTTTTGGCTGGTGGGTCCGCTACTACCAGAACTGGTCCTGGAAGGACGGCCCGGGCAGCGTCGGCAGCGGCGTCGACCTCCAGGGAGTGGCCTGTCACGAGAGTGGACACGCCATCGGCCTGGGTCACAGCAACACCGGCAGCGCTACCATGTTCCCGTCGGTCTCTGGCAGCGGCCAGGCTCAGCGCTCGATCGCGACCGACGACAAGAACGGCGTCAAGGCTGTGTACGGCACCAAGAACGCCAACAAGCCTGAGATCACCGGACTGTCGGGCTCGCTCCAGACCGGTCAGACGATCACGCTCACGGGCGTGAACTTCTCCACCACGTCGAACAACGAGGTGTGGTTCACCAAGCTCAACAGCAACGGCGTCCCGGTCAAGCTGACCAACCTCATGGCGACCGGTGGCGGCACGTCCATCGATGTGGTGGTCCCGGGCGGTATCCAGGACGGCGACGTGATGGTGCGCAACCGCGACCTCAGCAGCCACGGTTCGGTGTCCAACTCGTGGCCCTTCGACCTCAACGCTGGCGGGGCCCTGGTCCCGTTCATCACCGGCATCTCGCCTAGCGCCGGTGCGTCCGGTGGCTGGACCGAGGTGACCGTGACGGGACTGAACTTCACCGGTGTGTTCAGCGTTCAGTTCGGCGGCAACGATGCCAAGGGCTTCAGCGTCGATAACAGCTCGCAGATCACCGCGCTGACGCCTCCAGGTTCGCTCTTCACTCAGGTGGATGTCCGGATCGAGTCGAGCGACGGCATTGGCCTCCTGCCCGGCGCGTTCATCTACTCGGTCACGCCCGCGCCCAGCATCAACGACGTCTCGCCCAGCAGTGGGCTCGTGACGGGTGGCACGTCGGTCACCATCACAGGCAGCTCCGTGGTGGGTGTGACGGATGTCACCTTCGGCGGCGTGTCCGGAACCAACCTGGAGATCACGAGCGCCACCAGCCTGACGGTGGACACGCCTCCGGGTTCGGGCAGCGTGGACGTGAGGGCCAGCGGCAACGGCTCGAGCACCATCGTGGCTGGCTTCACCTACACGGGTGGCGGTCCTGCCGGTGCGTTCGTGAACATCGGGCCGGGTGTCTCGGGCCAGTTCGGTGAGCCCGCATACACGGGCAGCGGCGATCTGACCCCCGGCAGCCTCACGGGCTACAGCACCAACGTCTCGAACGCGATCCCGTTGAACACGGGCTTCCTGTTCCTGGGCGTGGTCGAGAACCCGGTGTCGTTCAAGGGGGGCTTGCTCTACCCGTTCCCGATCGCCGGCACGATCACCCTGAACATGGATGGCACGGGCTCGGCGACCCTGCCCCACACCATCCCGGCGGGTCAGGGTTTCGCGGGCCTCGACATCATCGCGCAGTGGTGGTTCGCCGACGCCCAGGCGATCCACGGCGCGTCCGGCAGCAACGGCCTGCGGCTCGAGATCCCGTAGCCGCGGCGTCGTATCCAGGGTCACCGATCCTGACCTGAGGGCCGGTGCGCGGGTGACCGCGCGCCGGCCCTCGTCTGTTGACGCGCAGGGCTTGGGCTCACGCGCGACGAGCGCCCCCGCACGTGGGTCTGAGCGGGCGTCGGGGCGTCTTGTGCGACGGAACCGAATCCCTATAGTTCTGGGCTGACTGTCGCCATGGCCCGGAGATTCCCGTGTTCCACGACTACCACGCGGTGCTCGTGTTCTTGATCGCGGGCTGCGTCATGGTCTGCGCGCCGCTGCTCCTGGGGGCCCTGTTTCGACCCAGGAATCCATATCCCGACAAGACGATCGCATACGAGTGCGCCGAGGATCCAGTGGGCGAGGCGCAGGTGCGTTTCGACATGCGCTTCTACACGATCGCCCTGATCTTCATCATTTTTGAGGTCGAGATCGCGCTGATGTTCCCGTGGGCGCGCATCTTCCGTCACGCGGCAGATGTGCCGCTGGCGCTCTGGGCGGGCCTGTTCTTCGCCTTCATCGTCTTTCTGGGCCTGGTGGTGGACTGGGTCAAGGGTGACCTCGACTGGATCAAGACCTTCCGCAACAAGCGACGCGTTCAGGAGTGACTCGATGGGCCTGCTGAACAACACCATGCCCGCCAACGCCGTCACCAACGCGGTGGACGGCGCCGTCAACTGGGGCCGCAAGTCGTCGCTCTGGCCCATGACCTTCGGCATCGCGTGCTGCGCCATCGAGATGATGGCGGTCTTCGCGGCTACCTACGACCTCGACCGCTTCGGCGCCGGCGTGCCACGCGCCACACCGCGTCAGAGCGACCTGATCATCGTGCCGGGCACGGTCAACGCCAAGATGGCCGTGCGCGTGAAGCGCCTCTATGACCAGATGGCCGAGCCGCGCTACGTGATCGCCATGGGCGCCTGCGTCTGCGGCGGCGGGCCCTACGCCAAGTGGGGCTACAACACGGTCAAGGGCGTGCACAAGATCATCCCGGTCGACATCTTCATCCCCGGCTGCCCGCCGCGCCCCGAGGCCCTGCTGGACGGCATCCTCAAGCTGCGCGAGAACATCAGCCGCGACGACGTGTTTCGGCGTCGGCGGGACACCGCCCAGACCCTCGATTCGGCCTACAGCACCTGATATGGGCATGAACGAGCGAGAGATCCACGCCCTCCTGACCGCCTCCGGCATCGACGGGGTGGGAGGGCTCGAGCAGCCCGACCTCGACCCCACGGTGGTGCTGCAGCCCTCGGCGCTCGTCGAGGTCATGACGCTGTTGCGCGACGATGAGCGACTGGCCATGGAGATGCTGCACTGCGTCACCGCCGTCGATCGCGAGGACCGCGTCGACGTGGTCTATCACGTCTGCAGCTTCGCCAGGCACCACGCGCTGACCCTGCGCACGTCGGTGGCCAAGCCGGACGACGCCGACGAGAGCTGGCATCCCGAGGTGCCCAGCGTGGCCTCGGTCTATGCCGCCGCCGACTGGCACGAGCGCGAGCAGTGGGACCTGCTGGGTGTGCACTTCACGGGCCACCCGGACCTGCGCCGCCTGCTGCTGCCGCCCGAGTGGATCGGGCACCCGCTGCGCAAGGACTACGTCTACCCCAGCGAGCACGGCGGCATCCCACTCGAACTCGACGCCGTGCCGATCTACGAGCGCGACGAGCGCGAGGACACGCCGCCGGTCGCCGAGCCGCGGCCCGCCGGCACTCCGTTGAACCAACCGCCCAGCGCCCCCAGCGCGCGCCCCCACGCCGGCGGCAAGGCCCCGGCCAAGAAGGAGGGCGAGGGCTGATGGAAGCGCTCGAGATGTACACGACGGACGAGCGCTCGGACGTCTACACCGAGGAGCTCAAGCTCAACCTCGGTCCCCAGCACCCGTCGACCCACGGCGTGCTGCGCGTCGAGCTCAAGATGGACGGCGAGATCATCACCGACTCGCGCTGCGACATCGGCTACCTGCACCGCTGCGCCGAGAAGATCGGCGAGAACGTCACGTACCTGCAGTTCACGCCGTACACCGACCGCATGGACTACCTCGCGTCCATGAACAACAACCTGGCCTGGAGCCTCACGGTCGAGAAGCTCATGGGCCTCGAGGTGCCCGAGCGGGCCCAGTGGCTGCGCATGATCTGCTCCGAGCTCAACCGCATCGCCAGCCACCTGATCGCGTTCGGCACGTACGGCATCGACATCGGCGCCAACACGCCGTTCTTCTATGCCTTCCGCGAGCGCGAGTCGATCATGCAGCTGCTGGAGCGCCCGTCTGGCGCGCGCATGCTCTACAACTACATCCAGCCAGGTGGCGTGCGGCGCGACGTCGACGACAACTGGATCGGCGACGTGCTGGCCTTCTGCGACGAGTTCGAGAAGCGCTGGGCCGAGTACAACACGCTGCTCAGCAACAACTACATCTTCATCAAGCGCACGGCCAACATCGGCATCCTGACCCAGTCCATGGCGCTCGACTACGGCTGCACCGGGCCCGTGCTGCGCGGCTCGGGCGTGCGCTGGGACCTGCGCCGCGACGTGCCGTACCTGGAGCCGTACGACGAAGTCGATTTCGACGTGCCCGTCGGCGAGGGCACTCACGGCGCCCTGGGCGACTGCTGGGACCGCTACTGGGTGCGCATGCGCGAGATGATGGAGTCCATCCGCATCATCCGTCAGGGCTGCGCCAAGCTGCCCGGCGGCGAGGTCATGACCAAGAAGCAGACCAGCATGTACAAGTCGCCCATGAAGGCGGCCGAGGGCGCCCACGCCTACATGCGCTGCGAGAACCCGCGCGGCGAGCTGGCCTTCTACGCCGTCTCCGAGGGTGGTACGTCGCCCATTCGGCTGCGCGCGCGCGCGCCCAGCTTCTGCAACCTGGCTGTGCTCGACCAGCTGCTCCCGGGCACCATGCTCGGCGACGGCGTGGCCATCATCGGGTCGCTCGACATCGTGCTCGGCGAGGTGGACCGCTAAGCGATGCAGGGCCTGATCGACGTCTTCGCCAACCTGCTGGGCACCGGGCCGACCCTGTCCATGGTGCTGGCGTACTTCGTCTGCATCCACAGCCTGATCGGCTTCATCACGATCTACGCGATGTTCGCCATCTGGATGGAGCGCAAGGTGGCCGCGCACATCCAGGTGCGCCTCGGCCCCATGGAGACCGGCGGCTGGCACGGCTGGGCCCAGAGCCCGGCTGACGCGCTCAAGCTGCTCTTCAAAGAGGACCTCATCCCGGCGGGGGCCAACAAGTTCCTGTTCTGGATTGCGCCTGCGCTCGTGTTCTGCGGCGTGTTCACCGGCTTCATCGTGGTGCCCTTCGCCGAGGGCATCCAGATCGTCGACCTCGAGCTGGGCGTGTTCTTCATCGTGGCCATCGCGTCGGTCGAGGTGATCGGCGTGATCATGGCCGGCTGGTCGTCCAACAGTAAGTACTCGCTCTTCGGCGCCGTGCGCGAGGCGGCCCAGGTGGTGAGCTACGAGCTGCCCTCGGCCACCGCCCTGCTGCCGCCCGTGCTGATCGTGGGCTCGCTCACGCTGGGAGACTTCAACACCTTCCAGGCCGAGCACGGCTGGCTGATTCTGCACAACCCGTTCATGCCCATCGCGGCGCTGATCTTCTTCATCTCGTCGCTGGCGGGCTGCAAGCGCGCGCCGTTCGACCTGCCCGAGGCCGAGTCCGAGCTGGTCTCCGGCTTCCACACCGAGTACTCGGGCATGCGCTTCTCCTTCTTTGGCCTGGAGGAGTTCGTCTCGATGTTCCTGGTGTCGGCCGTGACCGCCACGCTGTTCTTCGGCGGCTACACCCTGCCCTTCGATCTGCTGTCCATCGGCGCGGCGCCGGACGTGTCGCTGTTCGACTGGCTCAGCGGCCACGCCGAGCTGGGCCAGGTCGACATCCTGGGCAGCCTGACGCACCTGGCGGGGCCGGCGGTCTTCATCGTGAAGGTGTTCGTCTTCATCTTCATCCAGATGTGGCTGCGCTGGACGCTGCCGCGCCTGCGCGTCGACCAGGTCATGGTGCTTGGCTACAAGTTCCTGCTCCCCTGGGCGCTCTTCACCGTGGTCGGCACGGCCCTCTTCGAGGGTCTCGGCTGGGGTTGGTGTTCGCACTCCTGAGAGGTTCGATGGGATCTGTACGCGACTACTTCGCGAGCATCGGCAACGGCCTCGGAAGCGCCGTCAAGGGGATGGGTGTGACCCTGCGTCACCTCACTCAGGAAGACACCATCACCCTGCTCTACCCGCACGAGCGCCGGGAGATGCCGCCGACGTACCGCGGGCTGCACATCCTTGAGCAGGACAAGTGCATCGACTGCGGGCTGTGCGCCAAGGCCTGCCCGGTCGACTGCATCGAGATCGAGGCCGAGCACCACGGCCGCGTGCTCGAGTGGGCCAAGTTCACGATCGACTACAAGAAGTGCATCTTCTGCGAGCTCTGCATCCCGCCCTGCCCCGTCAAGTGCATCCACATGACCAGCGAGTACGAGCTGGCCACGGACTCCCCGGACACCATGGCCGAGGACCTGCTGACCTGGACCGGCCTGCGCCGCGAGGACCAGGAGAAGCTCGAGGGCAAGGCCAAGCCTAAGCCGGCCGCCCCTGCGGCGAGCGGCGGCGGCGGTGACCTGCAGTCGCGCGTGGCCGCCATGCTGGCCAAGAAGAAGGCCGAGAAGGGCGAGGACTGAGCATGGACTTCATGTTCATCGTCTTC
>Ga0164313_10001797_pt1 | contig 19192 bp, 16 predicted proteins | sample GuaBasSedimGuay4_FD_113735 | JGI IMG/M metagenome (GOLD analysis project Ga0164313, IMG submission 113735) | Subseafloor sediment microbial communities from Guaymas Basin, Gulf of California, Mexico - Guay4, Core 4569-4, 0-3 cm | ecosystem: Environmental > Aquatic > Marine > Hydrothermal vents... | reverse complement strand
CCTCTAAATTGGGGATTAGGTCATGCTACAAGATGTATTCCTATTATCAACGCATTAATTCTGAACAAATATACGCCCATCATTGCAAGTGATGGAGATGCTTTGCATTTACTCCAGAAAGAATTTCCTGAGCTTAAATATTATAAGTTGCCATCATACAAGATCACATATTCAAAAAATGGCAAAAAACTTAAGTATAGAATGCTGTTAGATATTCCTAATATTCTAAGAGCAAGTACAAATGAAAAAAAAGTTGTTGATAAAATAATTGATGAAGAAGATGTTTCAGGGATAATTTCTGATAATAGATTTGGAGTTAGATCGAGTAAAGTCCCTTCTATTTATATAACACATCAACTTAAAGTCCTATCTGGAAGTACTTCCTTTTTAACCAGTTTATTTCATCAAAAGATCATTAAAAAATTTGACTGTTGCTGGATTCCGGATTACAATAATAGCCAAAGTCTTGCCGGTGAATTATCAGATCTTGAAAGTTCAAAAATGGACATCAAATACCTCGGTCCTCTAAGCAGATTTTCATACAAGAAAGTTCCTAAAAAACAAGATCTATTGGTTGTGCTTTCTGGTCCGGAGCCCCAGCGGACCCTTCTTGAAAAAAAAATATCCGCAGAACTCAAAAACTATAATAAAAAAGTATTATTTATAAGAGGTATTGTTTCCGATAAGCAAGAGGTAAATCAATTAAAAAATACACGAACCGTAAATTATATGCTAATGAAGGAATTACAAACAGCAATTAATGAGAGTGAGTTGGTATTGGCAAGATCCGGGTTTTCTACTATTATGGATCTGGAGAAACTCAGGGCAAAAGCATTTTTTATCCCAACACCAGGGCAGTATGAACAAGAATATTTAGCAAAATCCTTAAAACAAAAAAGAATAGCACCTTATGCTAATCAGGATGATTTTAAAATAGAAATGTTGCATGGCACAGAAAATTACAACGGATTTGCAAAAAATGGAGCAATATATAAAGTGGATTTCAAGGCGCTATTTGAAATGTATTTTTCCTAGTTTTCTAATAAATTAATATTTGTAACATTTACATATCTAATTCGTCGAACTACATGTAATGAATAAAATACAGATTAAAATACTTTTTATACTATTTCTTGCCTGTATTAACCTTCCTGCAATTGCACAAAATAATAGCGTTGTTTCAGGGGTTGTTAAAAATCAAGAAAATGATGAACCTCTGCCCTATGCCTCTATTGCATTGATAAAATATGCTATCGGAACTATAAGTAATGAGGAAGGAGAATTTGATTTTTACATTCCCAAATCAAAACAAAATGATACTTTATCAATAAGTTTCATTGGATTTAATACCTATTTAATTGCCGTTAGCGACATTAAATCTCCTTTGGAAATACGGCTGACTCCGGCTACTAATTTATTGGATGAGGTTATTTTAAGTCGTTTATCACCTTTAGATTATATTAAAAAAGCACTTCAAAATCTCGATCAAAATTATCCCGAAGATCCTTATCAAACAATAGCCTATTATCGGGAAAAATTTATTGAAAATGACGCAATCATCAAAAAGGAAGAGGCTGTTTTTAAAACATATTATTCAAAACCGAGCGACTCTGTAGAAAATCAACACCAGCTGCTATTATACAGGCCGGCGGAAAATCCCCAAAAAATAACGTTTATGAGGAAATGGATAGATAAAAAACAGGCCAAAGAAACAAAAAAAGCCATTAAGAGAGGAGAAGATGTTGATGAAGATTTTGATCTGGAAAGAGACATGAATATGGGAGGGCCGGAAACAATTATTGATCTGGCAGACCTGAGGAATGATTCAAAAGGTAATTTCCTGAACCCTAAACATTTTAAAAAATACGAATATTCCTTTGGAGAAGAAACCAGTTTGAACGGGGAAGCCCTGGTAGCTATAAATTATAAAGCCAAACGAAAAATTGATTATATTAAAGACCAGGGAAAGGTACTTATTAGTAAAGAAAATTATGCCATAGCAGTTATAGAAGGTTCAGGTGTGCTTAGTATTCCTGTTGCTGTAAAGCCTATATTATTTGTGATAGGGCTAAGCATAAGCAACCCAACATTTAGTCACACGGTACGTTATCAAAAATTTGACGGGTTCTGGTATCCTAAATTATTTCGCTGGGATGCTAAAGTAAAACTAACCAAGAGGCATATGTTTTCACCTAACGAACATGCCAAAATTAATATTGGACAGGTATTTTTGATCAATAAACTAGACTCCGCTGCAACAACAATTCCTAAAAACAAACAATTTAATCCTGAGGAAGAGATGGAAAATCAAGTTTACAATGATTTTAACATTGAATGGAATGAATTGAATATTATAAAAGACTGAAAAAACTGTCATAAAACCGCTTGCTTTAGAGTGGAGTTTCAGTTTCTTTTAATTATTTGTGAAGCACAATAAATATTACATATTAGTCAATCTCTACTTTATAATCATTAACTAAATTAGTATCTTTGCTATCCATTTATTTAATCCTACTATGACAACAATTAACGATTTTAACTTCAAGGATAAAAAAGCGCTTATTAGAGTAGATTTTAACGTTCCGTTGAATGAAAATTCAGATGTTACAGATACAACGCGAATTGAGGCAGCCAAGCCTACAATTATGAAAATATTGGAAGACGGAGGTAGCGCAGTTCTAATGTCACACCTGGGACGTCCGAAAGGTGTTGAAGAAAAATATTCTTTAAAGCATATTGTTAAAACAGTAACTGAAATATTGGGAGTTCAGGTAAAATTTGCTGAAGATTGTGTAGGTGAAACCGCTGAAAAAGCAGTAGCTGAATTGCAAAACGGAGAAGTTTTACTATTAGAGAACCTCAGGTTTCATCCGGAAGAAAAAGCCGGAGATAAAGCATTTGCCGAACAGCTTTCAAAACTTGGCGATATTTATGTAAATGATGCCTTTGGAACTGCTCATAGAGCACATGCGTCCACAACTATTATTGCTCAATTTTTTCCTGAAAACAAGTGTTTTGGTTTATTGTTGGCAAGAGAAATTGAAAGCTTGAAAAAGGTTTTGGAGGCAAGTGTAAAACCTGTTACAGCAATTCTAGGTGGTTCAAAAGTTTCTTCGAAAATTACGGTAATAGAAAATATTCTCGATAAAGTGGATCACCTTATTATTGGTGGGGGAATGAGTTTTACTTTCATTAAGGCCTTGGGTGGAAAAGTTGGGAATTCAATTTGTGAAGATGACAAGCTGGAATTAGCGTTGGATATACTGAAACAAGCTAAAGATAAAGGAGTAAAAGTTCATTTGCCTGTAGATGTAATTGCTGCCGATTCTTTTAGTAATGATGCCAATACACAGGTTGTTGATATCAAAAATATTCCGGATGGATGGGAAGGCTTAGACGCCGGCCCTAAAACGAATATTGGGTTTTCATTTGTAATTGCTCAATCTAAAACCATATTATGGAATGGTCCTGTGGGAGTTTTTGAAATGGAGAAATTTGCAAAAGGCACTATTGAATTGGGTAATGCGGTTGTGGATGCTACGGCAGATGGTGCATTCTCTCTTGTTGGAGGAGGTGATTCTGTGGCAGCAGTAAAACAATTTGGTTTTGCAGACAAAGTTAGTTACGTTTCCACTGGTGGAGGTGCCATGTTAGAGATGTTGGAAGGTAAAACACTTCCGGGCATCAATGCCATACTGAACTAAACCTATTTTATGCGATATACTACCCTACCGAACACTGATATAAAAGTTAGTAAAATATGTTTGGGCACCATGACATTTGGTGAACAAAATACGGAAGACGATGCCCATGAACAGCTAAATTATGCGATCGACCAAGGGATCAATTTTATTGATACCGCTGAAATGTATTCGGTACCGGGGAGAAAAGAAACACAGGGGTCAACGGAAAGATTTATAGGTACCTGGTTGAAAAATCAAAAACGTGAAGATCTTGTAATTGCAACAAAAATTGTCGGCCCAAGTCCCGGATTAAGCTATATTAGAGATAATATGGGTTATTCAAATGATGCAATCGATGATGCTATAGAAAAAAGCTTTAAACGTTTACAAACAGATTATATTGATCTTTATCAACTGCACTGGCCGGAACGAAAGGCAAATTACTTCGGAGTAAGGAATTTTAAACAAGATTCTGAAGATCAATGGAAAGATAATTTTCATGAAATTGTTGAAAAATTAAATTCTTTGGTAAAAGAAGGGAAAATAAGACATTATGGAGTTTCCAATGAAACTTCATGGGGTTTAATGAAACATTTAAATGAAAGCAATAATAATGGATATACTAGATGTAAAACCATACAAAATGCATACTCTCTTTTAAACAGAACATTTGAAGGAAGCCTTGCCGAAGTTTCCTATCGCGAAAATGTTGGATTATTGGCCTATTCACCGTTGGCTTTTGGCTCACTAAGTGGAAAATATTTAAATAAAAGCCCAAAAAATGCCAGATTGGAATTGTATCCTCAATTGAAAAAAATGCGGAGATATCTCAGTGAAGAGTCTGTTTTTGTAACTGAAAAATATAAGGAATTAGCAGAGAAAAATAATTTAAGTCTAACACATTTGGCTTTGGCATTTATCAATCAACAACCATTTGTTACGAGTAATATTATTGGTGCAACCACCATGTTGCAACTAAAAGAAAATATAACAAGTATCGATGTTAACTTATCAGAAGAGATATTAGAAGAAATTGACAAGATAAACGAGCTACAGCCCAATCCGGCACCTTAAGAGAATTTTGAATAACGGGTTTTGAATTATGAGTTGGAGAAAAAGTTTTATGCCTAGAAAAAATTGAAATTATTGGAAATATTTTCTATTCGATTAACACCAAAGATGTCAATTCATATCTGTCATCAACTATTTTTCCTGTTGCCTCCCCTTTTCGAATAACTTCACAGAATCCTGAGTTTTGATCATGGGCATCTCCAAAATCATCAATATCCGCTCCATCAACAAAATAAGGGTTACCATCTATTCTGACGGCTAAATCACATCCTTCTTGTGTGGTCAACTCAAACTGACATTGCCCGCAAGCAACCTCAACAATCCGAGTCTCTTCTTTGTTTTTGGAACAGGAAATAATGAACACTAATCCAATCAATACTAATATTTTATTCATTTCAACATATTTATTTAGTACCCTAATTTCCTTCTTACTCTTTCCAAAACCTCATCTGCAACAAAATGGGCTTTTTTAGCTCCAATTTCCAGAGCATCATCAATTTCTTTGAGGTTTTTCATATAGTAATTATACTTTTCACGCTCCTTAGAAAACTTTTCAATCAATAAATCAAAAAAAGCTTGTTTCGCATGTCCATAACCATAATTTCCCCCCTCATAATTTGAACGCATTTCAGAAATTTGAGCCTCAGAAGCAACCAACTTATATAGAGAAAATAAATTACAGGAATCAGGATCTTTAGGTTCTTCTAAGGGAGTAGAATCTGTTTTTATTTTCATAATTTGCTTTCGCAATTGTTTATCCGGCAAAAATATATCAATTATATTCTCCTTTGATTTACTCATCTTTTCACCATTGGTGCCCGGTACGTACATTGTATTTTCTTGCACTTTTGCCATAGGCGGAACCAGTGTTAACCCCAATTGATTGTTAAATCTGTTGGCAACATCACGGGTCATTTCCAAATGTTGTAATTGATCTTTTCCAACGGGTACAACATCGGCGTCATAAATTAAAATGTCTGCGGCCATTAGCATCGGGTAAATAAATAATCCGGAATTTACATCTTGTAATCTATCCGCTTTATCTTTAAAACTATGTGCCAGAGTTAAGCGTTGATAGGGATAAAAACAACTTAAATACCATGCTAATTCCGTCACTTGAGGTACATCGCTTTGTCTGTAAAACACCATTTTATCAACATCTAATCCAAATGCTAACCAGGTTGCTGCTGTACTATAAGTGTTCCATTTTAACATTTCCCCATCTTTAATTTGTGTTAGAGAATGCATATCCGCAATGAATAAAAAAGATTCTTGATCAGAGTTTTTAGCCATTTCTATAGCCGGAATAATGGCTCCTAATAAATTGCCCAAATGTGGTGTTCCAGTACTTTGTATCCCTGTGAGTATTCTTGACATTATCTTTTGTTTATGGAGCAAAAATACATATTAAAAAGAAATTAGGAATAAATTTAAATTCCTATTTTTGGCTGTGATGGAATTTTTAAAAAACGTATTCATTGTAATCTGGAGGGGATGGTTTTTCCTTTGGTCATTTACAACGGTTATAATTCTTTTACCAATATTGGTAATTGTTATTTTCAAAAGCAATTGGTATTCGATATCTTTTAAAATTGCCAGAATTTGGACCAAAACAAAGAACTCATTTGTATTTGTCGGCAAAAAGGAATTGGGGAAGTATCCTCTATTTGGTTACATCTACAAACGAACATCAATATTAGTCGACAGGAATAATTCTCAAAGTAAGATAGACGTTTTTAATGCTGCTAAAAAGTGTATTCAAAACAATTTGAGTATTTGTATCTTTCCTGAAGGAAAAGTACCGGATGATGAAAGTATCATATTAGATCATTTTCAAAATGGTACGTTTCGTTTGGCAATTGAAAATCAAACACCAATAGTTCCAATGACATTTTTCGATTGTAAAAAACGATTTTCATATACATTTCTCAGTGGTAGTCCCGGAGAATTAAGAGTCAAGGTCCATAATTTTATAAGTACAAAAGGGTCATCTTTAACTGATCGAAACATTATAAAGAACAAAATATTCGATGTGATCAGGAATTCACTCCTGGCCGATAAAAGTTATATGGAATCCTCTTTAACATCAAAAACAAATCATTAAATCAGTATGGATGACAACACCTATTACGAACGAAAGGAAGAACAGTTTAATGTCATTTCACATGCAATCGGGCTGGTATTAAGTATTATTGCACTTATCTTCCTGGTTGTTTATTCTGTAAAATATGGTACCGCAACCCATGTGGTAAGTTTCAGTATTTACGGTACAAGTTTGATCGTCTTATATTCCGCATCCACTTTCTATCATTATTCCAGAAGCCCTAAATTAAGATCCAGATTAAATATTTTTGATCATGCCGCAATTTATATTCTAATTGCAGGAACATACACGCCTTTCACTCTGGTAGTGTTAAAAGGTTGGGTTGGTTGGACCATTTTTGGAGTTTCATGGGGCTTAGCATTGATAGGCATAGTTTTAAAACTTTTCTATACGGGCAAATATGATAAAATTTCAACGATTGCATATGTCCTAATGGGTTGGCTAATTATTATTGCAATAAAACCACTAATAGATAATTTTTCAACTAGTGGCTTAATGTGGATTCTATTTGGAGGTATATTTTATACGGTAGGGGCTCTATTATTCATGATGCATAGTCTAAAATACAATCATGCCATATTCCATATCTTTGTTTTATTGGGTAGTTTTTGCCATTTTATGGCGGTGTTTTATTATGTTCTTCCGCGTGATGCCTTCTAATATTCCTTTTTTTGATTCTACAGTTATTTTAATGGTAAAAACACTTTTGAACTATTATTAATGAAACTGCAAATAATGAGTTAATGCAACAAGGATACAATTCGTAAATATTTTACCATTAAATCGCTGCTTATGTGTATTTTAATTTATTGACCTATAAATTTTATTCTATCATTAAAGCATTTAATCATTAGCACATTTTTCATTACACCCAATAAATTAGCGGTATTACCCTTTCTTTAATGCTCTTCCTGATGCAAATATCTGGTCAAAAGCATTGACAAATCGAGTAAAATTATTTTGGCATTACCGTTTCTTTCAATGTGATATAGCGCATCTTCAATAGCGGTATTAATATTTTCAATGTTTGCTCCATGTACAAAAGGAGCGAATTTTTTTAATTCAAAATTAGATGTTTGGGATTCGAAATAAACCAAATCACTTGTATTATAATTAGTCAATAATGCCTGTCGGAAAAAATGGGAACAATACTTTAAAAATCTCTTCTGTGTTTCTCTGCCTGTCTTCGCTATTTCTTCACTCCATTTTATTAGATCGTGAACCACACTTGCGTTTCCTTTTGCCCTAAAAGCAGATCTCACCCAGGCAATAAACCATTTTTCAAAAATTTGCTCATTATCATCATTGTGAATTAAATGCAAGGCCTTATTCCAGTTTCCATTTGCCTGATGTGATATTTTCGCTGCTTGATAATCGTCAATAGCATGTTCTAAGATCAAGGCATTTTTTATATCACTTTCACTAAGCGCCCTAAAATATAAAACCTGACATCTTGATAGTATGGTCTTGATAATTCGTTCTTCGTTCTCAGTGATCAAAAGCAAAAGGGTTTTTTTTGGAGGCTCTTCTATTAATTTGAGCAACTTATTGGCCGCTGCAATATTCATTTTCTCAGCCATCCAAATGATCATTACCTTATATCCCCCTTCATACGATTTTAAAGAAAGTTTTTTAACAATATCTTCCGCCTCATCCACTCCTATTTGCCCTTGTTTATTTTCAATTCCCAGATCCTGATACCAATTAAATAAGCTTCCATAGGGATTTGTTTGAAAAAAATTTCGCCAATCCTCCAAAAATTTACTACTAATTGGATGCTTTTTTATCCTCTCATTTATGGCAACCGGAAACGCAAAATGCAGATCAGGGTGCACCAATTTTTCAAATTTTAAATTGCATGCCTGATCGCCATTATTGTTTTCAGAGTTAGAGTTCCCACACAGAATATACTGGGCATAGGCTACAGCCATTGGCAAAGCCCCACTCCCAGTAGGAGCTACAAATAATTGAGCATGAGGTATCCTGCCATTCGATACGGTCTGTATCAAATGTTTTTTTATGTTTTCTTGACCAATAATGTCTTTAAATAACATAGATATCGATTCTAATTTACAAAGGAACTAAAAAGTTAGGAGTTATTTATTGTATAAAACACTATTTTCATGGCTCTATCCAGGGTGCCAGGAATAGTTTATAATACAGATGACTGTCGGGAGTCACACCAAACCGTGCAAACAGAGGTGAGAAAACAATATCACAATCGTTTCAATTCATGGGTTTTATAATTCAAATGATCAAAAAAGAGTATTTTTGCCAAGTTTTATACTCAATAACTACCAATTTCAAATTCTGCTTAATTATCATGGTCATTGTTACTTTACAAAGGAAGAAATGTATCGGATGTAATTATTGCGTTGAATTGGCACCTAAGCAGTTTCAAATGTCCAAAAAGGACGGTAAGGCGGTATTGCTTCATACCAAAGATAAAAAAGGTTTTTTTACTTTGAAATCAACCGATCTTTCGATTCATGAGAATGTAACTAAGGCAAAGGAAGCTTGTCCTGTTAAAATAATAAGCGTAAAGTTAAAATAGCTTTAATTTTTATTAATCAATATTGAGTATATTTACGCCTATAAAATCGAACTTTTTTTGAGATTTTAAATATTTCTCAATTCAAAATATAAAAAAAATATGAGCTGCAACTCGTGCTCAACGTCTTCTAATGGTATGCCTTTAGGCTGTAATAATAATGGAGCCTGTGCTTCAGGAAGCTGCGGCAAACTTACTGTATTTGACTGGTTATCAAACATGCCCTTGCCTAATGGCCAAAAGCCATTCGACATTTTTGAAGTTAGGTTTAAGAACGGTAGAAAGTCATTCTATAAAAACAAAAAGAATTTAGCGCTCTGTATTGGAGACATTGTTGCCGTTGAAACCTCTCCGGGTCATGATATTGGTGTGATTACCTTAATGGGCGAACTTGTAAAAGTGCAGATGAAGAAAAAAGCTATTTCCTGTGATAGTGAAGAAATAAAACAGATCTACAGAAAGGCTTCTCAAAAAGATATTGATAAATGGATTGCTGTACGAGAAAAAGAACCGGAAGTTCAGAAAAAATCAAGATTAATTATTAGCCGATTAGGCTTAAAAATGAAATTATCGGATATTGAATATCAAGGCGATGGAAATAAGGCTACTTTTTTTTATACGGCGGATGATCGAGTTGATTTTAGACAGTTAATTAGAGAATTAGCAGGAACTTTTAGTATTCGGGTTGAAATGAAACAGGTTGGACTTCGTCAGGAAGCTGCTAGATTAGGCGGCATCGGTTCCTGTGGTAGAGAACTTTGCTGTTCAACATGGTTGACTGATTTTAGATCGGTAAGTACTTCTTCCGCCAGATACCAACAATTATCTTTAAATCCACAAAAACTAGCTGGCCAGTGTGGCAAGTTAAAATGTTGTTTGAATTATGAATTAGATTCCTATGTGGATGCATTAAAAATATTTCCTAGAACGGATATCTATTTACATACAGAAAAAGGAGTTGCCATATTTCAAAAAATGGATATTTTTAGAGGATGGATGTGGTACGCTTACAAAGAGAATCCTGTTCATTGGCATAAATTAGAAGCTGAACAAGCCAATCAAATTATTGCCTCTAATAAAGAAAATAAAAAAGCCCAAAGCTTAGAAGAATATTCTATGGATTTAGAGCTTGAAACGGTAGATAAATCAATTTTCTCTGATGTTGTTGGTCAAGATAGCCTGACTAGATTTGACAAACCAAAACGGAAAAATAAAAGAAGGAAAAACAGAAACTATCGAAAAAATAAATCGAAGAATCAAAAAAAATAAAAACGATTAATGCAATTGACTAGAAGAAAATCTTATTCACGAAATATTTTATTGATTTTTGGCGTTACTCTTACTATGGTTTCTTGTTATGATAAAGTGTTATTTGATGAATATCGGAGTATGGAAGATGATCAATGGCACAAGGATTCCATAATTAACTTCACTTTTAATAATTTAGATACGATCAATAAGAATAATATTTATATCAATCTCAGAAATAATAAGGATTATGAGTTTAGTAATTTGTTCCTTATTGTTGGTATCCGGTTTCCAAATAATTATCAAATAGTCGACACGTTAGAATATGAAATGACTTCACTAAATGGAAATTTTTTAGGAACGGGGATTACAGATATTAAAGAAAATAAATTAGAATATAAAACAAATGTGGCATTTCCGTTCAAAGGAGATTACCGTATTCGAGTACAGCATGCCATGCGAAAAAGCAGAAAGGTAGACGGTTTAATCTTTCTAAATGGGATCACGGATGTTGGATTACAAATTGAAAAGACAGATTAGAAATGGCGAATAAAAAGAGTAAAAGCACTTCCTCAAAATACACAAAATGGATATGGAGGATCTTTGGAAGTGCCATAGCATTTATATTTATTTTGTTCTTTCTTGCCTCCTTAGGAGTTTTCGGTAAATTACCCACTTTTGAAGAATTAGAGAATCCTGAAAACAATTTGGCAACTGAGGTTATTTCATCAGATGGTATTACTCTCGGAAAATATTTTCGTGAAAATCGTACTCCGGTTAAATTTGAAGATCTACCCCAAACCTTAATTCAGGCATTGGTTGCTACTGAAGATGAACGATTTTATTCCCACTCCGGAATTGATGGAAAAGGGACAACCAGAGCTGTCATTAAATTTGGACAAGATGGTGGTGCGAGTACCATTACCCAACAATTGTCAAAAATGTTGTTCACTAAGAGAGCCTCCGGCAATATTGTCAAACGAGTGATTCAGAAAGCAAAAGAGTGGATAATTTCTGTTCAATTAGAGCGACAATACACAAAAAATGAAATTATTACTATGTACTTTAACAAGTACGATTTTGGTCATAATGCCGTGGGAATCAGGTCGGCTGCCAGAATTCATTTCGGTAAGGAACCTTCAGAACTTACAATAGAAGAATCGGCAATGCTTGTTGGGATGCTTAAAAATTCATCCTTATACAATCCGATGCGTAGGCCTGAAATGGTGGAACAAAGAAGAAATGTGGTACTAAAACAAATGACACGGAGTGACTTTATTTCAGAAAAAGAAAAAGATTCCTTACAAAAATTGCCTTTAAAATTAGATGTTAATTTAGAAGGTCATAGCGATGGTACTGCCACTTATTTTAGAGAATATGTGCGTGATTATATGAAAAAATGGATCAAGAGGTTCCCTAAACCAAATGGAGAGAGTTATAATATCTATCGCGATGGTTTGAAAATTTTCGTTTCTCTGGACTCCAGGATGCAAAAACATGCGGAGGAGGCCATGGCGGAACATATGAGTAATTTACAACGTGTTTTTTATAAACAGCAAAAAGGCAACAAAACTGCTCCTTTTTATGATCTGACTCCGGAACAAATTAAGTCAACAATGCTTTCCGCTATGAAGCGTTCGGATCGTTGGAGGAAAATGAAAAGAGCGGATAAATCTGAAAAAAAAATTTTAGAATCATTTCAAATGGAAACTGAAATGAAATTATTTTCATGGAAAGGCGATATCGATACGATTATGACCCCTTATGATTCTATAAGATATAACATGGAGATTCTGCAATCTGGGCTTTTGTCTACAGACCCTCAAACCGGACATGTAAAAGCCTGGGTTGGTGGCATTGATTATAAACATTTTCAATATGATCATGTTAAGCAGGGAAAACGTCAGGTAGGATCTACTTTTAAGCCTTTTGTATATGCCACTGCAATAAATCAGTTACGCTTATCTCCTTGTGACGAATTTCCAAATACTCCATATACAATTCCTGCAGGGAAATATCATCTGGATGAAGATTGGACCCCAAAAAATTCTGGAGAAAAATATGGTGGCTCGCGAACTTTAAAAAATGCACTAGCCAATTCAATAAATGTTATTTCAGCAAATTTAATAGACCAAACTACCCCGCAAAATGTAGTCCAATTAGCCAAAAATCTTGGAATAGAATCAAAGATACCCGCGGTACCATCATTAGCTTTAGGTACAATTGATTTAAGTCTATATGAACTGTTAGGAGCGCTTAGCACCTTCGCAAATAAGGGTATGTATATTAAACCGATGATGATCTTGCGAATTGAGGACAAAAACGGAACAGTACTGGAGGAATTTACGCCAAAAACCAAAGAAGTGCTTAACGAAGAAATTGCGTATATTGTTGTAAATCTGATGGAAGGTGTTACCAGATCCGGCTCAGGAATAAGACTGAGAACTGAATCCGGAAATTACCCGGATAGTGTTGTAACAGGCTATCCCTATAAATTTAAAAATGCTATCGCAGGAAAAACAGGGACAACTCAAAATCAATCGGATGGCTGGTTTATGGGAATCGTACCAAACCTGGCTACAGGTGTATGGGTTGGTGGCGAAGTCAGATCTGTCCATTTTACAGATATAATAAGAGGTCAGGGTGCTACCATGGCTTTGCCAATTTGGGCTTTATACATGCAGAAATGTTATGCTGATGAAGACTTAGAAGTTAGTCAGGAAGAATTTGAGAAACCGGAAAAACTAACTATAAAAATTGACTGCTTTTCAGTTTCCGAAGAGGGCGAAGAAGAAGGTGATGATGATGAAACAAAACCTCCAAAACCGAATGATGATATAGATTTTTAAGATGACTCTAAAAGCTTCGTGGAAACCATCAAACGAGACCATTAAAAACAGCAATATTCATAAAATGATGCTCCGTAATGGTTTTGATGATTATGAAGATTTTTGGAAATGGTCTGTAAATGAAAAATTGGAATTTTGGTCTCAAACCATCGAAACCCTTAACATTAATTTAAAACGCAACTACAGTTCTGTACTATCCTCATCAGAAAACTCAGAAAACTCAGTATGGCTTAAAGATGCCAAATTAAATATAGTAGATTCCTGTTTTCAAAATAATGAAGATTATCCCTCTATAACCTACCAAAACAAAAATGGATCCATTGAATCGATCTCACAGGAGTTATTAAAAAGAACAGTGAACCAAATTGCCAATGGTTTGAAGGATCTGGATGTTAACACCGGTGATTTTATTGCTATTTGTATGCCAATGACTGTGGAGGCTGTTGCCATATATCTCGCTGCCATAAAGGCTGGAAATCCGGTAGTTACCATTGCTGATAGTTTTACGGTTAATGAGATAGAAGTCAGATTGGCTCTAACAAAACCTAAGGTAATATTTACGCAAATCAATATGCTGAGAATGGGAAAAACTCTTCCCATGTACGAAAAAATTACAGCTGCTAAAGCACCCAAAACTATTGTTATTAAAAACAATAATGAAAAAATTACTTTAAGAGAAGGAGATATTTATTTTAGTGATTTTAAATCCGAAAATGACACCTTCGAAAGTGTCATTCAAAATCCTGATGAACCCATAACGGTACTCTTTTCATCAGGGACCACAGGAGAACCCAAAGCGATTCCTTGGAATCATACTACACCGATCAAAGGAGCTTCTGATGGATTTTACCATCAAAATATTCAAAAAAATGATGTTGTTTGCTGGCCCACTAATCTTGGTTGGATGATGGGACCATGGTTGGTATTTGCAACATTAATAAATAAAGCTACTATTGCATTATACTATGATGCTCCGTTAGGAGTTGATTTTGGAAAATTTGTGCAAGAGGCAAAAGTAAATATGTTAGGGGTAATTCCAAGTATCGTAAGACATTGGAAAAATTCGAAGTGTATGGAATCCTTAGACTGGAGCGAAATAAAATGTTTCAGTTCAACGGGGGAAGTGTCCAACCCTAAGGAAATGAAATACCTCATGGATTTAGCGGGGAACAAACCTGTAATTGAATATTGTGGAGGTACAGAAATTGGGGGTGGTTATGTTTCCAGCACTGTTGTCCAACCTAATATTGCGAGTACATTTTCTACACAAACACTTGGAGGGGAGTTTATTTTGTTGGATGAAGAATATAAACCGGCAAAAAAAGGAGAAATGTTCTTATTACCGCCAATTATGGGTCTATCGACTACTTTATTACATAAAGATCATCATGATATTTATTACAGAGGATTACCAAAATTTCAAGGAAAAACACTTAGAAGACATGGTGATGAATTAGAACAATTAAGCAATGGTTATTTTCGGGCTCATGGAAGAGCCGATGATACAATGAATTTGGGTGGAATAAAAGTAAGTTCCATACAAATAGAAGAGGTTATCAATCAACTTGATTTTGTTAAAGAATCTGCAGCAATTGCCATACCGCTTAAAGAAGGTGGCCCAAGTGCTTTGGTAATTTATTTTGTCGAGTGTAATGACAATTACGGCAAAGATGAAAGATTCCTGAAAATTATAGAAATTATTAAAACAGAGCTAAATCCTCTCTTTAAGGTTTCGAGGCTAATACAAATTGAAGGTTTACCCAGAACTGCATCCGGTAAGGTAATGAGGAAGAATTTACGGTTAAAGAATTAAAATAAAACAATAATTATCACGCAAAGCTTGGCGGCCTTGGCGTGAAAAAAAGTAAATTGAAAGACATGAAAATTATATCATACAATGTTAACGGTATTCGTGCCGCATTAAAAAAAGGATTTATAGACTGGTTAATTGCGGCAAATCCGGATGTAATATGTATTCAAGAAACCAAGGCCCACAAGGAACAATTGGATTTAAAATTGTTTGAAGATGCCGGATTTCCTTACCAATACTGGTTCTCAGCTCAAAAAAAAGGATACAGTAGTGTTGCTATTTTCTCAAAAATCAAACCCAAGAACGTAACTTATGGAACAGGCATAGAAAGCATGGATTTTGAAGGTAGAAATCTAAGATTGGACTTTGATCATGTTTCCATTATGAGCTTGTATCTGCCCTCAGGAACAAACGATGCCCGCCTGGATTTTAAGCTAAACTATATGGCAGAATTTCAGGAATATATTGATACATTGAAAACAGAACTTCCGAATTTACTCATTTGCGGTGATTACAATATCTGTCATGAGGCAATTGACATCCATAACCCCGTTTCCAATAAAAATACTTCCGGATTTTTACCCGTGGAAAGAAAGTGGATTGGAAAATTTATGGATAGCGGATTTATAGATACCTTTCGTTATTTTAATAAAGAACCCCATAATTATAGTTGGTGGAGTTATAGAGCTAATTCCAGAAATAATAATAAAGGGTGGCGTATTGATTATTGCATGGCTAGCAATCCATTGCAAAATAACTTAACCCGGGCTTTTATTTTACCCGAGGCAAAACATTCTGACCACTGCCCCATAGGAGTGGAATTGGAATTTTAGAGAGATTTGATATATTATAGACATCGCAGAGACATTAGAAAGACTTTAACCAGCCAATTTGCTCATTTGTTTCAAGAGAATGACAAATGTAACGTCCTGATTTTAATTGTCTAATTTAGGTGTTCTATTTATTATAATAATTTTTAATCAATTAATACACAAAATTCCTTTCCTTAATTAAGGGAAGGTGGATCCGCCAGAACCAATATTAATGAGTATGATTTCTTATTATGCGGATACGGAAGGGTTGCGTCATGATAAATAATGGATTGCTTCGGTTTATTACTCGAACAAATAGATAACAAAAAACCACCTCCCTCTCCTTCGTCGAGTACTCCTCCTTGAAAAAAAAGGAGGAGAATTATTGATCTCGTTTTTAATCCATATACTGCTACTAAAAGTTAGACCTTTTGTATTAATTTTATAAAGCATTCTAATTATGTTTAGGAACTCTTATTAGCCAATTGACCACAAGCGGCATCAATATCCTTACCCCTGCTCCTTCTCACATTGACGATGATTTTGTTAGCTTCTAAAGTTTTGATATATAGATTTGTAGCATCTTCAGATGCTTGTTGAAATTCTCCATCATCTATAGCATTATACTCAATTAAGTTTACTTTTGATGGGATTTTTTTGCAATATTCCGCCAGGGCAGTAGCATCTTTTTGTTTGTCATTTATACCTTTCCACACCACATATTCAAAAGTTACCCGGCTTTTTGTTTTAGAAAACCAGTATCGTAAAGCATCTAATAATTCATCCAAATTTGACTTTTCGTTAATCGGCATCATTTTAGATCTTACCTCGTCAATAGCGGAATGCAAGGATACCGCAAGATTGAATTTTACATTATCATCTGCCAATTTTTTTATCATTTTAGGTATTCCAACCGTGGATACGGTAATACGTTTTGGCGACATTCCTAATCCATCATCCAATGTGATTTTGTCAATTGCCATTAAAACATTTTTATAATTAAGTAATGGCTCCCCCATTCCCATAAAAACAATATTACTCAATTTATGATTCCTGTATAATCTACTCTGTTTGTCAATGGCAACAACTTGATCATAAATTTCATCGGGATTTAAATTGCGCATTTTTTTTAATCTGGCGGTTGCACAAAAATTGCAATCTAAACTGCATCCCACTTGGCTTGACACGCAAGCTGTAGTTCTATTCTCCGTTGGAATCAAAACTGATTCCACTATTAATCCATCGTGTAATTTAATAGCGTTTTTAATAGTCCCATCCTTTGATTTTTGCATTTGATCAACTTTAATATGGTTGATCACAAAATTATTCTCCAACATGAGGCGGGTTTCCTTTGAAATATTTGTCATATCCTCGAAAGTATGGGCCCCTTTACGCCACAACCATTCATAAACCTGATTACCGCGAAAAGGTTTATCATTTTTATCTACAAAAAAATCACGCAACTGATCTTTGGATAATGCTCGTATATCTAGTTTTTTACTCAATCTCTCATTAATAATTATTAAACCTCAGGGTATCCCGAGTGTTCAGGACTGAACCCTATAATGGAATCGACCCAGGAGGTCAATGTATCTGTCACATCGACGGGTTAAACTTTAATCCCGCATGAAAAAAGCGGTATTAGGTCAACTTACATTTTTGAGTTCTTCGCCAATAGGCGAATCCTCAAAACTGAGTTTCACTAATAAAAAAGCGCCCTTAAGGACGCTCTAATTTATCACTTCTTTCCAAATCTTACAAAATTAACATTGCATCGCCATAAGAATAAAATCTATATTTTTCTTTTATTGCTACTTTATAAGCTTTCTTTAAGAAATCATGGCCGGTGAACGCGGAGGTCATCATCATTAATGTTGACTTAGGTGTATGAAAATTAGTAATCATACAGTTAGCAATACTAAATTCATAGGGTGGGAAAATAAATTTGTTAGTCCATCCATCATAAGGTTTTAATTGATGACTTGCAGAAACTGAACTTTCTATAGATCTCATTACCGTGGTACCCACCGCACAAACTCTTCTTTTATTTTTAACTGCATCATTAACAGCTTCAGCAGTGTTCAATGGTATGTTAACTTGTTCAGAATCCATTCTGTGTTTGGATAAATCTTCAACCTCTACCGGATTAAATGTTCCCAGTCCGACATGCAAAGTGAGCTCTTTTAAATTTATCCCTTTTATTTCTAATCTTTTTAACAAATGCTTAGAGAAATGCAGTCCGGCTGTTGGAGCGGCAACCGCACCTTCGTGTTTAGCGTATATTGTTTGGTATCTTTCAATGTCAGATGGTTCTGATTCTCGTTTGATATATTTAGGAAGGGGTGTTTCGCCCAATTCTTTTAGTTTTCCTCTAAATTCATCATAGGATCCATCATATAAAAATCTTAAAGTTCTTCCTCTTGAAGTCGTATTATCTATAACTTCTGCCACCAAACCACTATCTTCTCCAAAAAATAATTTGTTCCCAATTCTAATCTTTCTTGCTGGATCAACCAACACGTCCCATAATCTACTTTCCGTATTAAGCTCTCTAAGTAAAAAAACTTCTATTCGTGCGCCGGTTTTCTCTTTGTTACCAAATAATCGCGCAGGAAAAACCTTTGTATTATTGAATAACATAATATCTCCATCGTCAAAATAATCAACTAAATCTTTAAAGCGCTTATGTTCAATGGATTCGTCTTTGCGATTTAAGACCATCAATCTTGCTTCATCCCGTAATTCTGCCGGGTATTCTGCTAATAACTCGCTTGGTAAATCGTAACTAAATTGAGATAATTTCATATATTTTCTATTAATTAAACTATTAATTTCTATAACGGCTGCAAATATACAACCTCCAAACAGGCTTTGTCAAGTAATTTTTAATATAAATTCCTTTTTTTATGTAAGAGTGGTAAATGTGATTGGTTTCTTTATCTTTACGCAAATTTTTTAAATGACTAAAACGGTTATTCCATATAAAGAATCCGACTTGAGTAAAAAGGAGCAACTCACTCAAATGTTCGATAATGTTTCTTCAAATTATGATTTTTTAAATCGG
>Ga0164313_10001796_pt1 | contig 19197 bp, 13 predicted proteins | sample GuaBasSedimGuay4_FD_113735 | JGI IMG/M metagenome (GOLD analysis project Ga0164313, IMG submission 113735) | Subseafloor sediment microbial communities from Guaymas Basin, Gulf of California, Mexico - Guay4, Core 4569-4, 0-3 cm | ecosystem: Environmental > Aquatic > Marine > Hydrothermal vents... | reverse complement strand
GATTCCTGTGTTACGATGCCCATCAATCCGCGAACATCTTCGATCTTATAGTCTTTCAGGTTCACATCATCGATAAAGATCCCACCTTCTACAGTATCGTAAAAACGCGGCAGGAGATCGACCATGGTAGACTTACCGCCTCCCGACTGTCCCACAAGGGCTATGATCTTTCCTTTCTCGATATTGAGCTCAATATTTTCAAGTACTTTATCTTCCTCATAACGGAAAGTCACATTCCTGTATTCGATCTTGGATTTGAACTCACTTATGGCTTCGGCATCGGGCTTTTCTTCAATCACTTCGTCAGCATCAAGAATATCGAAGATCCTGTCGGCAGATGCCAGTCCTTTTTGCATGCTGTAATAGCCGGTGGCAAAAGTCTTGGCCGGTGGTATGATCTGTGAGAATACCAGCATATAGGTGATGAAAATTTCTCCGCTGATAGTAGATTCTCCACCCAGAACCAGGCCGCCCCCGAACCAGAGTACCAGTATGATCACGCAGGAAGAAAGGAATTCGCTCATGGGTGATGAGAGGTCGCGGCGCCTGTATATGCTCAGGATTACCTTTGCATAATCCTTGTTCTGGTCCACAAATTTCTTATCCATGAAATTGATGGAGTTAAAGGCCTTAATGATTCTCAGTCCGCCAATAGATTCCTCAATAGTGGACAGCAAGCCCGCCAGTTTGTCCTGACCCACCTTCGACTTACGCCTGAGGCTCCTTCCGATCCTTCCGATCAGGTATCCCGTTACCGGCAATACTATGATGACGAACACGGTGAGGCTGGGGCTCATACTCAGGAGGAAAATAAAGTAAGCGATGATGGTGATCGGATCCCGGATGATCATGTCGAGGTAGTTCATGATGGAGTATTCTACCTCCTGAACATCGGTGGTGACGCGGGCCATGATATCTCCCTTTTTCCGTGTATGATAGAAAGAGAGGGGGAGGACCAGTATCTTATTGAAAACCTCGTCGCGGATATCCCTGACGGCACTCACCCTTACCTTTGCCATGAAGTACAGCGACATAAACCTTCCCAGGTTCCTGAGGAAAAAGGTGCCCAGTAGGACAAAACAGATGGTCATAAGGGCATTCATAGGCCCCTGTGACTGTATGATATCGCTGAGCGTATAATTCATATAATCGATCAGGGAGTCTGAGCTAAAAGAAAATTCAGGCTTTTCGGTCATCAGCTCGGTTTTGCCGAACAGCAGGCTCAGAAAAGGCGCCAGCAGTGCAAAGGTGAACAGCGAAAAGACAATCGTGAACAGATTGAAGAAAACATTCAATGCTGCGTATACCCAGTAAGGCATGATATAACTTAAAACTCTCCCGTATCTTTTCATATTTACTTCTTCTATCTTCTATCTACATCTACTTTCTAATATCTACTCTCTACAATCCCCTTCTACATTTTCCATTCGGCATTCTACATTTTTCATTTTTCATTGCATCCAACACCCAACGCCCAACACCTATACGCCAGTATAATTATGCGGCGTGATCTTTCTCAGTTCCGTCTTTATTTCATCCGAAACGTCCAGCCGTTCTATAAAATTGTGAATGGATCCTTTATCGATCTTCTCATTCTTTCGGGTCAGGTCTTTGAGCATCTCGTACGGATTGGGGATACCCTCTCTCCGTAAGATGGTCTGTATGGCCTCTGCTACCACTGCCCAGTTGTCATCCAGGTCGGCATGGATCTTAGCTGCATTCAATTCCATCTTGTCTAGTCCTTTTGCCAGTGACTTCAATGCGATCATGCTATGGGCAAAAGGAATGCCAATGTTTCTTGATACCGTTGAATCTGTCAGGTCACGTTGCAGCCTGCTAACAGGGAGATCCTGCGACAGGTGGGCGAACATGGCATTGGCAATGCCCAGGTTTCCCTCCGAATTCTCGAAGTCGATGGGGTTTACCTTATGGGGCATGGCCGAGGAGCCCACTTCACCTTCCTTGATCTTCTGCTTGAAGTAATCCATGGAAATGTAGGTCCACATATCCCTGTTCATATCGATCAGGATAGTGTTGATGCGTTTCAGGTTATCGAAAAGCGCAGCCAGGTTGTCGTAATGCTCTATCTGTGTGGTTGTATGCAGCCTGCTCAGTCCCAATTTGTTGTTTACAAAGTCGTTGCCAAAGGCCACCCAGTCGATATCGGGATAGGCTACATGGTGGGCGTTGAAGTTTCCTGTTGCTCCGCCGAACTTGGCTGAGAAGGGAATGGTTTTCAGCAGATCCATCTGTGCCTGCAGCCTTTCGGCAAATACGGCGATCTCTTTTCCCAGGCGGGTGGGGGAGGCCGGCTGACCGTGTGTGCGGGCAAGCATAGGAATATCTTTCCACTCTTCTGCCCTGGCAAGGATCTTCTTATGAATCTCGATCAGTTGCGGCAGCAATACCTCTTCAAAGGCCAGCCTGGTGGCGTAGGGAACGGAGGTATTGTTGATATCCTGCGAGGTGAGCCCGAAATGGATGAATTCCTTGAATGCACCCAGGCCCATCTTGTCAAATTTCTTTTTGATGTAATATTCTACCGCTTTCACATCGTGGTTGGTCACCTTTTCGATATCTTTCACATCAAAGGCATCCTTAAAGCTAAAGTTGCGGCTGATGCCACGAACCTCGTCGAATTTGTCTTTATCAAAACCTTCCAGTCCCGGCAGAGGAAGCTCACAGAGCGCAATAAAATATTCGATCTCGACAAATACCCTGTAGTTGATAAAAGCAGCCTCTGAGAAATAGTAGGCAAGCGATTCTGTTTGCTTATGATACCGGCCATCAACAGGGGAAACGGCACTTACGACGGAGAGGTCCATGGGATTCGATTTTAGCACCTCAAAAGTACAAAAATTAGTGAATAGTGCCCAGTGCCAAGTGGCTGATGCCAAATTGAGTGATGAAATCCTAATGATTAATGATTAGTGGAGATTGGTAGTGAAGAATTATGAGTAGGGAAAGGAGAATAAACTTCTAATGATGTATGATTATTTTATTCAGTTGGACTTTATCTGCTGAATGGATTTGTAGAAAATAGATTCCGTTGGAAAAGGGGCTTGTGTCAATATTCCTCATTTTTTCCTTGCATTCTTTATCTAATACTAGCACTCCTTGTGCATTGAATATTTGAATAGACTGCATAGGCTCGGAAGAATGTATGCTAAGGTTTGCATCGCAGGGGTTTGGGAAAATTGTTATCTCTAATTCTCCGGGTGTATCCGGTACTGATAAGGGGCCGTATATGTAGTTTGAGGCCGGTTCGCAGTCTTCGTAAACTGCAACAACGTAATATGGTCCATAACCAAAAGGAGTATCAATGATATGGAAGGTATCTGTAGTGAATTCCAGAGGGGTTAGATCATAATAGACCCGATAACCCTGAAGCTCTTTTTGATCCTGTTTTTTATCGCTGCTATGGGGCATGGGTGGGCTCCAGGCCATGACTTCATCATAAGCTACCCAGTGAAGATCAAGGGGAGGATTGCATTCGCGATAAACCCTGATATTATCGATGTACCAGTCATGAATATTGGCTCCATCTACACCATGTGCCACAAAGGCAATCCGGATAAGATTTTCCTTAGCTAGCCCTGTAATATTAATTTCTCTATTTGTCCATCCGAAGCTTCCCTGTTCCGTAGAAAACTGATCTAGAATATGCCAATCAATTCCATCAAACAACTCTATATTCAGAAAATCGATTCCACTCATTGGCAGATGGTTTAGTTTAACTTCAAATTCAAAGTAGATGTCCCCATCAATGTATTGTGTGCCGCTTATTGGATTCGATGTAGTATTGATCCAATATGAGATCAGGCTTTGTCGGTATGCTGAATCCGGAAAGTTAGAATAGGTTGCACAGGGATAAGGGTGGCCGTAAGGCCCATTTACATACCAGTATTCATCAGCAATCCATAGATTTGGATCGAAGGAACCTGTGTTCCAGTCTTCAATAAAGGTCATAATAAATGCTTCCGGGTAACCGTAAATTCCGAGTGGGCCTTCCAAGGATGACTCTTCAATGGCCCCAGGAAGCCCACACGGTGATTGCTCGTAGAGGGCTGATACATGATATTCTATAAATCCCGGGGGAAACCAAAAGTCAATTGTGTCAAAATAATGGCTTGTGTCTTCACCGAAAAATAATATTTGATCAATAGAATCCCCATTTAAATAAAGTTTGTAACCGAGAAGATTAATAGGTGTTATAGCATCTATTTCCGGTTTCAGCCACCATAAATGATGAATGTAGTTCGAAGTATAACCATCCAACCACCTCGGTGGTGGAAAAGTATCACAGGCAATGCTGTCGGCTTTCAAGGGAAGCTGAATATCCTGGGCGAAAATGTATCCTTGCAGCAGACCCAGAAAAATAATCAATACAATGAGCTTAGAAAGGGATTTGTACTCCATGGCTATTGGTCTTATATGTGTTTAAGACAAATATTTGCAGCAAAAGGTTGCAAAGCAGGAGTGATGATATCCTAATGATTAGTGAATAATAAAGATTGGTAATGAAGAATTATGAATGGGGAGAGGAGAGAAAAAACTTTAAATACTCTAAGTACTTTTAGAGAAAATGCCTAAAAGTATGATGAATAATATCCCCGTATTTATCACCAAAAGTGATCAGGCACCAGGCCTGGAGGGCGAGGATTTCTTCTTTCTTCAGCCATTTGATCGATTTCTTCAGCTCTTTCCCGAAGAGCTCTTTGCTGAAGCTTACTTTTCTGAGTATCAGTTTGGTATATTCAAGCATGGAAGAACGATTTGAGTTTACTTCTTATTAAACGGAGATTGGAGCTGCTTTAGTGTGTTAAAAAATCTAAAATAATTCACAACGAGCAGATTGGTATGTGCGTGTGTTGTGTGGTATGTGGTATGTGGTATGTGGTGTGTGGTATGTGGTGTGTGGTGTATGGTGTATGGTGTGCGGTCTGGGGTTCGCGGTTAACACCATCCATCCCCGCCCCTCGACCCCCGAACCACGTACCGCCTGCTTACTCAAAAACCATTGACGCAAACAATACCGAATAGCTGGTGAAATATCCTATAGCTCCGTCGCTGAGGTTGCCAACAACATTGGCAGGAGGACCGCTGAAAAGCGGAGTACTGAAGCTAACCTCATCCTGCACTTCCCACACGAAATTTGCATAACCTTCGGTAATGCTTGAAGCTCTGAAGGAAATCACATCACCGGGCTTGAGTACCTGGTCTTTTCGCGACTGGTCAAGATATCCAACACCAATTCCATTGGTAAACCCGCCATCGTAGAAGGTATCGTCAACCACCTGCTTTTCCGAAATTGTATCTGTGAGCAGGGTATCATTCTTATAGATGTCGAACATATACCAGTTTGGACCGAGTGGATCCCAGTAATAACACTGTACGACATAATATCCCTTTTCTCCCCAGTCAGGCTGGTATTGCAGGCCAATATATACGGTATCACCTATGGAAGGGGTGGAGGAGGAAGCTGTGTATTTTATATGTCCGTCGATCTCTTTTTCCAGATCAATATCGAGCGAATAATTTACCCCGATCTTCGACTTAAAGCCTTCAGGAAGCAAATATACGCCGGGATCCTGTTCTGAGAGCAGGATGCTGGAACCGTCATCACCTTTAACGCTTACATTGGCATTGGTCACCGGTGGTGGCGGCTGGTTGTAGAAATAGCTGGTTGATTCGGTAAGAATGATGGTATGGGTTTCCGTGCTGTCGCCAGTCAATTGTCCGTCGACCACCAGTCGGGTATAGGTGTCGTCAAGTTCTACATCGATACGCTCGGTACAGGATGCTGCTATAATCCCCAGCATGAGGAAGAGCAGTATTTTCGGACTATATTTTTTCAATGTTTTCATCATCTAACTAAAATTTAAAGTTGAAGGTGATGGCGGGAATAATCCCGAACAAATAAGTTTTTTCTGCATAGGTCTCATAGCCGCTGTTTGGATTTCCGGGGTTCGAGGCCTCCTGTGTGAAGTTGATGGCCCAGGTATTATGCCGGTTGTATGCATTGTACAGGGAAAAGGTAAATGAGTGTTCCCATTTCCGCCCGGGCTTCTTCTTGCCATGTATGGTGGCCGACACATCCAGGCGGTGATAGTCTTCCATACGATAGGCGTTCCTGTCGGAGTATATAGGTAGGATCACTCCACCGATCACGGCACGCCCTGTTGGGAAGGTCACCGGCTGACCGGTGGCATAAACCCAGTTTGCGGCAACCGTCCAGCGGGGATTGATGTCCCAGTTGGCAACGAAAGACACATCGTGAGGCCTGTCGTAAGGAGCCGGGTATTTATTGCCGTTATTGATGTCGGGGAACTTTCGCCATGTCCTCGACCAGGTGTAGCTTATCCATCCGCTGACCATGCCGTTGCCCAACGGCAGGCCATTAACCCTGACAAGGGCTTCCACACCATAGGCCCAGGCATGCCCGAACCTTAGTTCGCCTTCAAGTTTCTGGTTGAGCAGAAGCTGTGCATGGTCCTTGAAGTCGATGGCATTGTTCATGTTTTTATAGTAAGCCTCTACAGAAGTCTCGATGAGGTTTTTCTTGAAATTCCTGAAGTATCCTATTGCAAACTGATCGGCCACCTGGGGTTTCACATTCGGACTTGCCGGGAACCAGATGTCGAGCGGGGTGCCGGCAGTAGAGTTCTGGGCCACCTGTATATACTGGTTTGTCCGGGCCCAACTGGCCTTGACGGAAGAACTTTCAGTGAGGAGGTAGTTGAGTCCGATCCTGGGTTCGATCGACCAGTACGTCTTATAAATATCCCCTTTCGCATACACAGTAGAGTCGATAGACTCAAAATTATCATCGTAATTATACACTGTTCCAGTGCCGATATTTGAAAAAGTCGATAGCCTCAGGCCATATTTCAGCGTTAATAGTGGCCCGATCTTCTGGTCGTTGCTGACGTATATGGCCGACTCTATCGCATGGCTTTTTGGGATGATAAATTCATCGAACAATGAATTGTCCCCCTTTCCTTTAGCTACCCCCGGATTAAAGGTATGATAGAGCGAAGATATCCCGAAGCGGACGGTATTATTCTGATTCATGTAATAGGAAAAGTCGCCCTTCAGGCCATAATCTTCCAGGTAGGAATCCCAGAAGAATGAATTGGCTTCATCGTCGGAGGCTGTGCCCAGCCCATATTTATACTTGCTGTAAATGAAAGAAAAATTCGAAAATAATTGTTTGGAAAACAGGTGGTTCCACCTGAGGGTGGCAGTCTGATTCCCAAGCTTCATCTCAGCGAATTCATTTTTAAAGACATCCCTTCCAAAATATCCCGACAGGTATATCCTGTTATTCTCGTTGATAATATGGTTTACCTTGGCATTGAAGTCGTAGAAATAAAGCTTATTATCATGCATGTTTTTATCCTTAGCCAGCGGCAGAAATATGTCGGCGTAGGTACGTCTCCCGGATGCAATGAAGGAGGTTCTGTTCTTCCATATCGGTCCTTCGAGTGTCAGGCGGCTGGAAATGAGCCCGATGCCGCCGGTACCTGAGAATCGCTTGGAATTTCCATCCTTCATCCTCACATCCAAAACTGATGACAGGCGTCCGCCATACCTGGCAGGAATGTCGCCCTTATATAGTTGAACGTCTTTTATCGCATCATTATTAAAAACGGAGAAGAATCCCAGCATGTGCCCGGCATTATAGACAGTGGCTTCGTCGAGCAGGATGAGGTTCTGATCCGGTGAGCCACCTCTGACAACAAACCCTGATGATCCTTCAGCGGCAGTCTGTACGCCGGGAAGCAAGAGCAGGGCTTTGATAATGTCTACTTCTCCCATCAGGGAAGGGATCTGGTTGATGGTCTTGGAGTCAAGCTTAACCACGCTCATCTCCGCTGCTTTCACGTTCCTGTCGGGGGCTTCGGCTGTAATCTCCACCTCCTGAAGCTCCTGACCCTGTGGAATGAGTTCTATATTAAGGGTGATGTCCTCGACAAGCCTGACCTCTTTCGTCATTGATTCATACCCTATATACGAGAACTTAAGCGTATAATCGCCGGCTTCGATCCGCAGGGAATAATAACCATACAAATTGGTTGCTGTTCCTGATTCATGTTCTTCGATATATATGGTGGCACCGATGAGGTCTTCCCCGGTCTTGGCATCTTTCACATGCCCGCTGATGATCCGCTTGTTCTTATCAGACTCATCCCCATCTGCCCTTAAAGGTCCAGATAATAAAATGGCTGCCAGTAAGAGCAGGCTAAGAATTATTCTCATCAGGTGATTGGGTTAATGATCTTAAACGCTTTCTAGAGCTATTAATTGTTAAACCAACCGAATGCCAGGGTGATGTTTCCTGTGAAACTGTCCAGGGCACCTTTTTTGAAATACTCCTTCTGAACGGGTTCTTCCGAAGGATTATCGTTAGGGAGATATTCATATGTCTGATTCAGGCCGGTAACAAACCTGTAACCAACACCTACGCTGGCACGCATCCATTTAAGAAGGTTCATGTTGAGGTCAATTTCCGGCTGGATCACAAATACATTGTCGTGCATATAGTTGTACCAGTTTTCGTCGTATTCATGGTATTCTTTAAAGGTTTTGTCGGTCATCGACACGGCACCCCAACCCAGTTTGGTGTTTATGCCAAAGTTGATGGCTTTCTTGGGATTGTGGATATAGCCCAGCCAGAAACCACCATGGCCAAAACGGGTGTATAGATCAGGATAGACGATATTGTAATCTGAAACCCCTTCTTCATAACGTGTTATTGTTCTTAAATGTCGTGTAGTAATTCCTTGCCCATAACCACCAATAAAGAATCTCTGGTCGATCAACATGGCAGCGCCACCACCCATCGAAAAGGCAAAATCACCGTCGAAGCCGGAGAACTCATTAAATATAGCTGCAAAACCTGAAATGGATACATCCTTGTCCTTGCCCTGGAACAGGTATTTCATTTCCTGTGCCTGCATATTTAAAGCAGGAATTGCCATGATAAGGGTTAAAGCGATTAAAAAATACTTTTTCATGATTGTTTTTTTAGATTAAACGTGTTTATACCATCAATGACAAGACAGATTTACAAGCGTTGCAGTTTTTGAGTATTATTTTCATACTTATAGACGAAATGGCACCCTGCTTATTGCATAAAGGCATAAAAACATGATATTTTGTCGTATATTCCTTGTGGAACAATATTTGTTCCAAAGTGTTCAATAAAAAAAATGTATGTCCAGCGAAAAAAATAAACTCTTCTATAGCCTGTTCTTTCCCGGCCTGTTTCTGCTGGTGATCTGGATCGTAGGACTGGCGGAATATTTCCTGGATGTGCGCTTTGTCGAGTACGGATTGTATCCCCGTTCATGGGAAGGAGCAGTTGGGATACTAACTTCCCCGCTGATACATGCCGATTTTAATCATCTCTTTGCGAACTCAGTTCCCTTGTTTGTACTTGGGGCCAGCCTCTTTTATTTTTACCGCAGCATTGCGCTGAGGGTCTTCCTTCTGATATGGCTTTTTAGCAATATCTGGGTCTGGGGCATAGGCCGTGAGGCATTCCATATCGGAGCCAGCGGATTGGTATATGGACTGGCAGCATTTCTTTTTGTAAGTGGCTTGATCCGAAAGGAACCCAGGCTGATGGCGATCTCTATGTTCGTGGCCTTCCTGTATGGGAGCCTGATATGGGGCATCTTCCCGGATCTCTTTCCGGAAAAGAATATCTCCTGGGAAGGGCACCTCATGGGTATGCTGGCCGGAGTCATCTTTGCCATATATTTTCGTAAACAGGGACCACAGAAAAGACGCTATTCATGGGAAATAGAAGGCGAGGATGATGAAGATGTTGAAGGGCCGGCCTATTGGAAAGTCACTCCGGGACCGGATTTTAAGCCTTAGATTTTTGAGCACCTCACCCCCTTAACCCCCTGCCCCCTTTTCCCCCTCTCCTCAAGGAGAGGGGGAAAAGGGGGTGAGGTACTTATTTTTCTTACTTCGTTTTAAGCATCAACCTATCATACAAAAACAACAGCACCACCGTACTCAACCCAATTCCCGAAAACAGCATCCATATGTCTGAGGGCTGGTACTGTAGCCAGAGGAAGTTGGTCAGTTCCACAGGGTTCATATTGGTGAGCTCGCAGGCCTTGTTGAAGTAGTCATTTTTTGAAAAGCCATCCGTGATCTCAGGGATCTCCAGTCCGCGTTTTTGCAGTTCAAGCGATAGCAGGTAGTATTTGTCACTCATGCGGGTATATACACCGCCTGAGAGTATCCCGGCCAGGAAGTTTCCGCCGGCCAGGGGCAGGTAATAGGTGCCCATATACATGGCTATTTTATCCTTTGGCGCGATCTTGCCAATGTACTCAAGTATGCGTGGTGAAGAAGCCATCTCGCCGGTGGCGAAGATCAGTATGGATAAGAAGAGGTAAAAACCATTTTGGGTCATAAACCATAGGGCGATGCCGATAGAGCTGATGAAAAAACCTGTGATGATGGTGTTTACCGGCTTAAATCTCATGATCAGGGAAGACACCAGTACCTGAAAAAATACGATATATAATGCGTCGATGTTTACGATCATCTCCGGATTTACCGTGCCTTGATCTGTGCCTATAAAGTTGGCCATCCATGGCCAGAATCCTGACACCCAGCTGTAAATAGCGGAGGTGTTCACCCATTGTTCGATAAAGACCGGCAGGGTAAAAAACAATTGGTTATACATGGTCCAGAAACCAATGATGATCACCAGGAAAACCACAAGTTTATAATCTGTCAGGGCCTTACCCAGGTTGATGAAGATATCACGAATGGTCTTACCCAGTGGTTCTTTTACTTTTTCACGTTCCGGTTCCTTGTAGAAAAATATTACCAGGATCAGGTTTACCAGGATAGCTGCTGAGGACATCCAGAATGCATATTTCCAGTCATCTTCCCTGAGCTTGGATGCTACTACCGGACCTATAAAGGCACCGATGTTTACGATCATATAAAATATGCCGAAGCCGATAGAGGCCGTTTTTTCTGTGGTGGTTTTGGTGATGGTAGCGGAGATCACAGGTTTGAATAATCCGGCCCCCACGGCCAGGTACAGGAAGGCAAGGAACATGGATGTATAGGAAGTCACAGTGCTCATGAGCAGGTATCCCGAGCCCAGGATGAGGTATGCAAGTATAAGTATCCTCTTATACCCGAATTTATCGGCTATAGCACCGGTGATGGTAGGCAGCACATAGAGGATGCCCACTACAGTACCCATCAGCAGGCCTTTTTGGCTCTGTGTAAAGCCCAGGGCTCCTTCGTCTTTTGATCCGGTGAAGTATAAGGCCAGCAGGATGAACATACCATACCATGCCCAACGCTCGAACAACTCCATGACATTGGCTGTCCAGAATGTCCTGGGGAAACCAAAGAATCTTCCGTTTGATTTGATCATAAGGAAATAGCTTTGATGCAAAGAAACAAAAAATAGTGTTGAGGGTTGAGGGTTGAGTGTTGAGGGTTGAGTTTTGAGTTGATACCCGATACTTGTTATTCGTTATTCGATACTCGATACCCGATATAGTGTTTGACTTTCTCAAACATCGGATCATAGGCAATCACTTTTCGCAGCGTATCGGGGCAGGTGATGGGCCCTGTGTATTCGCGGTAGTTGCATATCGACTTCACGGTTTCATAATCGAGGTAGGGGTGGTGAAGCAGGGTTTTGAATGCTGCCTCGTTGATGTCAAGACATTTCAACAGGCTGGCATCGACCTGTATGTTTTTCAGGATGCCCTCGAAACGTATAGAATCCATCCCGTACACTTCCAGCAGCTGATCGATGGAAAAAAAGCCGCCGAGCATGCCCCGGTATTTAAGGATGCGTCCTGCATATGAAGGTCCGATCCCATAGAGTTTGAGTAGTTGTAAAGAGTCAGCAGTGTTAATCTCAATCATCATGGGAGGCCGCTCGGCAAAGGCTTTTTTCTTATATGGTGTTCGTTTTGGGTATTGTTTCTCAGCAGGATAGGTGGATTTCTTTTTCTCCATCAGGGTGTCCGGGGCATGCAGGGCCGCCTCAAATTGTTTGATTTCCTGTTCAAAGGCAGTCATGTCCACAGGCTGATGCTTAATAAAAACAGGCAGCAATGCACTCACACTTTCCGTCAGCAATATGAGTCCCACCAGGACCATGATCCCTCTTCTTTCAGCAAAATTGAAAGTGAGAAAGTCCTTGAACCCTTCTTTTATGGATTTGAAAAATTGTACCACTTCTCATTCCTGTATATCTATTAATACCGGAATTTGAAAAATGTCACACCTTTTATGACAAGTTTTGAGTTTTGAGTTTTGAGTTTTGAGTTAGTTTTAGATGATAAGTTTTGGGTGTTCCTCCTTCACTTCGTTTCGGCGGACGCAGTGAGGGTTGGATTCTGGATACTAGATACTGGATACTGGTTACTGCCTACTGCCTACTGCTTACTGCCTGCTAGCGATGTTTTTTGATCTCGCCGGATTTCAGCCGTTTCATATAGGATATCAGGTCTCTTCTAACCTCGGGAGCAAGGATCATCAGTCCAATAATATTTGGGAAGGCCATGCAGAGGATCATCATATCGGAGAAATCAAGGACTACGGTGATGTCTGAGGCAGCTCCAACAATGATACATGCAAGAAAGAAAAACTGGAATATCAGATTGGTCACCTTTCTTGTTCCGAAGATCTTTTTTCCAAAGCCACCCACGAGGTAATCAAATCCTTTTAAGCCATAATATGACCATGAGATCAAAGTGGAGAACGCAAAGAGGGTTACAGCTACCAGTAACAGATAAGGAAACCAGGGGAATACCGAGCTGAATGCAGCGGAAGTAAGTTGAACGCCCAGGAGCCCTGTTTGATCATTCCAATAACCGCTAAATATGATCACAAGGGCTGTCATGGTACAGATGATGACCGTATCTACGAAAGGCTCAAGCAGCGCAACGATGCCTTCACTTACGGGTTCATTTGTTTTCGCAGCGGAGTGTGCAATGGATGCGCTCCCGATTCCCGCCTCATTTGAAAAGGCACCTCGCTGGAATCCATAGATCAGAACGCCTACAAATCCACCTTTTAAAGCATCAGGCGAAAAGGCCCCGTCAAAGATCAATTGAAAAGCCATTCCGGTATGCTGTATATTCATGCCAATAATTATCATGGCAGTAAGTATATAAAGAAAGGCCATAAAGGGGACGATGCGGGAAGTGACATTGGCAATGCTTTTTATGCCCCCGATGATTACTACTCCCACAAGAATGGCCAGCACGACACCGTACCATGCACCATTGTTTTCCATAAAGGGGAAGAAAACTTCGAACTGCTTAAAAGCCTGGTTGGCCTGAAACATATTTCCTCCGCCAATGGCTCCGCCAATGATCATAATGGCAAACAGGAAAGCAAGCACTGCGCCCAGAAATCCGAGTCCTTTCTTCTTAAGCCCGTATTTCAGATAATACATGGCACCACCTGAAACCACACCCTCTTCGTTGATTTTCCTGTATTTAACCCCCAGGGTGCACTCAACAAATTTTGAAGACATCCCGATAAAACCGGCCAGGATCATCCAGAAGGTGGCCCCGGGGCCGCCAATAGTGATACCGATGGCTACGCCGGCAATATTACCCAGACCAACAGTAGCCGAAAGCGCGGTTGTCAATGCCTGGAAATGTGTTACTTCACCTCGATCATCCGGTTTGTCATATTTCCCTTGAATAAGACCAACGGCATGCCGTAAGCCTCTGAAATTAATAAACCTCATAAAGACTGTAAAGAACAGGCCTCCGGCGATGAGCCATAAAACGATCAGTTTCAAAGGAGCAGTAACGGGTTCGCCTTCCTCTGTCATTACAATCTCACCCTGCGCATCATAAATTTTGTCATCATAAACGCCTGACCATGCAAAGGGATCAAAGAATAAAACCTCGCTCATTCCGTCTACCAGGGGAGCGAAGGTGTTATTGATGCGCTGGCTGAGCGTAATTTCTTCAGCTGCCAGCCAGGTGGTGTCAGCAGCGGGCTGGTGGGTTTTGGCTGTGAACTCTTGGGTGAGGGCTGATAGAGAAAAATTGAAAATGATAAAACAAAAAAGTAGAAACCTGAAGGTGAATTTGTTATTCCACTTAAGCTTTTTCATTCTTATTGCAGTATTACCAATTCTCACTAATCAATAATGTAATTATAATTCATTAAATGTCAGGATGCTAGAAAAGCGACCATTATCTTGACTGAAACTGTACTGATTACAAAACTATGATTTTCTCTGTATCAGCAATGGTATTATTAATAAATAGTGCAAGGTAATAGACTCCGGATACAAGCTTATTTAATTGTATTTTAGTATTGAATATTCCTTGTGGTAATCTACCCAAATTATTTTCATGCACCTTAACTCCCTGTACCGAATATATTTTTATTAGAACTTAACCTCAGGATCTCTTGAGCTTTTTCATCTCATCAAAATACTTCTTCGTTTCCTTCATCAGCACACCTGAAAGCAACAGGAGTGCGATAAGGTTCGGGATGGTCATAAAGGTGATGACCATATCAACGAAATGCCAGACCAGTTCAAGTCCAAAGATGGATCCGAAAAACACAAAAAGGGCATAAACATAGCGATATGGCCTGATATACTTTTCTCCAAAAAGGTAGTTTATTGAGCGGGTACCATAGTAGGACCAGCTGATCACGGTTGAAAAGGCAAAGAGTATCAGCCCGCCCGTGACAATATGTTCTGCCCAGTGATGCATGCCTATGTGTCCAAGGCCTGTTTTCATCCCTAAAATGGTCATCCCAACGCCCTGTACATCTGTATTCCATGCACCGGTGACGATAATTACCAGTGCTGTAAGCGTGCAAATGATGAGGGTATCAATAAGAGGCTCGAGGGAGGCAACAAGTCCTTCCCGGGCCGGGTGTTCTGTTTTAGCTGCAGCATGAGCAATTGGCGCAGATCCCTGGCCGGCTTCATTGGAGAACAATCCTCGCTTTATACCCCAGGTCATGGCCAGGAAAAGGCCTCCCAGTATTCCGGCTTCCTTTGCATATTCACCATGAAATGCGTCGTAAAATATAAGTCTGAAAGCTGCCGGAATATCAGCATACATAACTGCCAGCACAGTAACGGCCGCGATAAAATAAAGTATGGCCATGAAAGGCACCAGCAAAGAAGTTACTTCTGCAATTCGTTTGATCCCTCCAACAATGACCAGCAATACCAGAAATGTGATAATAATACCTGAGAGCCATGCATCAATGCTATAGCTGGTGAACAGTGCTCCAGTCATGGAGTTGGCCTGTGCCATGTTGCCTGTACCCAGCGAACACAGAACAGTGGCAACTGCAAAAATTACAGCCAGTACTTTCGCACCCTTGCCCAACATGCCTTTCAGCCCATATTCCATATAATACATCGGGCCACCCGAAACACTTCCATCCGAATTGAATTGCCTGTATTTATGGGAGAGGGTACATTCGGCATATTTCAGGATCATGCCCAGGAAACCGGTAACCCACATCCAGAATATGGCTCCGGGTCCACCCCAGTAAATGGCCAGTGATACACCAACAATATTACCTGTGCCTACCGTTGCCGAAAGGGCTGTTGTCAGTGCTTTGAAGTGGCTGACGTCTCCTTTATCGCCCTTCTTGTCATATTTTCCTGCCACCACCCTGATGGCATGCCAGAATTTTGTGACATTCAAAAACTTGAGCCGGATGATAAAATAAATACCGGTGGGCACAAGCAAGGCCAGCACGGCATAAACCCCTACATAATTGTTATAAGATTGGATGAGGTCGTCAATGGACTGAAGTATAGGATGCATATTTTCAGATTAAGAACAGCTAAAATAAAAAAACCATCGCAGGTCTTTGAATCTAAATCTTTGTATATTTACTGTAAATAATGATTCTAAATAATACACCTTGGAAGTTTTTCTGCTAAATATTTCCTTCGAATTCAGATATCTGCCATTGCTCATTGTGGTGGCTATTGCATGGATGGTTCCCATGTTGTTATCTGTTCTCAGGATGGAAAGGATCCCTGCCGTTATTGTAGAGATCATAGTAGGATTTTTCATTGGACGCTACCTCCTGATGAATATTGGGTCGGGAAGCATGGAGATACTGGAGTTCCTTGCCCTTACGGGCTTCATCTTTTTGATGTTTCTGAGCGGACTGGAGATCGATACTGACCAGATCATGGCTGCTTTTCCCAAGAAGAAGCTGACCCTGCCACGCTTCCTGAAAAACCCATTACTGGTGGGCCTTGCAATTTTTGTTTTAACGCTGTCATTATCATATGCCGGAGCTACAGCCCTGTCGGGAATGGTGCATATTCCCAACATCTGGTATTTCTCACTTATCATGGTGACTACCTCTGTGGGCATAATCTTTCCGGTCTTGAAAAGCCGGGGGGAAACATTGGGTCATTTCGGGCAAATGTTGATCATGGCTGCTGCTGTGGCCGATATCCTGAGCATACTCCTGTTTACTTTTACGGCATTCATTATCAGCAAAGGCTTTCAACCTGAGCTCCTGCTTGTTTTTGCGCTATTCTTGCTGGTTTATGTGTTCTATGTGCTTGGCAGGCGACTGGAGGCCACTATTTTCAGGCGAATCACCTTTCAACTTGCGCATGCAGCATCTCAAATCAGTGTAAGGGGAACATTGCTTTTGATCCTTGTCTTTGTGGTCATGGCTCAGCTGCTTGGTGAGGAGGTGATCCTCCTGGGGGCATTTCTGAGTGGCCTCTTATTATCCTTTTTCCTTCACAAGGGACGTTCACTCCTGATGATCAAACTCGATGGTATGGGCTTTGGCTTTTTCATCCCGGTATTTTTCATCATGGTGGGAGTAAAATTCAATCCGTCCCACCTTATGGAATTCGACAATACGCTCGTTCCCTTCCTGGTCCTGCTGCTGATCCTTCTTTATCTTGTGAAGGTGATCCCGGCATTTTTATGGATCAGGTTATTTGGACGAAGAAGAGCACTGGCAGGTGGCTTCCTGATGTCGTCGCGATTGAGCCTTATCATTGCTGCTGCTACCATCGGTTTGGGCCTGGGTGCTATTACGGAGGGGATCAACGCCAGCTTTGTGCTGATGGCTGTGATTACATGCCTGGTATCCCCCATGCTTTATAACAGCCTGAATCCACTGGATAAAAGAAAGGGACGAAAAGTAGTGATCGTCGGCGGTAGCAGTACGGGGGTTTTGCTGGCCAGGCGCCTGAAAGTACATGGGCGTAACTCCATCATCATTGAACACGATGATCATCGGTATCATGAAATAAAACTCAAAGGCATGGCATCCATACTGGGTGAAGGAAGAGATGTGGAAACCTTCAACAAATTGGGCTTGCAAGCCTCCGACTATGTTGTTGTCCATACCGGAAACGAGGATGAAAATATCAGGGTATGTGAGATGCTTCGAAAAGAATTCCGGCACGAAAAGCTGATCTCAAGGTCAAATCATGCTGCTGTTGAGCAATCCCTCAAAAGATTGAATGTTGAAATTTTGGATGTGAGGCGCACACTTGCTGCAACCATAGAGAACCTTATCCTGAGGCCAGGGACCTATCATACACTGGTGGATACTTTTGAAAATTATGTTGTTGAGGAGATCCCTATCACCAATAAGCTTACGGATGGGGTTCATGTCAAGGACTTCCATTTTCACAACGACAGCACACTGATCCTTATCCAGCGGGGTACTGATAATTTTATCCCGCATGGTGAATCGCTATTGAGAAGAGGTGATGTTTTGATCGTTTTCGGTACAGATGCTGCGCTTGAGGATACCCGGGTGCGGTGCTCAGTCTGATGCCCCTTTGATCATTTCCTTCATGCTGAGGATCTGTTCAGGTGTTCCCAGTACAAATAGTTTTGAACCTCTTGATACACTGAGGTCGGGAGAAGGATTGATGATAAACTCACCATCCGGTGTTTTAAAGCCAATGATGTTAGCTCCGGTCTTTTTTCTGATCCCGATCTCGTATATGGTCTTATCCAGGACCTCCGATGGCAATTCGCTGCATACGATCTCTTCCAGGTTTGTTGGTGCAGCTCCATGAACAGAAAGCCTTTCCAGGAACTCCATGATATCCGGTTTTGCTACCAGGGTGGCCATATGTGCCCCCCCAACCCGTTCCGGCATGACCACATTGTCGACGCCGGCAATTTTTAGCTTCTTATCCGAGCTTTCGTTCGATGCCCTGCTGATGATGGTCATGGTATGATTTAATGAGCGGGCAGTGAGAGCAACAAAAAGGTTGTCGGCATCATTCGGGAGGGTGGAGATCAGGGCCCTGGCTTTTTTAATGTTTGCCTTTTCAAGGATGTCATCATCAGTGGCATTCCCTTCAACAAAACGGATGTCGTCGCTGATGTGTTGCATAATCAAATCGTGGTTGTTTTCAATCACCACAAAGGCTTGTTTGTGGGCCATCAGCTCATGTGCCGACTGTTGTCCGTTCCGGCCATAGCCGCAGATTATAATATGATTATCCATTTTTCTGACTTTAGATTTTTTTCTTGCACCTCCGACGAAAAAACTTGATAATTGTCCTTCGACGAAATGCGTTGTAATAATGGAAATGGCATAAGCGTAGGTACCGAAACTGGACAGGATCAGGACCATGGTGAAGATCTTGCCGGGTGTACTCAGTTTATGGATCTCGCCGAAGCCAACCGTGGAAGTGGTTATGACTGTCATGTAGAGAGAGTTGAGGAAGGTATCTCCCTCTATCAGCATATAGCCGGTAACCCCCAGCACAATGATTGCCAGCAGTATTAAAATGGCTGTGAATATCTTTCTTCTGCCCGACTGTTCCACTCTTTCTAAGCTTAATTTCTGCTCACAAAGGTATGAATTTGCTGTTAACGGCTTTTAAGTATCTGATGGCCAATGCTGCATTCAAGACAGCGCTTATGGTCACACATATTTTTCTTTAATTGCAACAATCCCTGGCTTTCCAGGCCATTGTGGGCTTTTATTCCGCTTGATTCCCACTTGCGGATCACGGCATTGTTCTCAGGCGGCAGGGATTCCAGGAATGAGAGCGCACGTTCGCAGAGTTCGGGTTTATTCATCTCCTGCCCGTAAAGATGGACAAGGGGAATGATGGCGTTGAGTAATATCAACTGGATGCTCTGTTTCCCGAATCTCTTTTTTGACTTTTTGCTAATC
>Ga0164313_10001795_pt1 | contig 19198 bp, 20 predicted proteins | sample GuaBasSedimGuay4_FD_113735 | JGI IMG/M metagenome (GOLD analysis project Ga0164313, IMG submission 113735) | Subseafloor sediment microbial communities from Guaymas Basin, Gulf of California, Mexico - Guay4, Core 4569-4, 0-3 cm | ecosystem: Environmental > Aquatic > Marine > Hydrothermal vents... | reverse complement strand
CTGAATGGCGCGGTTGCCGTGTCAGATGCGTTTCTTGACAAGGGTATGATTGTCTATACCGAGGGTCGTATTGCTGATTCAAAACTGCGCTTTAATGCGACCCCGGATGATGTCATCGACGGTGCGCCACTGGTGGTGCTGGTCAACCAGGGCTCGGCTTCGGCTTCAGAGATTGTTGCGGGCGCCCTGCAGGATCACAAACGCGCCATCATTGTCGGTTCCCAGACATTTGGCAAGGGTTCTGTACAGACCATTCTGCCGCTGAGCAGTGAGTCTGCATTGAAGTTAACCACCGCACGTTACTACACACCCTCAGGTCGGTCGATACAGGCAGAGGGCATTACTCCGGATATCGAGCTGGATAGAGTGAAGTTTACTTCGGTTGAACAAAACATCGCGCCCTTGAAGGAAGCCGATTTGTCCCGTCACCTGGACAATGGCAAGGGCGGGAAAAAGAGCAAGTCTTCCGATGATGATGAGGACGATGACGGCAAATCACTGGCCGCGGATGACTATATGTTGTACGAAGCACTTAATTTGCTGAAAGGTCTGGTGATTCTTCAGGACCGCATGCGGTAGCGAGTACTCCTTGAAACACCACAGGAGCGCTGAACCCGGCACGGTCAGTTGGCCGTTGGTACTTGTCCTGTGGTTGGGAGGTCTCGCGGCAGCAAGTGTTGCAGCAGATCCGGTTGGTGATCCCCCCGGGGATGCGCTGCCGGCGATTGCACTCATTATTGATGATCTGGGCACCAAGCGGGAGCTGGGCAAGCGTATCGTTAACCTGCCTGGACCGGTAGCCTGCGCCTTTCTGCCTTACGGCCGGTACACGGATTCCCTTGCCAGAAAGGCGCATGCGCAGCGCAAGGAAGTGATGTTGCACCTGCCCATGCAGGCCGTTGAAGATGCACCTGCCATGCTGGGGAAAGGGGTATTGACACTGGATATGACCAGGCCGCGGTTCAGTACAACGCTGGCACGTGACCTGGCGGCTGTTCCCCATATCAGCGGACTAAACAACCATATGGGGAGCCTGCTGACGCGGCACCCCGGTACCATGGCGTGGCTAATGGAGGCAATCGTCAGGCGTGGCGACCTGTTCTTCGTTGACAGCCGGACAACCAGCGCAACGGTTGCCGAGCAGCTGGCACTGGAGTACGGCGTGCCGAATACATCACGTAATGTCTTTCTGGATAATGTGCCGACCCGGTCGGCCGTACGGGTGCAACTCCAGAAACTGATTGCCATTGCAAAACGCGAGGGTACGGCAGTGGGTATCGGTCATCCCTACCCCGGGACCGTAGCTGTCCTCGCCGAGGAACTTGGCAGGCTGGAGCAGCGGGGCGTACGGTTACTGCCGGTGTCACGTTTGATCGAATTACAGCAACAGGAGAAAACCGCATGGCAAGCGTCCTTGTCCCGCTAGCGCAAGGTTGTGAGGAACTGGAAGCGGTTACCGTGGTTGATCTGCTGCGCCGTGCCGGTATCGACGTAATTACCGCCAGCCTTGATGAGCAGCCGGTACATGCTTCCCGTGGCGTGACGCTGCTGGCGGATATGAGCCTGGATGCCGCCCTGGCGCTGGAATTCGACATGATTGTATTGCCGGGAGGTCTGCCCGGTGCCGACCACTTGAGAGATGATCCACGGGTGATTGATTTGCTGAAAAAAATGGCGGCGGCTGACAGATATACGGCGGCTATTTGTGCGGCTCCCCGGGTGCTGGCACATGCCGGTCTGCTCGATGGCAAGCGTGCTACCAGCTTCCCCGGTGCACTGGATGTCGCTGCGGTACCGGGCATTGATTATCAGGAGGCGCCGGTGGTGATGGATGGGAAGGTGATTACTTCACGTGGGCCCGGGACCGCCATGGATTTTGCGCTGACATTAATTGAAACACTGGTCGGCAAGCAGCAGCGTGATGCGGTCGAGGCCAGCCTGCAGCGCGGGTGAATTTCCGGGTTTCCTGTGGGAGCACCCGTGCCGAGCATAAACGGCGTCCTTGCCGCGATTCGGGAATACTTGTTGGTATGAGATCAATCGCGCCGGGGACGGCGCTCCCACGGTAAGAATTTTTATTGCTCGGGGCCGGGTAGTGTCTCTGCTCAGGATCCGTCGTGATCGTCCAGCCAGTTGAAAAGCAATATAAACACGCCCAGGCCGCCGCTGATCCAGGTAAGCAGGGGCGCGCCCATGACCATGCTTGGCGCATAGCCGTCCAGCCCGTAAATAATGGCGGCAGCCAACACCAGACCGGTACCGATGATGGCGCTGATGTTGCGACGGTTGGCATGGCGCATTTCAGCGCGCAGGCGCTGCAGTTCTTTCGAGGTCCATTCCACCTGCAGTTTCCCGCTGCTTGCCTGTTCCAGAAAGCGATGTGCAAGCACCGGCATGGCCGGCAGGGCATCACTCCATGCAGGAATGCTGTCCTTTATATTGCGCAACAGGGAACGCGCACCCAGTTGTTCGCTCATGGTGCGTTCCAGAAATGGTTTGGCCGTTTTCCATAGGTCCAGCTCGGGGTATAGCTGTCGTCCCAGGCCTTCTATATTGAGCAGGGTTTTTTGCAACAGGACCAGCTGTGGCTGCACCTCCATGTTGAAGCGGCGGGCGGTCTGAAACAGGCGCAACAGCACATTGCCAAACGAAATTTCATTTAGCGGTTTCTCAAAAATGGGTTCGCAAACAGTGCGGATGGCGGCTTCAAATTCATCGATGCGCGTGCCTTCCGGTACCCACTCGGACTCCACATGCAGTTCGGCAACGCGCCGGTAATCACGATTGAAAAAGGCCAGAAAATTCTCTGCCAGATAGCGCTGGTCAACGGGATTCAGTGTTCCCATGATGCCGAAGTCGACGGCCATATAACGGCCGTCGGTGCCGACAAACAGGTTGCCGGGGTGCATGTCGGCATGGAAAAAATTATGCTTGAACACCTGGGTAAAAAAGATTTCCACGCCGCGTTCAGACAGGGTTTTAAGGTCGATATTGTTCGCGCGCAAGCTGTCGATATCACTGATCTGGATGCCACGAATGCGTTCCATTACCATGACTTCCTGGCGGCAATATGGCCAGTACACTTCCGGGACATACAGTACGTCAGTGCTGCTGAAGTTGCGTTTCAGTTGTGAGGCATTGGCGGCTTCACGCAACAGGTCAAGCTCGTCATACAGGATCTTTTCAAATTCGGTGATTACCTCGCGCGGCCGCAGGCGACGCCCGTCCTTCCAGTAGCGCTCCGCAAGGCTGGCAATGGTGTGCAGCAGATTGATGTCCCGGGTGATGAGCTGGCGTATGTTGGGCCGCAGTACCTTTATGACAACATCTGTCCCGTCCTTGAGCTGTGCGGTATGTACCTGGGCAATCGAGGCAGAGGCCAGCGGTGTTTCATCAAAATTCAGGAAGATCTCTTCAATAGGCACGCCCTGTGCGGCCTCGATGGCGGCGCGTGCCTGGCTGCCGGGAAAGGGAGGGACGTCATCCTGCAGGTGTGCCAGCTCCAGCGCAATATCATCCGGCAGCAGGTCCCGACGGGTCGACATTATCTGCCCGAACTTTACGTAGATGGGGCCCAGTTCTTCCAGGGCGCGGCGAATCCGTATGCCGCGTGGCTCGCGTTTGCGGGGTATCCAGTTCCAGGGGGCCAGGTAATACAGAAAACGGAAAGGCCTGAACAGGTGGGTGGCAAGAATGATCTCGTCCAGACCATGGCGCGCCAGCACAAAGTTGATATGTACCAGACGGAAAATCTGTGCCGGCCGGATCATGTCAGTTGTTCGCCACGCCGCTAATCGCGTCCTGCAGGCGCCTGATGCGTGCTGCGAGCCGGTCAGTATCAATACTGATGCGGGTAACAGCGGCACTGAAATTTTCAGTTTCTATACGAGCTGGCAGTACTCGCAGTTCTTCCTGCAGGTATTCACCGATATCATTTTCCAGCGTGCGTCGGCTGTGTCTGAGTGCCTTGCCGGCACGTTTTGCCGTATTGCTCAGCTGATGGGCGATGATATCGCCGGTAAGTTTTGATAGCTGCTCTTCCCAGTCTATATCCATATCGTCCAGGACGGCCTTGAAGGCCTGGCCGGTTTCGACATCACCAGTAATGCTGACGGCGCCTGAAAACAGGGTTTTTTCCGTGCTGTTTCCCAGACCAAGACGTGCCATACCCAGGGGTGATCCATGCAGCATCGTGTCAGCTTCCGTGTCACTGTGGTCCTTGAGCTGGATACCCTGTGCACCAGGGTAGACGAACAGTTGCAGATCCAGGCCCTGCAGATCGATGCCGATGCAGTGCCCGGTCAATGTTGCCATGCGCGCGCCCGTATCCGGGTCCAGTCGCAGGTAACGATTGATGACCGACTCAAACCCGGATATGACCGCTGCAGGCAATTGCATCAGGTGTTTCCTGGCAGTTCGGACTGCCGACAGGGTCCGGGTAATAACCGGTTGCCGGACATCAAAATTTATACCCGCGATGTATGGCCACGATACCGCCAGCCAGATTGTGAACATCACAGCGTTCAAAACCGGCCTGTTCGAGCATGCCTTTCAAGGTCTGCTGGTCCGGGTGCATGCGGATGGATTCGGCGAGATAACGATAGCTGTCCTCGTCTTTTGCAATCAGGCGTCCGAGTCTGGGCAGGATGTTGAATGAATAGAAATCATAGGCCGGCTTCAACGCCGCCACCGGCCGTGAGAATTCCAGCACCAGCAGTCGTCCGCCCGGTTTGATGGCCGCCTGGATGGCATTCAGGGCACGCTGCTTGTCGGTCACATTACGCAGTCCGAAAGCCATGGTGACCAGATCGAAACTGTCATCCGGGAACGGCAGCTGTTCGGCATTTGCCTGGGCAAAGGTGACATTGCCATGGATGCCGTTGTCCAGCAGACGTTCACGGCCATTGGCCAGCATGGCGGCATTGATATCGGAGAGGGTGATCTGGCCGCCAGGTGCTACCCTGGGGGACATCAGGCGTGTCAGGTCACCGGTACCACCGGCCAGGTCCAGCACTTGCTGGCCGGGCCGCAGTCCAGCCATGTTGATGGCAAAACGTTTCCACAGTCGGTGGACACCGAACGACATCATGTCGTTCATCAGGTCATAGTTGTCAGCAACGGAATCGAACACATCACGCACGCGTTGCTCTTTTTCACCGATGGGCACATCAGTGAAGCCGAAATGTGTGCTTTTGTCTGACATGGTTCTGGCGCTGCAGTTTTCCCTGTGCAGGGTTACTGGCTGTCACCCTTGCGTTTGTGTCCGGCAATCGCCAGTTTTTGCAGGTATTCCTGCCAGTACTTCTCCTTGTTTTTGCCCAACTCGTGGAGCGTTTCCCAGGAGTAGATGCCGGTGTCATGGCCGTCGTCAAAGGACGGCTGGATGGCATAACTGCCGACCGGGTCGATGTGGGTAATCATGACATCTTCCTTGCCCACTTGCAGTACGCCCTGGCCGGGTCCGTGGCCCTGTACTTCCGCCGAGGGCGAGTGCACGCGGAGAAATTCATAACTGAGCTCATAATGTTCGCCATCGGCATAGGAGATCTCCAGTATGCGCGATTTCTGGTGCAGGCTCAGTTCTACAGGTTTGGGTGCGTCTGTCATGGTTTGCTCGTTTATTGGTGGTGGTGCGGATACCCGGGAACGGCATCCGGGGTGGCGGCTGGCTGCCCGGTGCTTGTATGGACGTTGCTCAAAGTATATACCGGCTCAGGTCTTCATCCTTCACCAGTGCGTCCAGGTGTTCGTCGACATAGGCGGCATCAATGACCAGGGTGCTGCCGGAACGATCGGTGGCCGCAAAGGAAATGTCCTCCAGCAAGCGCTCCAGGACCGTATGCAGCCGGCGTGCGCCGATATTTTCGGTGCGTTCGTTAATCTGGCTGGCTATTTCGGCGATGCGTTTGATGCCGTCAGCAGCAAAACTCAGGGTAACATTTTCCGTTCCCATCAGGGCGCTGTACTGCTCCGTCAGGGATGCATCTGTCTCTGTGAGAATGCGTACAAATTCACTGGCGCCCAGGTCATCGAGCTCCACGCGGATCGGCAAACGGCCCTGCAATTCCGGGATCAGGTCCGACGGCTTTGACAGATGAAAGGCGCCGGAGGCGATAAACAGGATATGGTCGGTTTTTACCATGCCATGCTTGGTAGACACAGTGCTGCCCTCAACCAGTGGCAACAGGTCACGCTGCACGCCTTCGCGTGATACGTCCGGGCCGCTGGATTCGCCGCGCCGGGTGACCTTGTCGATTTCGTCAAGAAACACTATGCCGTTTTGTTCAACATTTTCCAGGGCCAGTTGCTTGATATCTTCCTCGTTGATCATGCGGGCGGCTTCTTCATCACATAACAGCTTGCGTGCATCCTTGATGCGCAACTTACGTGACTTGGTGCGGTTGCCACCCATGTTCTGAAACATGCCCTGCAACTGGCTGGTCATCTCTTCCATGCCGGGGGGCGCCATGATCTCAACCCCGATGGGTGTTGCCGAGACCTCGATTTCGATTTCCTTGTCATCCAGCGTCCCTTCGCGCAGGCGCTTGCGAAATTTCTGGCGGGTCTCGGAGCCGCTACTGCTGTCATCATCCGGTGCCATGCTTTTCGGTGCCGGTAACAGGGCATCCAGGATGCGGTCTTCTGCTGCATCTTCCGCCCGATGGTTGACCTTGATCATGGCGGTTTCGCGCGCCAGCTTGATGGCGGCATCCGTCAGATCCCTGATGATGGATTCCACATCGCGGCCAACATAACCGACCTCGGTGAACTTGGTGGCTTCGACCTTGATGAAAGGTGCATTGGCCAGCCGTGCCAGGCGCCGTGCAATCTCTGTTTTGCCAACACCGGTCGGGCCGATCATGAGTATATTCTTGGGCGTGATTTCAGTACGCAAGGGATTATCCACCTGCATGCGGCGCCAGCGGTTGCGCAGGGCAATGGCCACTGCGCGCTTGGCGGCGTCCTGGCCGATGATGTGCTTGTCCAGTTCCTGGACAATTTCTCTGGGGGTCATTGCAGACATTCTATGTATAAATAGCGAATTTTAATTGATTAAGTGGCGTTTTTTGCATCTAGATCTTGAGTTCTTCTATGGTTAGCTGGCGGTTGGTGTAGATACAGATGTCAGCTGCAATACCCAGTGCCCGCTCGGTAATGGAGCGTGCATCCATGTCGGTATTCTCGAGCAGGGCACGGGCGGCGGCCTGCGCAAAGGGCCCGCCCGAGCCGATGGCCATGAGCGAATTTTCCGGCTCGATGACATCGCCATTGCCGCTGATAATCAGCGAGGTTTCCCGGTCGGCTACCGCCAGCAGGGCTTCCAGGTTGCGCAGCATCTTGTTGGTACGCCAGTCCTTGGCCAGTTCCACCGCCGCACGTGTCAGCTGGCCATTATAGCTTTCCAGTTTACCTTCAAACAGCTCGAACAGGGTAAAGGCATCGGCGGTACCCCCGGCAAAACCTGCAATCACCCGGTCGTTATACAGGCGGCGCACCTTGCGGGCATTGCCCTTCATGATGGTATCACCCATTGATACCTGGCCGTCGCCACCAATGACGACAGCGTCATCACGCCGTACGGACAGGATGGTGGTGCCGCGAAACTGTTCCACAGGGTATCTCCAAAAAAGGGCGTTCGATTGTACACCATACGATGGAGGCAATCAGGCTGAATTTAAAGGGGTTTTATTAATGGTAGCAGGCGCTCTGTCCTGCCTCTCCAGTCATTTGGATTTGCGCGCCCTTGGATGTGCGCTGTCATAGACCTGCGCCAGGTGCTGGAAGTCGAGGTGGGTGTAGATCTGGGTGGTGCTGATGTCGGCGTGGCCCAGCAGTTCCTGTACCGCGCGCAGATCGCCGCTGGATTCCAGCAGATGGCTGGCGAAGGAGTGTCGCAGAGTGTGCGGGTGGACGTCCCCGGGAACTCCCTGGCGGCGAGCCCGGTCTTTAACCCGTTGTTGAATGGCACGCATACCCAGTCGTTTCCCGCCGCGACCGGTAAAAAGGGCGGTTTCTGTGCCGTGCAATTGCCGGGGGCGCACCTGCATCCAGGCATGGAGGGCGGATATTGCCTTGTCTCCCACCGGCAATATGCGTGTTTTTGCGCCCTTGCCGGTTACCCGCACCTCGCGCTCGTTGAAATCCACGTCGCTGGTATCCAGGGACACCAGTTCTGCAAGGCGCAGGCCCGAGGAGTACATCAGTTCCAGTATGGCAAGGTCACGCAGTGTCAGCGTGTCTGTGCCGTTGACGTTCATCAGGCGGGTGATGTCATCGACGTTGAGTGTATCCGGGAGATGGTGCGCCGATTTCGGGGCACGCACGTCCAGCCCCGGATTCTGCGCTACCTGTTGTTCGCGCAACAGATAATTGTAAAAAGTACGCAGTGCGGACAGCCGCCGCTGGATACTGCGCCCGCTTAGCCCGCGCCGGTGACACTGTGCCGCATAGCTGCGTACCTGGTGGGTATCGAGTTCAGGCCAGCCGTTAATACCGGCGGTACTGCACCAATCGAGTAATTCTTCCAGGTCACGCCGGTAATGCTTGCAGGTATTGGTCGAAAGGCGGCGTTCGGTCTGCAAGTGCAGCAGAAACCGGTCTATCCAGTGTTGGGCAGTGTGCGCCACGCGGCTCCTGTTTTCAGGCGGTCGCCGGTGTGTCCAAATCGATGTGCTCGGACAGCAGCAGGCCTGTTAATTCGCCGAGATGCGTCAGGAACAGGGTCCCCATGCCGGGATGGAAGCGACTGGCCTCCCTGCTGCCAATGGCCAGCAATCCCAGTCTGGCTTTCCTGCCCAGCGGGATCAGTGCAACGGACTCGATGGCCTGCGCCTGGTCGCCGAACAGGTATTGCAGTTGTTCCTGTTTGAAACGGCCGCATTGCGGACGTGATGATTTCAGGAAGGATTCAAAATGGACCATTTCTACTGCTTCCGGATCAAGGATATCGACACCACATTCACGGGCCTGTGCTTCCGGCATGCCGGCGAGTCGCATGGTGACCGTGTCTGCCTTGAATTCGCCGAGCAGGTTTTCTCGCAGGGTATCCAGCAAGGCTTCCAGCGAGTGGGCATTGATCAGGCCCAGTGTCAGCTGGTGCATGCGTTCATTCAGGCGGTTGTTGTCACGGGCCACGTGGACCAGGTCCATCAGCTTGCGTTTCAATTGACTGTTCTGATTACGTAACACCTTGACCTGATGCTCAACCAGCGAAACAGCTGGACCGACCGCATGCGGAATTTGCAGGGAGGCCAGCAGACTGGCGTTGTTGTGAAAGAATTCCGGGTTATCACGCAGGTAATCGGCGACTGTCTTTTCTTCCAACGGCAGTTCCCTGGTTTGAGTCTGTTGCGATGTTGTCATAGATCAATGCGTCCCTGGTAGACAGTGGTTGCGGGCCCGGTCATCAGTACGGGGTGTCCTGTGCCAATCCAGCTTACCACAAGTTCACCGCCGTTCAGGAGGACTTTGACATTCTCTGACAGCCGTCCCCGGAGGCGTCCTGCAACCACCGCTGCGCAGGCGCCACTGCCGCATGCACGGGTTTCACCGGCACCCCGTTCATAGACCCGCAAGCGGATGGTGTCAGCCGCCACTATCTCCATGAAACCGACATTGACGCGTTCCGGAAAACGGGGGTGGCTTTCAATCACAGGGCCCAGTTCCGCGACAGGCGCACTGTCGATTGCATCGACCAGCAAGACGGCATGCGGGTTGCCTATGGAAATGGCGGCAATTTCCAGCTGGACGTCATTTGCCTCGAGGCTGTAGGTGATGTCCCGGGCAGGTGCCAGGAACGGGATCTCGGCGGGTTCCAGCCGGGGTATGCCCATATCGACAGTAATCTGGCCAGCTGCGGTTCGGGTAAGCTGCAAGGGACCGCTTGAGGTCTCAACCTGCAAGGCCGTTTTATGGCTGAGTCCCTGCTCATGTACAAATTGCATAAAACAGCGTGCACCATTGCCGCATTGGCCGACCTCGCCACCATCGGCATTGAAGATCCGGTAACGGAAATCAGCGCTCGAGGTGGTGGCGGCCTCCACCAGTAACAGCTGGTCAAAGCCAATACCAAGGTGCCGGTCAGCCAGTAACTGTAGCTGTTCCGGTGTCAGGGAGACAGACTGGTTAATGGCATCAATCACGACAAAGTCGTTACCGAGGCCGTGCATCTTGGTGAATTCAAGTGGCATGGTCTATGAAAGCAGGTGTTCGTGTCTATACAGGTCTGCAAGCGTTTCCCGGTCGCGAATGACGTGGACCTGTGCGCCATCCACCATTAGCTCTGCCGCCCGCGGACGGGAATTGTAATTGGAGCTCATGGTGAAACCATAGGCGCCCGCGGAGCGCACGGCCAGCAGGTCACCCGCTGCCAGTGCCAGGCGGCGATCCTTGCCAAGGAAATCACCGGTCTCGCAGATCGGGCCGACGATGTCATAGTTTGTTGTGGCCGTGTCGCGGGCCTGCACCGGCACAATGTCATGCCAGGCGTCGTACAGGGCCGGGCGTTGCAGGTCGTTCATTGCTGCATCCACAATGGCGAAGTTCTTGTGGTCGGTATGCTTCAGATATTCCACGCGTGTCAGCAGGATGCCGGCATTGCCGGCAATGGCGCGTCCCGGTTCCAGTAACAGCTCCTGAGGCCGGTTCGACATACGCTCGAGCAGGGCGCGCGCATAGACGTCTGGCTGCGGCGGACTGTCGCCCGGTTCGTAGGGAATGCCAAGGCCGCCGCCGAGGTCGATGTGCGCGAGTTCAATACCTGCCACCTGCAGGTGATCGACCAGCTCCAGTACGCGTTCCAGGGCATCCACAAACGGCGCTGTTGTCGTTAGCTGTGAACCAATGTGGCAATCGATGCCGGTTACGTGCAGATGCGGCAGGCTGGCGGCATGGCGGTACACTTCCAGCGCCGCGTCGACACTGATGCCGAACTTGTTGTCACGCAAGCCGGTGGAAATATAGGGATGGGTACGGGCATCGACATCCGGGTTGACGCGCAGGGATACCGGTGCGCTGCGGCCCGCTGCTGCAGCGACTTCGTTCAGCAGCAGCAGTTCCGGTTCTGACTCAACATTAAAGCAGCGAATACCGGCATCCAGTGCGCGGCGCATTTCCGCGGCACGCTTGCCGACACCGGAAAACACGATGCGTGACGGTTCGCCGCCGGCCTGCAGCACCCGTTCAAGTTCTCCCTCGGAAACAATGTCAAAGCCCGAGCCCAGCCGTGCCAGTACCTGCAGCACGGCCAGGCTGGAGTTGGCCTTGACGGCATAACAGATCAGGTGTGGATGACTGCCGAGCGCCTCGTCAAAGACGCGCCAGTGGCGTTCCAGTGTGGCACGCGAGTAGACATAACAGGGTGTGCCAAAGCGCTCGGCAATTTCGGCAAGGTCAACGTCTTCGGCACGCAGGCGGCCATTTTCAGTGTGGAAATAATCCATGGGGGTGATTCAGTTGCTTGGTGCCGGACTGGTGGTTGTTTCTCCCGGGTCCTGAGGGGGCTCCTGAGGCTGTTCCTGTTCCGGCTCCTGTTCCGGCTCAGGCAGATACAGCGGGCCGGTCTGGCCACAGCCGGCCAGCAGCAGCGTGCAGAGCAACAGTAGCAGTCGTGGTGTGTGGCGAGTTCTCATGATGACTGTCCGGAAATGGTTTTGCCAGTATGTGCTGTGATTATACGATGCAAGTAGAGCAAACCCAATGCCAACAAGGCATACTAATTGTGTCTGTCCATAAACGTCGTAATTTCTCTCGCCAAGACGCAAAGACGCAAAGAAAAAAGATAATATGTCTTTAAAAATAGTACGATTTTAACTTTGCGATATTTGCGTCTTGCCTACAGGATGTAGGTAAGGGGCGTGAGCAGGAGCGGAAGCTTTGGCGAGAATTATTCTTTCTGAATGGACACTGGTTTAATTATGAGCGAGTCACTACTTGATAGCGTTGAAATAAATCCTGCCGGCACGCCGCGTGCCTGCATTATCTGGTTGCATGGTCTGGGGGCGGACGGGCATGACTTCGAAGCCCTTGTTCCGCAACTCGATGTGGTCGAAACGCTGGGTGTGCGCGTGGTCCTGCCACATGCGCTACGTCGGCCGGTAACCATTAACGGGGGCATAGTGATGCCGGCCTGGTACGATATTCTCGCGCCGGATTTTACGCGTGGCCAGGACAGCGCCGGGGTGCATGCATCAGAGCAGCAGTTGCAGGCGCTGATCCGGCGTGAAATCGACTCCGGTATCCCTGCCGCACAGATTCTGCTGGCCGGCTTTTCACAGGGTGGTGCCATTGCCTTGTATACCGGCCTGCGTTATCCGCAGCCACTGGCGGGTATCCTGGCGTTGTCGACCTACCTGCCGCTGGCTGACTCGCTGGTAACGGCAGCTGCGGCGGCAAACCGTGCCGTGCCGATCATGATGGCACACGGTACGCAAGATCCCGTGGTGCCACTGTCATTGGCAATGCAGTCCCGTGAGTTACTGCAGCAGCAGGGCTATCGCGTTGCGTGGCATAGCTACCCGATGCAGCATGCGGTCTGCCCGGAAGAGCTGCGGGATATACGTGACTGGCTGGTACAGCGGCTGGAGAAGTCACCCCGATAGTTGCATAAATCCTGGCCTGAGAGCGGGCTTTGCCGCATGATTTACAGGATAAAATGAATATATCGTATTGAATATGAAATGTACCGCAGGTGAGATTCTGGCTCAGTCCTGTGGGAGCGCCGTCCCCGGCGCGAATCGCGGCGAGATGCCGCTCCCACAGTAAAATTTATTGCAATGATTGGGTATAGATATCTAGATCGCGATTGAGGTACCGCTGTCATTGCGGCGCGCCTCTGTCAGTGCCGACTCCGCGCGTTCCAGCATGGCGGCTGCATCATCGTTCTTTTGGCACTGGGTAACACCATAGCAGGCGGTTACCGGGGTTTCTGCAGCTTCATTCATGCGGGCGATTTGTGCCGCCAGTTTATCTACCAGGGTGAGCGCGGAGTCCTGCGTGGTTTCCTGTAGAACCAGGATGAAGTCATGATCGGCATTACAACCGACCAGATCTGCCCAGCGGGTCTGGTCGCTGAGCAGCTGGACAATATTTTTGAGAGTCTGGTCTCGATCCCCTGCGGTAGCTATGCCCATGGTGAGGATGGACAGCGGGCTGTTATAGCGGCGGCTGCGTGACACCATCGGTTCCAGTGAAATCTGTATTCCATAGCGGCTCAGCAGACTGGGGAGTTGTTCATCCTTGATGCTCTGTTCGCCGAGTCTAACCCGCAGCGCATCACGCTCTTCTTTAAGGCGTCGCTTTTCGGTGACATCCGTAAAGAAACGCGCCGTGATAGCGGGTGTATCTTCAATGGATGCCGTATCGACAGCCAGCCAGCGTTCATCGCCATCCGGCATGATCCAGCTTATCAAGGTGTCTGGTCCCAACAGGGGCCCGATCAGACCGTCGGGCTGCGATGCCGCTTGCAAGGTGTCGGCAGCAGCACCCACCAGTGTCCTGAATGCCGGGTTAAAGCCGCGTATGTCGCCGTTTTCTGCTACCAGCAGCAGTGCTACCGGGCAATTGTCCAGCAGGGCGTGTGCTGTTTTCAACGAGATGTCGTACATAGAATCAATTCAGCTCCAGGATATATTTATTGGGTCAGGTTGCAGGCGCCCCTATAACGGTCTGTGGACGGGCGGCCTGAAGATCTGTCAGCGTTTGCCAAGCCGTTCTCTGGCCTTGGTGATGGCAGCACTGACCTGTGCAGGGGCGGTGCCACCAAAATGATTTCGTGCCGCCATGGAACCTTCCAGTGTCAGCACCGCGAACACATCATCACTGATAAGCTCCGAAAATTTCTGTAGTTCTTCCAGGGTCATGGCCGCCAGGTCCTTGCCCGTGTCGACGCCGTGGCGCACCGCGCGACCAACGATTTCATGTGCATCCCGGAAGGCCATGCCTTTGCGAACCAGGTAATCTGCCAGATCAGTTGCTGTGGAGAAGCCCTGTGTTGCCGCCATGGCCATAGTGGCGCGCTTGACGGTCACTGTGGGCATCATATCGCCAAATATCCGTAATGAGCCCTGCAGGGTGTCAACGGTATCGAACAGGGGTTCCTTGTCCTCCTGATTGTCCTTGTTATAGGCCAGTGGCTGGCCCTTCATGAGCATCAGCAGGCTGACCAGATGCCCGGTGACCCGGCCGCTCTTGCCGCGTACCAGTTCCGGTACATCCGGGTTTTTCTTCTGCGGCATGATGCTGGAGCCGGTACAGAAACGGTCCGGTAGTTCAATAAAGTCAAATTGTGCCGATGACCAGAGTATCAGCTCCTCGGAAAACCGCGACAGATGCATCATGATCAGGGCCGCCGCCGCACAGAATTCAATGACGAAATCCCGATCGCTGACCGCATCCAGCGAGTTGCCGGCCGGGCTGTCGAAATCCAGCAGCCTGGCTGTATATGCACGGTCAATGGGGAAACTGGTACCCGCCAGTGCTGCCGCGCCCAGCGGCATCACATTGACCCGTTTGCGGCAATCGAGCAGGCGCTGATGATCACGTTCAAGCATGGCTTCCCAGGCCAGCATATGGTGTCCGAAACTGACAGGCATGGCGACCTGCAGGTGCGTAAAACCGGGCATGATGGTGTCGGCCTCACGTGCGGCGATGTCGACCAGCGCGGTTTGCAGCCTGGTGAGCGCCATACACAGGCCATCGATTTCATCCCGCAGGTAGAGACGCAGGTCGGTGGCAACCTGGTCATTGCGCGAGCGGCCGGTGTGCAGTTTCTTGCCGGTTTCACCAATGCGTTCGATCAGCCTGGCCTCGATATTCATGTGAATGTCTTCGAGTTCCACCGACCAGGCAAAGTCACCCCGTTCAATCTCGGCCAGGATGTCTCCGAGGCCAGCGGTAATGGTGCTGCACTCGTCAGCGGTAATGATGCCCGTATGGGCCAGCATGCTGGCATGGGCGATCGAGCCGGCTATATCGTAGCGATACAGTCGCTGGTCGAAGTCAATCGAGGCGGTAAAGGCCTCGACGAAGGCGTCGGTCGATTCAGTGAAACGCCCGCCCCAGAGTTTTGTTGAAGTGATTTTGTCTGTCATGTTGCCAACCATAAAGCCTGTTTTGCCGCAGTATAACGAATCCCGACTGGATTTGCGTTCGCGGATGCGTGCAGCTTACTCATCACCCAACCCCCGGGTTGCAGCCTTGGGACTGTAATAATGAGTCAGCAGCAGCCAGTGGAACACAATGGTATCGAGACGCTTGAGTCGTTTTTTCTGCCGAGCTTTTGCGATGTGCGGCTGGTATTTGCGGTGGTGGTGATTGCGGAATTGCTGGCCTTTATCCTGACACTGGTCAGTCCGGGCGTGCTGGAAAATGCCTGGGGTAACCTTGGCCTGATATCGTTGTTTATGCAATGGATTGCCCTTGCCAGTGCAGCCGTGCTGTGCGTGTGCCGGCCGTTGCTGGCGCGCATGGGTAACAGTGTTGCAGCGCTTGCAAGTTACCTGCTGGTATTGCTGGTGACAGCGCTCGTTACGGAACTGGCGTTTTGGCTGATGATCACAAGTACCCTGTTCCCGGAGATTTCGGTTGACCAACATGCAATCTTTCTGCTGCGCAGCCTGACGATCAGCACCGTGATTGCGGCTATTGTGTTGCGTTACCTGTATGTCCAGTTTCAATGGCGTCAACAACTGAAAGCGGAGGCACGTGCACGCATACAAGCATTGCAGGCGCGTATTCGTCCGCATTTTCTGTTTAACAGTATGAATACCATCGCGGCACTCACGCGTTCTGCACCGGAACAGGCAGAGTCTGCCATAGAGGACCTGTCAGACCTATTTCGTGCCTCGTTAAATAATACTCACGAGCAGGCAACGCTTGCAGATGAGCTGACCCTGGCGCAGCGTTATCTCAATATCGAGGCCTTGCGACTCGGCGAGCGTCTGTCCGTAGCGTGGAGTATGGAGGGCGTGCCACAGAATATCTGTGTGCCGCCGCTGATATTGCAGCCGCTGCTGGAAAATGCCATTTACCATGGCATCGAGCGGTTGCCCGATGGTGGCACTATCCATGTCGATGGCGAGTGTCGTGATGGCAGGGTGGCGATTAAAATCAGCAACCCGGTTGCGATCGATGGCAAGGGTGAACAGCATGCCGGCAACCGCATTGCACAGGAGAATATCCGGCAGCGATTGCAGATTACCTTTGGTGACAGCGCCGAACTGGTCGCAACGTTGACAGCAGGTTTTTACAAGGTCGTGATGCGGTTTCCAGAGGCGGGTGTGTTATGAAAGTACTGATTGTGGATGATGAGGCGCCGGCACGCGCACGTCTGCGGGCGATGCTGGAGGGTATCGCCGGGTACAGCGCCTGTGGTGATGCCGCAAATGGAGCAGAGGCGCTGGCACTGACCGAACAAACCAGACCGGATATCCTGTTGATGGATATCCGCATGCCAGGCATGGATGGTCTGGAGGCGGCACAGCATCTGCAGTCACTGGAACAGCCGCCGGCTATTATTTTTACCACGGCCTACAATGCCTATGCGCTGCAGGCCTTTGAGACCCATGTGGTTGATTACCTGCTAAAGCCGGTCCGGCAGGAGCGGCTGGAAGAGGCGCTGCAACATGCGCAGCGTCTGACGCGTGTGCAGGCAGCCTCATTGCATGAGATGGATGAGCAGGCGGGGGGGCGTCAGTGTATCTGTGCAAGCGTACGCGGCAGCCTGCAGCTGGTCCCGGTGGCAGAGATCCGTTATTTTCAGGCCGATCAAAAATATGTCACTGTCTGCACGGCAGACAAGCAGGTATTAATCGAGGAGACGCTGAAGGGACTGGAGCAGGAATTCGGTGCGCAGTTTGTGCGTATTCATCGCAATGCACTGGTAGCGCAGCAGTATATTTCAGGAATGGCGAAAGGTGTGGACGGGCAGGTACTGGTGCAACTGGCAGGAATAACCGAGACCCTGGAGGTCAGCCGGCGGCACGCCGCTGAAATACGCAGACTCGTCAAGGCGCTGCAGAGCTGAATAGTTTCGTTCGCGGCTGTGCAAGTCGGCAGCCGTGCAGGTTTGCCAGTGCGGCCGGATTCCTGATGACTGCCAGGGCAGTTTCCACGCAGGCATCCAGATAGCCGCCAAATAATTCCGGCGTGTTAATTCCGACCATGCGTTCAGCCAGCTCCCGACCATTGCCATTTACGAATAGTATGGTGGGCGTGACGAATACACGGTAGTGGTCAGATAGTTGGGTTGCTGCTGTTTGCTGGCCGCCGAAGTCCGTGACGCTTGAACCATTGTCAAGGATCAGTTTCCGGATGATAATGCTGTCCTCGTATTCACCGCTGAGCAGCATGGGCTGCAGAAAATCCTCTTCCAGCAGCTCGCAATAACTGCAATCATCTGCCGAGAAGGCGAGTAATATCGGCAGTTGCCGCGCCAGCGCCTGCCTGCCATCCTGATGCAGGTTGTCTGCCACGGGAACGCGTATGTCTGCCTGCAAGACCCCTGCAAGCAGGGACAATAATGCACACCCGAAAACAGCAGACTTGTATAATGAATGTTTCATTGCCATCTATTTAGTGACCGGTTAGCTGCTTATGTCAACAGATTTGCTGCGTATTGCAACACGTAAAAGCCCGCTGGCGCTGTGGCAGGCGGAACATGTGCGCGCACGCCTGCTGGAATGCCATGCGGGGCTACAGGTCGAGCTGCTCACCATGAGTACCAAAGGTGATCGCATCCTCGACAGCCCGCTGGCAAAAATCGGTGGCAAGGGGTTGTTTGTCAAGGAGCTTGAGCAGGGCATGCTGGAGGGCCGCGCAGATATAGCCGTCCACTCCATGAAAGACGTGCCGGCCGAGCTGCCTGACGGGCTCTGTATCGCCGCGATTCTTGAGCGCGAAGACCCGCGGGATGCCTTTGTTTCCGATCAATATGCGTCTATTGATGCACTGCCTGAGGGTGCACGCGTCGGGACGTCCAGTTTGCGGCGCCAGTGCCAGTTGCGTGCGCGCCGACCGGACCTGGAGATCCTGGACCTGCGTGGCAATGTGGGCACCCGCCTGGGCAAGCTGGATGCAGGGGATTACGACGCCATCATACTGGCGTGCGCCGGGCTGAAACGGCTGGACCTGGAAGCGCGAATCACGATGGCCCTGCCGCCCGAGCTCATGTTGCCAGCGATCGCACAGGGTGTGATTGGCATTGAGTGCCGTTGTGATGATGAGCAGGTAAAGGCATTGATTGCGCCCTTGCACCATGCCGTTACCGGGCAGCGCACGCAGGCAGAACGCGCCATGAACGCCGCGCTTGCCGGCGGTTGCCAGGCACCGGTTGCCGGGTATTCCGTGATCGGGAGTGCCGGCATTGAATTGCGCGGCCTGGTGGGTCGACCGGATGGCACTGAAATTATCCGCGGCGACATCAGTGGCCCGGCACAGGATGCGGAGGCACTGGGAAAGCAGCTGGCGGATGAACTGCTGTCACGCGGTGCGGGACAAATACTTGACGAGTTGTTGCGTGGCGAATAGCAAGCAGCAAGTGCTGGTTACCCGGCCGGCGGCACAATCCGCACGTTTGTGTGCACTGCTTGAGAAAGCCGGTTATGAGGCCATACGGCTGCCGACTATCGAAATACTGGACCCTGTGGATCTGCATGAACTTGAGACCGTGTCCGATGAGCTGGACAGTTATGATCTGGTGGTGTTTGTCAGCGTGAATGCTGTTCAAAAGGGCGTGGAGTTTATCCTGGATCGGCGTGAGTGGCCGGAGGAAACCGCCATTGCCACGGTCGGTGCACGTTCGGCCGAGGCGTTATTGCCCTACGGGCTGTCGACAGACTATGTCCCTGAACACCAGTTCAACAGTGAAGCGCTGCTGGCACTGGATGATTTGCAGGATATGACCGGACAGTATGTGGCGATTTTTCGTGGCAATGGCGGACGTGAGTACTTGCACGATACCCTGGCAGAACGTGGCGCAGAGGTGGATTATGTGGAGGTTTACCGGCGCGCCTGTCCGGCTGTTACAGACGCCGCTATGCTGGAATTGCTGCAGCCCGGCTATCTGGATTACATCACCATTACCAGTAATGAAACCCTGCAAAACCTGTTTGACATGGCCGGCGCGGCCGGCCAGCCACTGTTGTGTGAGTTGCCTCTGGTGGTGGTCAGCCAACGCCAGTCGCTGCTGGCGAGGCAGCTT
>Ga0164313_10001791_pt1 | contig 19212 bp, 25 predicted proteins | sample GuaBasSedimGuay4_FD_113735 | JGI IMG/M metagenome (GOLD analysis project Ga0164313, IMG submission 113735) | Subseafloor sediment microbial communities from Guaymas Basin, Gulf of California, Mexico - Guay4, Core 4569-4, 0-3 cm | ecosystem: Environmental > Aquatic > Marine > Hydrothermal vents... | reverse complement strand
TTTGTTGTTTTTAAATTTTTTATTGAAACCTATAGATAGATTAAATAGGGGTAATGTCATAAAACTTGTTGTTATAGTTAGTTGTTTATGGACATATGCTTTTATAGCTGGCTTATCAGCTTCGGTAGTCTATATCTATTATGTAACTAAAGAAATTTTACTATATTTACATAATGAACAAATTAGCATTACGTCATGTTTGGAATCTATTGTAGAATCAGTAAAGAAAAGGAACAAGGTAAAGATAGAAGTATCAACGACCAGAGACAATTGGGAATTGAATTATCCAATTCACTAAAACTTCCTTATAAGGTTTATATCGATGAAGGTGTTTCTGGTACAGCAAGAGTAGAGGAAAGACCCCAATTCTCTAATATGTTAGACGATATATCGGATGGGATTCTTACTCATATATATGTATATGACCAATCTAGGTTAGAACGCAGTCCTCAGGTTAGATTCATAGTAAAGGACATATTCATTAAACACAATATCCAACTTTTCACCGATTCAGGTAAAGTTGATTTGCATGATATCGAATCAGAGATGTTTGGTGATTTGAAATCCATCATTAATTCATATTATGTACGTGAAACAAGGAAAAGAATAAAATCAGTATTAAAAAGAAATACAATCGAAGGTAAAGCTCATGGACTAACTCCATACGGTTATACAAGAGATAAAAACCGAAATTTTATAATTGATGTAAGTCAAGCTGAAATTGTCAAACGTATTTATAAACTTTCCTTAGAGGGTAATGGATATAGAACAATAACTAAAATACTCAATAAAGAGGAAGTTCCAACTCGATATCAAATTCTCGGTAAAGGTACATATAAGACTACAAATAATTGGACAGGCGAAACTGAAATCAAATCAAAATCAGAAAGTAAATGGAGTAATTCCACAGTTACTGGTATCATCAATAATCCAATCTATAAAGGAGTAAGAAAATTTGGTGAAGAAACCTATCCATGCCCAATTATCATAGAACCCATATTATGGGAAAAGGTGAAAGAAAATCTTAAAAAAAACAGTACTAGAACTGGTAAGAAAACAGCACATAAGTATCTACTTAATGATATCTTAATTTGTTATAAATGTGATAGAAGAATTACAGGCCGTTCATTGAGTGGAACCAGTAAAAACAACATATATAGATGTGTCGGTAAATCAAATCCAAATATCAAGTGCAGGAATAGAGGTATTTCACAACCAATATTAGAATGGGTAATCTGGAACAGATTCTTCTTATCCAAAGAATTACAGGAGTTAGTAAAGAATTGGTTCAAGAATACTGATGTACAAGATAAGATAAATACATTGAAAAAAAGTATTTTCACCAAAGAACACGAATTGAAAAAATTGGATAAGAGACGGGAAAGAGTAGTGTCCATGGTAATCGATGGCACTCTGTCAAAATCAGATGTTAAGAGAGAATTGGTAAGAATTAGTAATACAAAGGAAGAAACAACAATCACACTTGATAACCTAAAAGAAGAATTGGATTTATTCAAACAATCAAGTTCACATTTACAAGTAGTAAAAAATGATATGAAAAAAATCAACAAAAGAACATCCTTTAACCAAAAACAAAAGTTCATTAAGAAGTGGATAAAAGAAGTAAAGATTGATTATTATGAAAATACCTATATGATATATTTGGAGTTCAATGTCCCTGATATGGAAATTAATTGGTTTCTATTGGACACAAAATATAAACTAGCATCTAAACATGGATATCCAAACGAGTATAAATTTAATGATGAAGTTGGGTGGTTTATTAAGGATTAACTCCAAACACATAATCGGTAACATTTCTAACACTATATATACCTTAGGTATATATTGAAAATGATATATTTGCTTAGGTCTAATAGATAAAATAATGTTTTGATTGGAGCCTTGCTAATTAGAGTTCAAATAAATGTTTTAACCAACCAATACGAGAACACATTCTAATTTAATAATACAGTATAATTTACAGGTTCTCATAGCATAAACTATCAATATTATATTTTGATATAGTACCATATTAGAACCATCGATAGTATATTAAATTAATCATTTGTGTTTTCCGTAAAGTTCAAAGTATTTTTCATCAAACATATCACGAGTATTCCGAGTTCTAATCAAACTATTCAATTCTTCTATATACAAAATTCTGATATCGGTAAGAACACTTAATTTATTATCATCTACTTCATCTTTCATCAATATTTCAAGGATATGCTCATCAAGTAAGTATATAACTTTACTGATATTTTTTATGTTATTTACCATTTATACATCCTTCAATTTTATTTTTAATCATTGAATTTTCCCATTCTAATAAATCAGATTTTCTAACAAACTTACTATGCGAGCTAATAGTAATCATAGGCAGGCCATAATTCTCCACCCATGAATCGATTGTTTGTCTATCAGCTGAATATAGCTTCTCTAATTGTTGTTTTGAAATTCTTTCTTCTATCATTTTATACAAGTGTTTTAGTTAGTTCTTTTTTATTTATATATTTTCTATACTGCCATTCATTCATTATTGGTTCTGTGTGAATTAAACCATATTTACCATTACATTCATCAAAGGTGTCTAACCCATTCTCTCTGATTTTCCAATCATTACCACCTATAAATCTTAATAGTTGCTTGTATAGGTTCTTTTTGTTGTTATAGTGGATAAGCAGATGCGTATGATATTTGGATTTGTCACTATCTTTTTCAATCGAGTATTCTGTGTATATGCTGTCATTCTTTTTGATATTTCTGTGAAGTTTTAATATCTGCTTATGTAATATTTTACGGGATGGATTTTGATGATTGCCGTGTTTATAATCAAATTTTCTAATGGTTACTGCTATTTTATTCAAGGCTATATTTGGTTTTAAGTTATAAGTGACATTATTTTGATGATGACTACATATTGTTATTAAGTTATAAGTAGGGTCTTGATGTGTTGATATATCACATCTTAAAGTACTCTATCCGAAATTAGTTAATGTAGTACCTTTTCAACTACGCTTGTAGTAATGTATTAGTGCTTGATTAACAAATATTCTAACTATAAATAGAGATTTTTTAAAAAAGATGAAAAGTGAAGAAAAGTGATTGTGATAATAGGAATTATTGTAAAATCTATCTTAACCATTTAGTGTGTATTTGCTGAGTTATGTAACTCATTAAAATAATATTTACAATAATCCTATTTCATTTTAGTTAATAGCATATAGAATGTTGTTAAACATCAAGAATAATCTTATTTTAAACGAGTTTAAGAGTGTCATTGTACAGGTGGGATATAATGTATGTTTTTGGATATATAATTGATTTAAGTATTGTAAATGAAGAATTTTTACAATTTTCAGTTGAACTAAAACCAACTTACCAAACCCCTCTGTGAGTCATTTCACGTGTTTTATGAGGGGTTCTTTTGTTGGGATACTCATAAAAACTAATTTTTAGTTGTTCCTATTTGGTTATCACTTAATTTCTGATTGATATTATATGGATTATTGGATAGTTTACTTAATAATTTTTCTTTAATAGATTTAACATCTCCAATATGTTTTATGGTGAGTTCTTCTACATTGTCATGTGTAAGGTTAAGTTCATCACTACTATTTACATTCTTAATTTTCATTAAACCAAAAACTGACAAACTGAATTCATCATTAAAAATTTTGTTTACTAACTCCTTTAAATCAGAACAATGTGATATTGAAGGTAGACGAGATTCATTTTTAACCACATTTTTTAATGTTGGGGAATGTCTTAATTTATAACCATCTTCACGAGGGAAGATTTCAAATAAACCATCGTACCCATCCATTGGTAGAATCCTTTGGTTAGGGTTATCACCATCATCAAAATTATTCAATTTGATAAGGAAGTGATAAGAGGGGGGATAATCACTAAAACTATCTTCCAATTTAATTCTATCAATTCCTTTAAATAAAGTTTCTAACTCCAATGAATTTTGGATTTCTTTTTTTTTCAATTTATGACCATACCAGTTTTCTCCACGAATTACAAAACCGTTAATTGATTCCTTTTGTTTAATGATGTTTAGATTTAATTGGTTACCATTCATTTTTTCATTTTTTTTAATAGTTGAACTTTTCATATTGTTAATTTTTAATTGATTTATAATTTGTGTTTGTTCTTGTTGAGATTTGTTATCATTGTTTACCAAATTCTCGTTTGTTAGTACTTTTTTCATTATTTATTTATTTTAATTATTATTTATTTTTTTAATCCACTACTGTGAGGATGGTTACTATACTTCACCAAGTTCTCGTTTTGTTATCTGTACACTATCCCATTTCTTTTAATTTTATATTATTGTTTTTTCTACTTAACCAATCAATTTTTATTGGATTGAATGGTTTTGATTCATCTTTTTTATCACCATAATCTTTGATTACTCCAAACTTTTCTCTTTCCCATTTATCTTTAAAATCATCAATTAAATATCCGTATTCATCATAGATATCGTTCCAATGTTCCATTAGTTCTAAATCGTGATGATTAGGGTCAAGTTCAAATAATTGATATCCTTTAATTAAGTGTTCAAATGATTTACCCTCTTGGTTTTGTTTTTCCCTAATTTCATTTATATACACCTCACTTTTTTCAAGTAGAATTCGTCTCTGAAATGGTTTTATTCTTTCCCTATCTTGGATGTAGAAATTGAAACCTTTAATCTTTCCATATCTACCCCCAACCACATAATTACGTTTGGTTGGGGTGGTACGGAACTGTACACTTCATTTTGAAGTATCTTTCTTTCCAAAGAATTTTGTAATTGATTTATCGAATAATATCTTTTGAGATATTCTTAATGTGGTAATATCTCTATCAATGTATACTTTACCTTTAGAGAAGTATTCTTTCCATTTCTTTTTACTTAAAGAATCAAGATAATAGATAGATTTATAACCTAAATCTTTTATTCTAATATGATTTTCTGGATTGAATAATACTTTTTTACATTTTTGAAGTTTTTCTTTTAACAGAGAGTTTTTTAGTTTTTCAAACCCTACGTTAATAACTTTACTCGTTGTATCTCTTTTTTTAGAAGAAATGTCAGATACAAGAACCATATTTGAATTTGGTACCGGTTCATTCACCAAAGTTTGATTGGTTTGTAATTTTAGTATTTCTATAAAACCTTTGTTGTAAGTTTCTAATAGATTTACTAATTCATTTGTGTTTCCCATTCCTTGAATGTCATCACTTGTGTTTAAATTTGTCATAATAATTGTGTTTTAAAATTGATTTCTCTCATTGTTTTTTAAAGATTTTCGAGTGAGAGAATTAACTCTTAATCTTTCTACCTCTAAAATACGATAACTTTATACTTTATAAAAACCTGAGATGATGTAAGAGTCTTATTTATATTCATATAAACCCTTTATTACAAGAATTATATTGAATATGTAGATAAAATGGGGTATATAAGAATATAAAATATTTTACTCTATATTTGTATTATTATTATATGAGAGTAGATTTAATATTATGGGAAAAAATTATGAACTTAAAAGAGTAGATGAAGAAGTTTGGAAAAAAACACCAATCCATATTCAAGAGTTGAGAAGAAACTTTTCTTTTCTTCGAGATGAAATAGCAAAAAGGAAAAAGAAAATTGATAAATATCAAAAACTCGTTAAGAAGTTAAGAACTGAAAAACGAAATTTTGAAAGAAGAAGAAACCTTCTTTATTATCAATTATATCAATTCCAATTAAATAATTTACCTTCTGTTTCACCAACACAACAAAAGGGTAATAACTATCAATGGAGTATTAATCTAAAGATTAGTGACATTATTAGAAAAAAATATCTTGGAAGTGACAAAAAAGTAAGAAAACGATTGGATGAAATAAAAGATGTTTTGACTTATTCGTCATTGGGAGAAAATTATTATTATGAGGATGGACATGAAATTGTTAAAGTAGAAATTAAAAGAATCATTGAAAAAAATCTTGTGCTTGAAATGGAATCCGATTTGGATGGTGTTTTTGAAAGATGGAAGAATGATGAACTTAAAATGTGGGATTACTTTTATTAATCTATAAATTATTATAATCCTTATTGAATGTCCATACTTCTTTAGGTGAGTTTAAAACTCGGTAATCAAGAATAATAATAACCTATCAAGAACACAAAACAAGAGATTTAAGGTACTTTAAACTGAATTCAAACACTCAGTATCACCAGTAACTCAAAGACTATTTATACCGATTAAAAATTATAGTACTATTCTAAAATTAATATATACATTTATCGTTAGTAAATTGTTATAATCCTTCCCCCTATATTGAAACAGTAAATTATGTTCATTCACATGATATGTGAGTGAGGATTACGTGAGTATTAATAAATAACTAAATTCCATAATACGTTGTGTGTTTGTGTGGATATAAGGAGTTGTCTACAATTTGAGAAAACCGAAAAACATATTAATCCAAAAAAGAAATCATTATGAAAAGGATTCTTAATCTAACTTTTTTAATAGGGACGCTACTGGTTTCTTGTTCCAATGATGATGACAATTCAACAATTGAAAATAATTGTGATTCTACCTCAGAAATTATTACGGAAGAAGATTTTAATGAAATTGACACGTCTACTTATGGAATTACAGAAGTGCAATTAACAGAAAACTGTTTGGAAATATCTATCAGTTCAAGTGGTTGCGATCCTGAATTATGGGAAATGAATTTATACAGTACTAATGCATTCTATACTGTTTATCCATTACAACGAGCGGTTAAAATAAAATTGACAAACGATCAAGCGTGTCTTGCAGTTTTCCAAAAATCAATTTCTTTTGACTTGACACCTTTTCAAATTGAGGGACAAAATGAAGTGCCATTAAATATAGAAGGTTGGAATGAACAAATTATTTATGAATATTAAACAAAAAACTACAGCCAACAACCCCTAACAACTCCCATAATCCAATATTACAATCAACTAAAAAGAATAAACAAACTCAACGGTAAAAAGGAAATTATCATCGTTGAAATTTAACAACGAAATCATTGTAAAAACACAACATCCCTTTTGAAAAACTAAACACTCAAAAACGTATATACATTATACAACACCTCTTTTAGAAAAGGGGGATGGAAAGGTGTGAGTACTGATGAAGGTGGTTGTGTTTTCGTTTGGTATGAGTTTAAGGAGTTTGTAAACAGTTAAAAATGATATACGTAAAAATCATAATTCTGAAAAATGAAAAAAATTAAATTTGTCTTTAGTTTGGTAATTATTCTAATCACTTTAGAGAATCTTAGTTGCCAAGAAATAAGTAAAAATAAAATAGATGATTTAATCATATCTTTTGAAAGTTTATCAGAGAGTAATGCCGTATATAAATTAGAATATATTGAGAAGAAAGGAACACTATTTTTTAAAATTAAGTTACCTAATTCAGAAGAAATTGGATATAAAGTGATTCTTACAGATATTCATCCAGAGGGAATATTTACAATTAAAATAAATGAAAAAAATAATATTAGAATTTTATCAGTAGATAACGGTCATCGTTTCATTAAAGAAAAATTTAGAGGTGGATATAGAGTATCAAACACTACTAATATAATTGATATTGAAATCTTACAAAACACAAATTCTTTTCTAATAGATGAAGTGATAAAAAATTTAAAGATGATTCTTAAAGAAGAAGAAAATGAAAATGTTGATATTCAAATAATTGTACCAAAAAATAAAAATTAATTAATACAGACTCATCACAACTCACTACCACTCAAAAACATATATACATCACACACTAACTCTTTCATAAAAGGGATGGAGAAAAGGGTGGAGTGATAATTTAAACAATATGATTGAATGAAAAATATAATAAATATAGAATTGACGAATTCGGAATCCATAGTACTTCTCGAATTACTTTCAAGGATTAACCAAGAAAATAGAACAGAACTATTTAAAGACCAATCAGAAGAAAGAGTATTATGGGATTTAGAAAGTATGTTGGAAAGTAAATTAAATGAACCTTTCAAAAAGAATTACTCAGAACTTCTGGAGAATGCAAGAAATGACGTTAGAGATAAATTTTGAAATATTGAATCAACACTCTCACACATTTAAAAAACCAAAACACACTAAACCTTTTGAAAAACAAAACTCACCACAACACCCCTTTCAAAAAATAAAAACACAACATCCCAACTCAAAAACGAAAACACTCAACACATTAACTCTTTTTAGAAAAGGGATATGGGGAAAGGTAGTACTGATGAAGATGGTGTTATTCAGTATATTTACGAATTAAGTAACGGTAAATAGGAAAATATCATCGTTGAAATTTAATAATGGAATTATAGTAAAACCGTTAGGGTATATGAATAAAATTAGAGATTAAATGGAATTTAATAAATTATCAAAAGACAACTTTTTTTATGATTTGGTTTCATCTTTCGCTTTTTCTGTTCATGGTTTGAACGATATTTTTGCCCGAAGTTTTATATTAAGGGCTAAGTCGGAAATATCAAATGATGACCAATTTAATATTTTAGTTGATAGAATGAATTTTAGTGAGTTTGTAAAATTAGAGGTTAAAAAATTTAAAACTTTCACTCCTTCAATAATATCTCCAGATTTTGAAAGAAAATATTGTGAAGAATCCATATATTTTGATGTAAATAAAGTTGCATTGAATACTCCACCTGAAAAACATGTTGAAATTTATAAGCAAATTATATCAATGGCGGAAAGTACAATCATTGTAGGTTTTGAAAAAATCATGACTAAAAACCTATTGGATTCTAAAGAGAAACAATTTTTCAGACATATTAGAAATGCTTCAGCTCATAATGGAAAATTTCATTTTGATAAAAAGGTATTGAATAAAAATGGAGAGTTAAAGAAAGAGGCTCAATGGTCCAGTTTTATAATTAAATCTGACTTACAAGGACAAAAAATGTTTTCTATTTCAAAATCTTCAAGAGACAATTTTTGGGATTTAGGAGATTTAATTGATTTTTTATTCGAATTTGAGAGTTATTATCCTGAATTGAAACAACACATGACCTAACACCACTCAAAACCAAACTCACATAACTCAACAACCAAAACACAATATCCCTTTCAAAAAACTGATAGTATTAAAATACTGAAAATCGATAATACCAAATTTGGTACTATCAAAAATTACATTTTTTCCATACAAGAAAAAAACCAGTACCCACATACAAACGAGTCTTACCCACTTTTAACTTTTTTACTTTTTCTTCATTTACAAGAAACCTAAACGGTATCCTATTTAACTTTTGTTAGTCCTAACAAAGGTTCATTCACCAAAACTTACATTTATCATTTGAATTCAGAAAGTGTGTTCGAGAATACACTTTTTAATATAATTAGGTGAATCCTCGGACTCATCAAATCAAAATATGAGATAATTCTTAATTTTGATGTTTACATAGATTTAGTACATCAAAACCTCCCGTAAGTCCCGTATTCATTAGGTTTATTCGACAATTCTTCTTATATTAGATGTATATGATAGACGATATTAAAATTAAGAAAGAATTAAGAACAATACGGTATAACCGCGTGAGTTCCATTTCACAGAATTTAGATAGACAACAAAAAAACAATGAAAAGTACACTTATGTATTCGAAGATAAGTGTAGTGGTACTATTCCGTTGTTTGAACGAAAGTATGGTGTTTATCTGAAAGAATACGTGGAACAAGATAAGGTTGATGAAATTTCAATTCATTCGATTGATAGATTAGCACGTAATCTTATGGATTTACTTAAAGTTATAGAATTCTTCCATACCAACGGTGTTTCACTTTATATTGAAAATCTTGGAATGAGAACCTTAGTTGATGGTAAAATGAATTATACGATTAAGATGATGATTTCGGTTATGGGTTCTTTCTCTGAAATTGAGAACGAGATTCGGAGAGAACGTCAAATGGAAGGAATTGAGATAGCTAAAACACTCGGTAAATACAAGAACCGTAAACAACGTGGTAAAGAATCTACAATTAAGTTTATTCAGAAGTATAAACGACCAATTGAATTATTGGAACAAGGGTATAAGGGTTCTCACGTTTCCAAGATTTGTAATTTGAATAAAAATACAGTTTCAAAAATCAAGAAATTCATTCAACCACAATTACGAGTTGGGTGATATTCCTTGATTTCAGAATGTTTATATTTGTTTTATAATACTATTCAATAAGAAAATAGAGATAGATGGAAAATAATAAAGTTGGGTTAGTAGATGAATACCATCAAAATGGGCAACTGAAAGAATCGGTAATTTATAAAAACGGTATAAAGAATGGATATTATGAGTTGTTTTATGAAAATGGTAAATTAAAAGAACAAGGATATTATAAAAACGATATAAAGGATGGGTTCTTTGAACTGTATGATGAAAATGGTGAATCGAAGGATAAAGGAATCTATAAAAATGGTGAAATAGTTTAATTCCAACACAGAAGAAGTATTCATCTTAACTTATAAGGAACAAACACAATTAAGTTTCTCGTAAACCTACAACTTTTCTTTTCTTCAAAAATTTGATAGTGGTGATTTTTATTTTGAGAGAAGTTGTTCAATCAATAATTTCTATTTTTTCAACTTTTCTCACTGTATCATTTTTAAAGGTTACAACAAGGTCGTTAAATTGAAACAAAACTCCACCACCACCCATTCCAAGACTATATGACCAAATATCAGTAGTATCACCTTTGGTTGGTTCTCCAATAACAGCTAAAACTTCTTTTTTAGTCTTTTTCATTAGAATTTTACTGTTTACTATATCATCTCTCATTTCAAACCTTTCGTTTTTTTCATTGAACCATTTTTCCTTATCAAATTTATATTGTGGTTCATAAAAGATATATGACAGAAACAAATAAATAATCCCATAGAATAAAATAGGTGTGAGAATAATGGTTCCTATAATTGTCGATATTTTTCTGTTCTTTTGATTTTTAATATACTTTTTTAAAACCCAATTCAAGAACAGAAATGTTGGAAACGTAAGAATAATAAGATATATATACATCGATTATATATTTAATATGTTGGTAATTATATATTGGATACATTACCAAAACAAATATAAATATTTTACTGCCATCCAACAATAACCCATTAGGTTCTTTGTAACCTAAACTTTCTTTTCTTCAAAACTCCAATAATAGTGGTTTTCTACCTTTATTGAATATCTTCATGTGTGGATTCCATATTAGAATAGAAGAAATATTACAACTCAATTATAATTAGGATGAAAAAACAAACAGAAATACTAAAGGAAGAAAACCGAGATTTATGGTATAAGAAAATGGGTGAACGTATTTCTGTGAAACCAGAGGATGAACCAGTAGTTGGTTTGATGGAGTGGGTAGATTTGATGGTTGGAAAGGATAATTTGTAATGTGATATAAATCATGTGTTTATATAGTAATATTAAATAAATTTGATAGGTATAATTTTAAGATTAACCTAAATTCAATAAACATGGCAAAACGAAAAAAATATCACGTGACAAAAACAGATGAAGGTTGGCAAGGGAAATTGGAAAAAGGAAAGAGGGCATCTGTAACGGGAGATACAAAAGAAGAAGTTGTTAAAAAAACAATTGAAATAGCTAAGAAAAAAGATAATTCATCTGTTATAATTCATAAAGGAGATGGAAAAATTCAAGAAGAAAGAACCTATCCTAAGGGTTCAGACCCATACCCACCTGAGGGTTAATGGAGTTATGTATTCATTTTAAGAAACTTAGTTATCTTTGAGAAAATTAGTAATTGGATGAAATTCGAAAATCACGTAGAAATAGGGAATGGAATTTATACTTTACCAGATTTAGCTAGAATTCTTGATTTGGATTATCACAAGGTTCGAAGATTACTTAATGAATATTGGGATAAAAGATTAGCAAGTGATTTTAGTGAAAAATATTCTTGGAGTATTGGTAATAGTAAGGCGGTTAGTTTTCATACACTTGTTGAATTTTATATATTCTATCAACTAAAAGAGGTTGGTGTTTCCACTCAAAGTATTTTAAAAGCACATAAGGAACTTTCAGAGATTTTTGAAACTCCATTTCCATTTGCCAAATCACAAATTTTGAATGGAATGAATTGTTTTGGGAAACGGATAGTTTTTGAGGTAAGTAAAGATGAAATCATTGATTTAGATTCTACAAAACAATTGAACTTGAAGTTTATCAAACAATTTATGTCTAAACTGGATTTTGATAAAAATAATTTAGCTCAAAGGTTATATCCAATGGGTAAAGAAAATTCTATTATAGTTGACCCTAAACATCAATTTGGACAACCGACGGTTCAAGGGACAAATCTCTTTCCAGAAACACTATATAATCTTTATAAAAACAAGGAAAGTAAAAAATTAATTTCATTATCGTATGATATAAGTATGAAACAAGTAACTGATTCTATTATTTATTGTAAAAAATATGCATGATGTTAAAAGTGTACATAGATGAAAATTTCGCACATCAATTAGCTAAAGGACTTGATATATTTCAACAACATCTGAATCAAAGAGAACAATTAAAAGTTCAAGTCCTTTCGATAAAAGAGGAATTTGGTCAGGGAGTATCCGATGAAGATTGGATACCCATTGTTGGAGAACAAAAAGGAGTTGTAATTACACAAGATTTTAGAATTCAAACAACTAAACATCAATATGAATTATATAAACAGTACGGACTTGGGGTTTTCTTTTTTAAACCACCATCAAATGGATACTCTTTTTGGGAAATGGTAGAACAAGTTATTAAACGTTGGTCTGAAATAAAGAAAAAAACAAAAAATAAGAGACCCTTTGCCTATCGTGTTAAAAATAAAGGGAAAATAGTAGAATTGAGTTAAAACTGTACAACTATAAATATACAATCCATATCCAAAAACTCTACATCAAATTAATTACTCAACCTCAAATTAACTATCATCAAATAATATTTACCTATTCCACAAACTCACCAAATCAAGACACTCAAATCTAATAACTACTCTTTAAAATATCTCGTAAATTCGATTTCTGTAATGTACCTCTCTTACTTTCTTCACTTACCAAACGGATAAAAGAAATGAAAATAGAATTTTTTATGGAAGGTGTTTAAATTGAATAAGTAAACTGGTTTACTTTTAAAATTTCTACATGATCTATATTTGTAGAATTAAAATATATACTCTATGTTTGTAGAACAATTAATTCTTTAAACCGTGAAACTATTAAAAGCAGTGGAGGATATAATGAATCATATATGGGAACTAAAAAAAGCTTTAAAAAAGAATTATAATGATACTTCCTTAAAGTATAATATGGGGATTCTTTAATTACTTCAAGGAGATCTAAAACGTGTAGAATTTAGTTTTTTATGGAGGGGGTCAAAATCGAGTAGAAAATGAAATATTTAAAACATAAAAAATTGTACCGAACAAACATCATGAAATTATTATTAACATTCTTGATATTTTTTTTCAGCATATTAATGATTGGACAAAATATTTCTAAAGGTAAAATTGTATATAAAGCTTCATTAAATACTGAACTTTATATATTACAATTAATGTATGACACGGAAATGTCAGATTTTTTAAGAAATGTAAGATTACAAAAGGCATTGGAATCTAAACCAATGAATTTCTTTTTACTTTTTGATAATAATGAGTCTTTATACCATGCAGAGTTTGATTTAAATATGCAAAGAGATATGGGTTTAGGGATGAATTTAACTGGTATGGTGGCTGGAGTTGATTATATCTGCTATTCAAACCTAAAAACCAAGGAAAACTTTCGACAAAGTTTTTGGATGGACAATATTATTATAAATGTAAAACCCATAGTTTGGGAATTAACAAAAGAAACAAAAAAAATTGATGAATACACTTGTTATAAAGCAACTACTATATTAAAAGAAGAGAAGGAAAATGGAGGATATCTTTCGGATTTTATAGTTGCTTGGTATACAAATCAAATACCTGTACCTTTTGGGATACAAAACTTTGGTGGCCTACCTGGTTTAGCACTTGAATTGACGCAAAATACTGAAAGAGGTATTCTATTTTATAAAGCAACTAACATTGAATTAAATTCTAACGAGAAGATTCTTATTAAGAAACCAAAAGGTAAGGGAATTTCACACGAAGAATTTATTGAAATAATTAGAAGACCCCGAAAGTAATTGAATGTAGAACTTATTGTGTTTTATTACAAAACAATTATTATTTGGATTTTTAAAAATTCTTTATACTCTACATGTGTAGAATTAAAATAGATACTCTATATTTGTAGAGTAATTAATTCTATTAACCATGAAACTATCAAAAGCAGAAGAAGGTCTGATGAATCATATCTGGGATTTAAGAAAATCTTTTTTTAAAGATCTGCTCAATGCCTATCCAGAACCAAAACCAGCAACAACAACCATTGCCACACTTTTAAAACGGATGACAACAAAAGGATTTATTGATTATAAACTTTTTGGAAAATCAAGAGAGTATTATCCGCTTGTGAGCAAAAAAGAATACTTTTCAAAGCATGTAAATGGTCTGATCAGTAAATTTTTCAATAACAGTTCTTCACAATTTGCTTCTTTTTTTACTACCGAAACCAATTTATCAGAAACGGAACTAAAAGAACTTCGAAAAATTATTGATAAACAGATCCAAAAGAAAAAATCATGATACTATATATAATCAAATCAACTATAATTCTGATTGTATTTTACGCTTTTTATAAGTTTTTACTGGAAAAAGAAAACATGCATGTTTTTAAGCGATTCTATCTTCTAAGTAGTGTGATTTTATCATTGATCATCCCTTTAAATAAATTGGAAGTTCCAAAACAGAAAATTAGTGGATCTGAAATATCATCTACTAATCCTGATAATAGTTCAGATATTTTACCTGATGTTACTCAAATAAATTATTCTCCTATAGAAACTTTTACAGAAAACCATTTGAACAGCATCGATCCTTCTGATAAAGCAAGATTGTTAAACTGGTTAATACCATTTTTAATCTCCATATATTTTAGTGGATTTATATTTTTTTCGATTCGATTTGTTCAAAACTTACACATGATCCACTCTAAAATAAAGCATAACTTTAAGATACAATCTAGAGAAAACATAAAAGTACTATTGATTGAAAAAGTTGTTCCACATTCATTTTTAAACATTTTGTTCTTAAACAGGTATGCTTTTGAGATAAAATCAATTGATCCCGAGGTATTGTTACACGAACAGACTCATATCGATCAGAAACATACGCTAGATATCCTCTTTCTCGAAATATTGCAAATCGTATTCTGGTTTAATCCATTTTATTATCTGTTAAAAAAATCCGTAAAACTCAATCACGAATTCTTAGCCGACCAAAAAGTGATCAGACAAGACTATCCAATCGAAAAATATCAAAATATCTTATTACAGTTTGCAGATGCTTCTCAATATCCTGTTACCAGCAATATCAATTATTCACTAACAAAAAAACGATTAAAAATGATGACAAAACACACATCACGTATGAAGTCTATCACATGGTTTATTGCTCTTGTTCCTGTATTTTTTGGATTGGTCTTGTTCCTAAGTTCAAAGGTTACCATTGCACAGGATATCCATATTAAGATCAACAATAAAAAGGAAATTATAATTAATGATACTGTACAGGTATATCCTGAAAATATAAATTCCGAAATTAAAAAAATCATTGTTGACTACAGTGCAAAACAAAAAGAAAATGTAACGGCAATTATAAAGGCTCCTGAAAATATGGAAATGGGTTTTGTAATTGACCTGAATGAAGAAATCAGAAAAGCAGGAGTTAAAACAAGGAAATACACTTCTGAACAGGAGAAGGATAAATAAATATATTAAACAATTTTATATCCAAAATGATATATGAAAAATTCAAAATTAGTCTACATCTTATTACTCCTTCTATTTATTAGTTGTAATAAAAAAGAAACAAATTACACCATCTTTTCCGGAACCATTAATAATCCAATAATTGATAGTTTGTTGATTAAGGGTATAAACAAAAAGAATTATCATACCATTCACTTAAACAAAGACAATACATTTTCCGATACTATTTCAGTTCCAAAAGGTTATTATTATTTAAATGATAGAAATAACATAGTATATCTTTTTCTTAAACCATCGGCTAATTTAAGAACCTTAATATCCTATGATAACAAGGTAGCAACCTTAAAATTTCAAGGTGATGTGGCAAACGAAAACAATTATTTGCAACAAAAAAAGGAACTTGATAAGACCTTTAAAGAGGTTGAAAGTTATAAATACTTCGTAAGCCTAAATGAAAAGGATTTTTTAAATTTATCGGATTCTATTTACAGCATAAAAAAGAATTTTCTGGAGAATCGAGATGATCTTGATAAAGACTTTAGATTTTATGAATCTTTTACTATAGAGAATGATAGAACCAGTTTACTAAATAGATATTCTATGAGGAGAGGATATTTTCTTAAAAATAAAGATTTTAAAGTATCTGAAAACTTTCCCTATCCTTTTGAAAACATTGAAATAAATAATGAGAGGTTATTAACTCATCCTAAATATATTCATTGTTTAACTGAATTTATCTCTTCTAAAATGATAGAAAGAAAAATAGTTGAAGATTTTGATATAAACGAATTGGAAACAATTGATAATGAATTAAAAAATCAAATCATTAAAGATAAAGTTGCCTATAAAGCAATGTTATTCAGGTTACCAAGAACTAAAAAATTGGATGATCTTTATAATGAATATATGTCATTTGCCAGAAATGAAACTTATAAAAATGAGATTCAGGAAATCTATCAAAATTATAAAAAGATCTCAAAAGGAACAATTTCCCCAACATTTGAATTGTATGATATTAACGACAGATTAATTACCCTTGAAAGTTTAAAAGGAAAATTGGTCTATATTGATATTTGGGCAACTTGGTGTGTTCCTTGTATACGTGAGATTCCTTCTTTAAAAAAATTAGAAAAGGAGTTTGAAAATGAAAATATTGAATTTGTTAGTATATGTTTCAGCGATACTAAAGAAAATTTTGAAAGGATGGTAAAAGAAAAAGAATTAGGTGGTATTCAACTCTTTGCTCCAGATGATTCAATCTCTTTTTTCAAAGATTACTTTTTAAATGGTATTCCTCGGTTTATATTCGTTGATAAAAATGGAAAAATAATAGATGGTAATGCTTACCACCCTTCTAACCCAAAATTGAAAAATGAATTCTTAAAATATTTATAACCCTAATTATGATAAATAGAAAATCAATTACCATATTATTTAATTTAGTTTTATTAGTAACTTTATTTTCTTCTTGTAAAAAAGAAACAGTTAAAGAGAACTATATAATTGAAGGTAAAGTTAAAAACTATAATGGACCAATTTATTTAAGAAATGCGGTTGCATCTAAATACTATTTCGATTATATTGAATCCGATAGTGTTATTGTTCATAATGGTAAATTTGAATTTAAATTATCAAAAGAATTAGAATTTCCATTACCCTTTACTATAGAAACAGATAAAATAAGTACTAATCTATTTATTTTAGAACCCCAAAACCAACAAATAATAATTGATAGTTTATATCATAGAACTTCTCCAAAAATTATTTACAAAAATTCTACAATAAATGAAGAAGAACAAATTTTAAGAGAAAGAGAAAAACCATTGATAGAAGATTTTAAGGTTGAATTTAAAAGAATTCGTAGTGATGATTTCCCAAAAGACTCAATTGAAAAATATGCAATAAATGCACGTAAAAAATTGACATATGAAACAAATTTGGTTCTTGCCAATTTTACAAAAGAATATCCAAATTCATACGTAGGTTTTTGGAAAATTGTGGAATCCCAAATGTATAATGGTTACAATAAAGAACTTGAAAAAGCATTTAACAATCTTTCAACTACAATAAAACAAACGAGAGTGGGTAAAATTTTTGAAGAAAGTATATTGGATGTAAGTAGTTTAATTGTGGGTAGACCTTTCCCACTAATGAAATTAAAAAATAAAAAGTTAGAAGAAGTAGTTTTCAAAGTTGATGGAAATTCCAACCCTAATTATATCCTTGTAGATTTCTGGTTTAGTTACTGTAGTCCTTGTATTGGTCAATTTCCAAAAATGAAACAATTACATAAGAAGTTTTATCCAAACCAATTAAAAATAATTAGTATATCAACTGATAAAACCAAAAACGTTGATAATTGGTATAAAGTTATGGAAGATAAAAATATCAATTGGTACAATTTGTTAGACGAAAATGGTGTTGAATCTTTATCAATTGGGATTAATACGTTTCCAACTAACTACCTTTTGGATAATGAAGGTATTATTTTAAAAAAGGATGTTTCATTAAGTGAGTTAGAAGTACTTTTAGAAAAACTTTAATTGGTCATATTAACAAAATATATTTTAATGAGTTCATAAACTCACCAAATCAAGATACCCCAATCTAATAATTACTCTTTAAAATATCTCGTAAATTCGATTTCTGTAATGTACCTCTCTTGCTTTCTTCACTAACACGTTGATAATAATTATACATCGTAGTAAGGGAATGTCCAGTGATTTCACAAACATCCACAGTAAAAGATTGACTATAGTATTCAGATAATCAGAATTAATAATTACATTTATAGGTGAAACTCTTATAAAGATGGAAAATAATAAAGATGGCTTAGTTGATGAATACCATCAAAATGGGCAACTGAAAGAATCCTTAATTTATAAAAACGGTATAAAGAATGGATATTATGAATTGTTTTATGAAAATGGTAAACTAAAAGAACAAGGATATTATAAAAACGATATAAAGGATGGGTTCTTTGAACTGTATGATGAAAATGGTGATTCGAAGGAGAAAGGAATCTATAAAAATGGTGAAATAATTGAATAATACTTAGGTATTACTAATATGAAATTCATCTAAAATTATTACAATTAAACTCAATTATATTGTTCCGAGCTTAACAACTTTCTTTTCTTCATAATTTAATAAAATAAACAAACTTACATATTAGTATTATACTACATCAGTAGTGAGGGCTGTAACGATGTTTACAGCTATAGCAATTGGCATTGCCTCAAACCGTCCTTCAAGTGTTAAAAATGGATTGATCGTTTCTATTTTTATTTTGTTATTGATAAATCCCTTG
>Ga0164313_10001790_pt1 | contig 19213 bp, 32 predicted proteins | sample GuaBasSedimGuay4_FD_113735 | JGI IMG/M metagenome (GOLD analysis project Ga0164313, IMG submission 113735) | Subseafloor sediment microbial communities from Guaymas Basin, Gulf of California, Mexico - Guay4, Core 4569-4, 0-3 cm | ecosystem: Environmental > Aquatic > Marine > Hydrothermal vents... | reverse complement strand
TTTCTAAGTAAGTCAATTCTCTGAGATTGTATCACACTTTTCTGCTTATGTAAAGAGTTTATTTCAACTAGCCCAAGGTTCTTAAGTTTCATCTTTTGCAAGGCTTTTTCTTCTTTAACTGTGAAAATAACGCCCTTGTAAGGAGCAGAATCACCCTTGTCAATCGTTTCAGCTGAGAATGTAGGTGTTAGCATTAGTACGGTTAAAATCGCTGTTAGAATGGATTTATTCATCAATATCCCCATGTAGCGGACAATTTCCGGATATAACATATCTACCAGAAGGATAAGCATCATTATTGTCCATCTTCGGACATTCGCACGTTTCAGTATCCCAGAATCTATGAAATTTAGCATTCTTTGGAAATCCCCATAATTCTTGAAGTTCAAATTCTAAATTCTGAAGTAATTCAGGAAATTCTTTTAACTTCTCAGGATCTTCTTCTTTTTCAATAGCATTGTAAATCTCTAGTTTTTGCCGATGACAATCCTTGATACTTTCAAGATTATCCCAACAATCTTGAGAATCGAGAAGATTAGAATTAATTACAATCCCCCTTTTTCCTACTTTAACTTCTAAGTTTTTCATAATTTATCATCCCAGAATGTATTTGGGTTAGAATGATCATCTATGTCCTGATTTTCAAGTTCTTCAATTCTATCGTCAAGATCTGATTCACTATCTGCTAAAGCATCATCCTCTAAAAGCGCGGCTGAATCGGATTTTCTAAAAATGAATATAAATCCTAAGACAGTCCCTAGTACTGCGAAAAGGGACAATAGGAATTTAGATGCTGAATCAAAGAACTTTTTCATTATTTTACCGAGTTAAAATTGTTAAAAGATCTAATTTTCTTATCGAAATAAAGATTAAATACTCTATTGTTAAAATGATAAGGTTTTCCGTTTAAAGTCGCACTTACCTTTTTATATCCTAAAATAATAGGACATTTCGCTCTACCTAATTTAACAGTAGCTGACATTCCAAGAAAGCTAAAAGTAACATTCTTAATAATAGTACCGCTAAGACTTGTATCACAAGATACGTTAGCTACTTCATCAGCAAATCCCTGCTTCACACATTCTTGACCTTCACACCAGTATTCATTTTCCATAAGATTTCTATATGATTTAAAAGTATGTTTACCTTTGGTTCTTTTAACGATACTGTTATCAATTCTATCTAATCTCTTAATCCAGAAATTATATCTTGAATCATGTTGTCCCGGAAATTCAGCAGCTCCGAAGCTCCCGCGTGCCTTATGGCTCATATAAGTACCTGTTTTTGTTATATATCTTTCACCAAGACCTTGAGCTGTAATAAATCCCATACTAGCTGCAAATAACGTAATAGTATGAACTCTAACATTAGGAATTGAATTTATAAAATCAATCATAAAAAGACCTGAAACAATCTCTCCACCCGGACTGGCTAAGATTAAGAAAATATCCTTAACCTTTCCAGAACTCATTGGAACTAAAATATTAGTAATATCAGGATTTGCTAAAGCTGAAATCTTCTGAGATATCTCTGAAGTTGAACTTGAATTAAATGCGGATTCTAAAATAACTGAATTTCCGGAATTTAGGATAATATTCTTTCCCTGAACTGACATCATTGTCATTAAACTGATTAAAATTAACTTTAACATGTAAACTCCTGTTAGCCGCGAAATTGCGGATAATTCAGAATATCATATCTTAGTTAGAATGTCAAGGGTTTATTTTTAATTAGAAATGCTAAACATATACACACAGCATCGGCTACGTCATTATCTTCTAATGTAAGCTCCGTACCGTAAATCTCATTTACTTTATCAACTGCCAAATGCTTAAAAGTGATATAATCTTTACTCTTTTTACCAACCTTCTTATTGTGCACTTTTTGTGTCGTAGAAAGTTTAAGTCCAATTGCCGAACGCCAAGTGGTGCTATGAAGAAAATGAAACCTATAATCCTGAAATCCTAAATCTCGCATTAAAAAGCCGTGAATCCAAGAAAGTCCTTTAATAACCTTAATTCCACCAAGTCCTCCGACGTTAATCTCCTCAATTACGATATCTTTGATTTCGTATTTAAGTGAATACTCTGCTAGAAGCTCTAGGATCTGCTCTACGGTCGAATCAATAAACTTGATGGTTTTGACCGGATATCTATCTTTAGTGTGTAGAGGGTATGATTCTGGGATAATCGTACCTGTCTCAATTATATTCTGATTGTAATCCATAAATGTATAGCCTGTAGATGATATACTTAGATCAAGGGCTAGGACTACTCTTTTCATTCCTCAGTTCCCTTTAAATATTCTAGTGATTTCATTTAATCCACTCTCCCATTAAATAATCACCTTTAACTACTTTTAAAATCTGTCTAGGCTTTCCAATACATTTAACTTTCATCTCACCTCTTCTAGGCTCAAACTTAATCGACTTAACATTAGTTTCGAATAAGCAATATCTAGTAGAAATTCTTACCATCTGAGATCTGTCAAATATGTTATATTTTACTTTTTTTGTAGAGCTACTTTTAGACGGCAAAAGGCTGCATGAAGTTAGAAGTAGGATTAGTAGTAATCTCACTCTTCATCCCATGTATTTTCATAATGCTCTGTTATATGAGTAGATCCGTCGCATAATTGTTGCGTAGATTGAATGGCTCGTTTTGGCGGCTCCATACCAGCTTCTTCTATTTTCTGTAATATATAACTAAGGACTTCTTTTTCACCTATCCTTATACCTGCCATATCTATAGTAGCGCTATACATTAAACTTATCATTTCACTTTTTTTCATCTTCAGCCTCCCATTTTCTACTTATATAAAAAGGATCGCCAAATATATCATCATAATCTTTTATCTTAAATGTAGCTTTCGGGGGTTCTAATCCTAAAATATCTTCAATATCCTGAAGTATATTAGAATAGGCAACTTCAACTCTATGATCTGAAGCCATTCCATTTCTTATAATCGTATGTAGTAATTTTACTGCATCACTTCGTTTCACTTCTTAAACTCCTCTTTTAACTTCTTTTTTAAAGCAGCTTTCTTTTCGGCGGCTTTCTCGTCAGGTGTCTTTTTTATGATATCACGTTTCAGCGGCTTTTTCAAGCCTTTTTCAGTTAATTGTTTTTTTAAGTCTCTGATCTCTCTTTTTAGTCGCAAAATTTGGGATTTCCTGTCGGATAGTTTACCACGTAACTTTTGAACTTGGGCACTAAACTTCTCTTCATCTGCTCTTTTAGTTTTCCCCAACTATAACCTCTCTATGTTTGGATATGCAATAGAATGCCACATTAAAAGGTCACATTCTAAATGCGCCCTACACGAGTCGTTCTCTACTATAACATCATAATCCTTATAATTTCCTAATTGATTCTCTGATACATGGTTATCACTTATCCCAGTATCTCTTTGTACCAAGATCTTTACCCCTCCCAACTTAGATATGGCTTCTCTTTCATTATACATTCTAGCATCTGGTATTACTATAAGATCGGAAGGGTCTAGAGAGTCTAAGGTTATTTTAATCCAAATCTCGTTATCAATCATGTCCCTGCAGATGTTAGTCCCAAACCACTGAAGTAACTCTCTGATAGATTTATGCGTGGTATTTTGAAGAGAGAGTCTGACATTGGTATAATTATCCACTTCTCCATATGTTTCAGTGAGTATGTCGAGTATTTTAACGGCGTTTTCAGCGGATATAGCAACTTCCCTAGCATCATCCTTAGTGTCGGAATAAAAGTCCTCTAAATCAATGCTGAGAGCTTCTGAGAGTATCATTTTCATAGGATCTGCCCATGATATCTTTCTATACCCATAATATTTGACCAGAATGTCTGAAATTGTATCCTTGCCGGACCTTGCTTTACCGCTTATACTTATGATCAAAAAAACCTCCTAAAATAATCCCCTAAATTTAGATTTAACCTGAGTCATTTGAACCCCGACTAACATCTCTTGATACATACTAGCATATGTTATTGAAGAAGGCAATGGTTTATTAGGATGTTGCTTTAAAAACTTGTAAAGATCCTGAGATCGGTCCATGATTGACTGAATGTCGTTTAAGTTATTTTCGTCTATAAATTCGAATATTAAGGTTCTGGTTAATCCAATTTTAATCATTTTTTCCTCGGCTTAATTTTATAGTATAGAATTACTGATAAAAATATAATATTAGCTATGTAATTCCAAATTAAAATAGATTCTGATATTGTAAATAAATAAAATACGCTTAGAATTTCTCCTGATATCCACATATAAAGAAATGACATGTTAATATCGTTTGAATGTCCTTTTTTATAAGACTGATAGGCTAACGGTAAACCGCATAAGGCCAATAGGATTGCCCCGAATGATCCGAATGCTTGTCCTAAAAGTAAGATAGGTTCCATTAATCTAAATCCCCTGTAAATTCTTAGGCTGGATTATTTTGTCACAAAGTCCTAATTCTATAGATTCTTCTGGATTTAAAAATGTATCGAAATTTAAAAGCTCAGATAGCTTCTTTCTATTATATCTAGGCTTCTTTTCTTTAATTTTCTCTAAATAAATATCTTCCATTTCTTTATTTATCTTCTTATTCTCTTCAGCATGCTTATCAAATGTAATCGAATGTCCACCAAATCCGTTAGATCCATAATGAATCATAAGTCTAGAGCTAGGAGCCATTACCCTCTCATCTGCGGCTTGTAATATAACACTACCCATACTCATACAATATCCGTAACATGTTATTGTAACGTGGTTCTGACAAGTCTTAATTGCATCGTAAATAGCCATTCCATGATACCAATCTCCTCCAGGATTATTCATTATAATCGAAATCGGCTTGTCACTATCTGTAGTATTATCTAAAATATGTAAAGCTTTAATAGTCCTTTCAGCCATGAAGTTATCTACTCCAGTTTCATCATATCCGTCAAATCCTACAGATCCTATATAAATAGTTCTAGTCGGAATGTGAACGTCATAATCGTGAAAATACACTATATCAGTTTGAATATTCTTTTTAGCCATAAAAAAAGCTCCTAAAACAATCCTAAAAATGGTTTAATAATCTTATCTAAACTCTCATCTACGTCCGCTTGTTGTACCCTAATAGTCCGTATATCCCCAACTGCATATTCCGCAGTAGCTTCGAATAAAGTCTGAGAAGGCATATTGGCGTAGATATCAATCGAATTTGCAAATGGATCAATTCCACTCATACAGCCGTTAATTAGAACGTGAGTTCCGTCATTTAAAAGCTGACTAGTAGCTACGTGGTGATGGGCAAGGAGTATTACGTCAATCTTCTTTTTTCCTGTAGACATTAACTCAATATTAAGAGCGTTAACCTTATTGATTAAGCCCGCCATATTAATCGACTTACCGGGATTTGGTATATTTAAATTAGTATCTCCGTGAGTACTGTAAAATACTTTTCCATTAGCTTCGAAAATTACATAAGGAGCTTCTGAAGTTATAATTTCAATATTTTTATTGTCGGCAAATACCTCTCTAAGCGCGGAATAAACATTTGTTACAAACGAATCCCATTTGGCTGAACTTTGTCGCCCTTTATTAGATTTATGAATATATCTGGAATGATTTCCTACTGTCCCAACTACTCTAACTTTTTTGAAGTTATTTGCGCTGAAAGAAATCATTTGCGATAAATAAGAAAGTGCCATTGAAAATTGAGTAGACATTCTATCGACTCCAAATTCTTGATCGTGAATTATTCCCGCCAGAATATCCCCATTAATGTTTAAAACTAACTCGGTTTCATTTCTGTGGTGGATTTTATATTTATTTATCTCTTGAGTGTAAAATGCTAATCGTCTAGCTGCAATTGTCGGATTGTAACCGTTTACTCCACCAACTTCTTCAGGATTTATATTACAACCAAAATGAGTATCACTTAAATTAGCAATAATAGTTCTCTGAATCTTTTTAGACTTCTTGATTTTCGGAGGCTTAATCTTATGAGTTTTAATAGGAAATTCAGCCAATATTTCTCGTAATTCTAAAACGAAATCGTCTTTTTCAACTAAAGAATCGAGTAAAATCCTATTTTCTTTAGCAACTTTACTAGAAGTTTTTTTCGAAGAATGCACTGACTTTAAATTCGCCAAAAACTGATCTTCATTAAGGTCCAAGTTTTTAAACCTCTTATAGGCCTTTCTAACTGCATTTTTAGATTTATTCTCATCGAAAAATACGTTAAACTCTTCTGTAATCTCTTTCCAAGAAAAAGATCCCTCATTTACTTTATCGATTATAAATATAATCTGCTCATCTGTGTAGCCCATCTATTGAATCTCCTGTGGTCTTTCGTCGGTTAAAAGTTTATGCTGATATAATGAAATAGTATTGAAAATAAGCTCACGGATTAGAATTAACCTCTCAGGATCTGTATTGTCAATTTCGTGAATCATTAAAATCTCGCTAACAACATCCTCGTAAACTTTATGGTCTATAATACTACTTGTTTTTTCTCGTGATTTTGGGGATTTAGACATCTTTAAATCCTAAATCTTTTAATACATATTCCATTGAATGGTTAGCATCTTGAAAATTAGATGAATATAAATTTACAGCTTTTTCAACTTCAGCCGCTGAAAGTAAGATCTTCTCCGGTTCAATTTCCCAGTCATCTGCTAAAACGTCATTATGTGAATATAAAATGATATTAGATTCCTTAAAGTTAGGTATTGTAGATCTTCTTATTTTCCTACCACTTTCAATCGCTTCTCTTAATGTCATATTACCCCTCGTAACTAGTGTCAACTGAATGTCGAACATCAACTTCTTCTTCGAAAACACTTTCGTCAATTTCGAATTTCTTGTTATTATTCAGGATCTTCGTTATTGCTCCAGCATCGACAAAATCCGTATCTTTTGCGGCTTCTGAAATATCGTCAAACATCCTATTGAAAATAGCTCCAACGTGTTGCAAAGTTACGAACATCTCCTGATTAGCGGCTTGACCTTCTTGGATTACTTCCGTGAATTTAATAATCCTTTCAGTCTTGCCGTTCATTTCACCGATAAGAGATCCTATTTCTTTTTTATAAGAAGTTACTGCATTTTCAGCGGCGAAAAGTCCGTTTCTAAAAGCTATAACTTCATCCAAGTCAATTTTCGGAGTTTCAACTTCAATATCTTCATATAGCTTGATGAAAGAGTCCATTGATTTTACCAATTCCGAAGGTTCTACTTCTTTTGGAGCGGATTTCGCCGCCAATTCTTCAAGTTCTTTTTTTACGTCTGTCATAATTTTCTCCTCCGCAGTTTCGCGGTTTTAAATATTTTACCATAATCCTAAATTAATGTCAAATCTTTTAAAAGAACTATCTCTAAATCTACAGATCTTCCTATATATTTAGCAGCTTTATCTGTATTTTCAAATATAATTAACCCTCCGCTTTCATCTTGATCATCGCCCATAAAGTATCTTAAATCTCTCCAGCTCTCATAAAGGATACCGCCTCCTTGAGTATGTTCAGAATAAGAATAAAACTCTTCTAATTCTTTTCCTAAGTATAGATTATTTTCATTTTTAATTACACAAAATCCCATAAAACTCTCCTAATGAGTATCTCTCCAGTTATCTCCGATTTCTGCCGGAGCTTTTAATTTAATTCCGAGATCGTAACAATTACACATTATTTCCTCGATTATTGGCGCTAATTTAGCAGCTTGATCCTTTGGAACTTCACAGATAATTTGATCGTGAACTGTACAAATTACTTTTCCATTGATTTCATTTTCTCTGAAATAATCAGATATCTGGATCATTGCTATATTTACAATCGAAGCTCCTAGACTTTGAATCTGGAAGTTTTTAGCGTTATTTAATCCGTTTTTATAATCCAAGGCCATTGCGTGAATTTCTTCTTTTCCAAATTCTTTTTCGAGGCTTTTCCGGAATTTCCAATTTTTCAATTTATTTCCGTATTTAGCGTACAATTCTTTTACTTTCGGTAAATGCCGGATTCTGCCGACTTTAGAGCTTACAAAGCCCTCCATTTGAGCGGCTGTATTAGACTCTGCCATCCACTTCTTAAGATCCGGAAAACCGTTTAAATAGCCATTTATGAGCTTCTGAGCGTCCTTCTGAGGTACATCAAGGGATTTCCCTAGAGCGTAAGCCTCCATTCCGTAAGGAATTCCAAGACAATAAGCTTTTGCGGTCTGTCTTTTCGGTTTATCTACTTTTCCAAGATAATTGTCCGCTTTTTTGTCCGCTGAAACGTCGGCTATCTTTTCAGTTTTAATTGCAATTGTTGAGTAAAAATCGTGACCTTTTCTGAAAATATCCTTAAGTCCTTCGTCTCCTGCTACTGCGGCGAAAACATGAGGCTCTAACGATTCGTAATCGGCGTCAATAAAAGTCATCCCTTCATTCGCTATAAAAAAGCTTCGAATAATATTCGTATATCTTAAAATTACAGGATCTAATTGTCCCTCGTCTTTTGGTCGCGGCAATTGCTGGGCATCAGAGGAATAGCGCCCGCTAATCGTCCCATGCTGTTTATAGTAAAAATAGAATTTACCGTCAATATGATTGTCCAGGAATCTTTCAATGTAACTTCCCTTAATTTTGATAAGCTTATTGTAATTTCCTAAGGTTTTAGCCCAAGCAAATCCCATATCCTCTAAATGCTGAATAAAAGTGTCGTCAAATTTCGGCTTACCGCCTTTAGTTTTTCCAAGAGGTTTTAAATCTAGAAAATTAAACGCCAAATCTCCCAGCTGAGTTTTCGAGCTAATATTAATTCTATCCTCATTTTCTTCGTCCCAAATTTCAACTTGAATGTTTAAAATATCTTCAGGATCTAAAAATCCTGGATCATTAGTTCTGAGAAAGTCCGCCGCAAATCCGGTTAATCCTTCTAAGTTCTTTTTTCCCATCGAATATTTGCCGGCTTTAGTTTTCGGTAAATCCATGTTAAAATATTCCACGAATTTCTGTCCAAATTTCCCTGTTTTTTTAGCGGGATATTTCAGAGCTATCATTTGAAAAAACCAAGCTTCTCCGGTTTCAGTTCCTAAAAGTTCTGCTATAACCTTAGCTTTAAAAATTCCAATATCTTTTTTAATTTCTTCGTAAGTTTTCAGGATCAATGGTAAATCAAGCTTAATTCCGGCTGAATCCATTCCAATTGTAACTTTTTTGTAAAGTGGCATCGCCTCTTTATTGTAAAAGAAATCTACTAAACCTTCTTCCTCTAATTTCCGGCTAAAAAGTTTAAATAACCGGTAGGTCAAATCAGCATCTGCACAAGCGTAAGTTCCCATTATTTCTAAATCCGCTTTATACATCTCGTAATTTTTAGCGGTAGTTTCGCCACCGTTTTTCTTAACATTTTCCTTAAGTTTAAGTTGCTCCTCATTGGCGGCTGTTTCCATATCAAGTCCAAGTTCTTCTTGGTATTTAATGGCGCAAGTTTTTAGCCCAAAAGGTCGCTCCTCGTCAACTGCATGTTTCATCAGCATAACTTCAGAATATAAAGAATCCGTCAAATCAATTCCAAGATCGTTTTTCAGGATTCTAAAATCATAGCTCCCATTCCAGGTAACTAATTCATGAGAAAATCTTTCAAATCTTCCTAAAATATCAAGTCCAATATCGTAAAATTCTGTTTTCTGAATTTCTCCGGCTTCAACTGAATAAATATAAAGTGGAAGGTAATATCCAACTCCAACCTTACCGCTAACTGAAAATCCAATGATCGTATCTGAAAGTACATTTAATCCGGTAGTTTCAGTATCAAATGATATTCTGCTAAATTCTGCTAAATGATTGTAAAGTTTTTGAACGTCATATGAGTTACTTATAATTAAATATTCTTTTTTTATCTGCTGAATCAGATTTTCCCCTAAAACGAAAATGTCGTTTTCCAGGTGATATTCGTTATCTTCGAATTTTAGGATCTTGTAATTTCCCGCTAAAAAAGCATTGAGCTGATCCTGAGTTTCGATAAGATATTTCATTTAAATCTCTTGATGAAATCTGATATAATCTTTTTGGTGGATTTTACAAAATTAGATTCCTTCGGCATATTTATTAATATTCTATCTCCAACATTTAGTTCAATTCCATCAACGAATGGATATTCTCCAGTATATTCTATAATATGCATTCCTCTAGGAAGTGGAGTCACGTTAGGGCTATTTAAATTAGGAAACATCTTATCAAGTTCCTGTTTTGATACCATCTTACGGTTAGTATAATTTATAGGCTCTACCTCATTTTCAGATTTTGCGTGATCTAAAGCTTGCTCCATTGATTTTACCAGAAGTTCTCCAAAATTCTCTGAAGTTAATTCAACTTCAGGATCTTCTTTTAAATCCGAAAGTCTTTTTTCAGCGGCAATATTAGCTTTTATGTGAGTTTCATGATCATCTACCTTAACAATTTTTCCATTAATCCTAACTTCATCCTCTTCTAGTGAATCATCAATCCAATCTTCGTTAAATTTAAAAAAAGCTCTTAAAGCGTCTCCGTTTTTAACAGGATCTTCGTCTAATCCTGTAATCTTTCTTAAATCCACGTTAACTGCGGCTATAAACTGATCTAAACTCTCGTTTGGGTGAGATTCCCGGTAAAGGTGAATGTTATCTCGAATTGCTTTTTCAATCATAATTTCCTCCTCGAATATAATACCAGTAATTTAAGTTTAAGTCAAGTTCTATTGTAACTCTCCATCCGGATCTGGATCTGGAAAATCCTCTAAATCCGGCAATTCCGGAATATCATCTACGCCATCTCCGCCTAAAAACTCGATTAAACCGTCTAATCCTTTCATTAAATCATCATCAGGACCGGCTTCGAACATTTTCTCGTCGTAAAGTTCAATTAAAAAGATCCTGCTAATCTGAAGAGCTGAAATCATCGGCTTTTCAGGATTCGAAGATCTGTCTAGGTATAAGAAGTTTTCGTCTGAACTAACAAGCATTCCGTTGAAAATGTAAGTGTTTTTTAAGCTTAAAGCCGTTATCGAAACTTCCTTTCCCAGGAAGAATTCTAGCGGATCTTCGTCGCCTATTATTTTAAAGTCCATTAGTTCCCCCAAGTTTTAGTTTCTGCGTCATCTTCCGCTTTATCATCAGATTTAAGCTGAAGTAAAGCTCCCATTTTCATTCTCTCATCTTTGTCCATATCTCTAACCAGCGATTGCGCGCCGTCAAACCATAAATTTACAGTTTCTAAAGGTCCAAATCTATTTTTAAGAATATTCACGGTTAAAAAGTTATCGTAATCCTTATACTGTAAAGGTTGCCCTTCTCTGTGAATTCCTAAAGCTACTGAAACACTTTGTTCAATTACCGAAGCTCCTTTAATTTTCCTCATCGAAGTTATAGAATCTCCAGGATTTACTGACTTCTGAGTTTGCATTAAAATTACTATTAAAACGTTCTCTTCAGCGGCGATATTAGCGAGCTGTTGAGCTACCATACCGGCTCCGATACTAGGATCACTAGATCCTGAATGTACATTTTCTAAATAATCTACCACTACTACTCGTACCTTTTTTCCGGTACGTTCTTGGCGGTCTATTATATCTTGTCGAATATCAGCGGGAGTTACTCCAAATTTAAAAGAATATTCTACGTTTTCCCACTCTTTTAGCGCCTGTTCTTCGATTCTTTTAAATCTAACGTAATCTTCTTTGATCATTTTCATGATTTTATCGTTGTTAAATCCTGTAACTTTTTGTACCTGTTTTAGCGCAATTAAACTAGCGTTCATATCCAAACTGTAGAAAATTCCATCCTCTCCGTCCTGTGAACAATTCGTTAAAAGATTCATCGCTAATGTGGTTTTAGCAGAATTATGGTGAATAAAGAAATCATCAGTTAAATATAAATGATCGTCACTTAATGTAAATCCAAAATATTCATCCTCTCCTAATTCTTCAAAATCAAATCCATAATGACTGGGATCTTTAGAAGTCATAACTCTAGTGGGCTTTTTTCTTTCCAATAAAACAGGAACTTCTAAAATCGACTCAAGTCCTGAGATATAAGAAGAATGGTAAATTCCCTCTCTACGCTCTCCTTTATAAATACAAAATGAAGTATGCTCTCTATAAGAAGCATGTAGTCCTAAACTCTGCGCTAAGAATATAATATCTCTTAAAAGTCTTTCACTTTTCTGAGTAATATCCCATCCACAACCATTAGACTCTCTATATCCATCACTATCTATTAATCCGGCTAAAAGTTTCATTCTATCAGATCTACTGGAAGTTTTATAAATTTGAGGTATATGTTTATTATTAATTAATTCCAATTCCCTCATCTCATCTAATAGCCAATTTTTAGAACCTCTACCTGTAGTTAAAGCGTAAGTTGTAGCTTTTCCGCAATTTTCACCTTCTTTAAAATTAAGATTATAATTATCAGCAAAATTAGATAAATAATTTACAACTTCAGAATCCATAGTAGTAACTCTAGTATTTGCTGAATGTCCATCTCCTAACCATAATCCTACATAATAAGGTTCTATAGGAAGTTGAGATTCTTCTTCGAAATCGACTCCAACTTTATGTAATCTATATCCCGATAAAACTGCACTTCCATTTTTAATACCTTCAATATAATCCTTAACGGTAATATGTAAAGGTCCGGGAATTTTACCTTTTTGTTTTTGCTTACTAGCTTCTAAGTGTAAAATATGATGTTGATTTACTGTAAATTCTGGAGATCTTAAAGGTTTAAACTTAACCATTTTCTCTTTTCCAGAAATTAAATCCAAAACTTCTCTAGATTTAGAATCTGGACCCATTAGAAAATCACCTAATTGAACATCCTCAACATTTTTAAGAGTTCCATCATACATTAGAACCTTAGATCCTCTAGCATGACATCCTGGAACTCCTAAAATTCCAACCGTAGTTCCGGTTAAAAGTTTAATCTTAGAATCGAAAGCTTTAATTCCAGTTTTAATTGTATTTTTATCAATCTCTAAAGCGAACTTTTTAAATTGACCGAAAATTACGTCACCCTTAATTAGCCCAGCTTTATCCTTCCGTTGTAAATGTTCCGGAATAGCGTCTTCTACTGCCGTTAAAATTGGATGCTCTGGAGGATAAGTGCCACCTTGCCAAGAGTCCGAATAAACCGTATCAATAATATTAGTCCATAATTCATCGTGGTCAAATCCATCTCTGCCGCTAATTTCGCAATGTTTTTCATCAACTGACTTAAGGAGCCGATAAGCATCGCCCTGACTAAAACCTGCTCCTTTATATGAGCTAGATAAAATCATGTAAACTTCGTGACGCTGACCGGCTCCATAACCTAAGCCGTTATGTAAAATAAACTTCGCTGGGGTGAGAAACTTTAATCTTTTACTCCAATCTAGTTCTGATATTTCAGATACTAAATTAATATCGTTACTTTTATTTACCTTAAGTTCAGGTATAGCAGCCTGAATCTCTTTAAAATCATTAGGAAGCTCAGAAACTCCATAAAATCCCTCTAAATCTTCAGGATCTAGTCTTTCAGTAGCTATTTTCTTGATATCATCTGCTTTAAAATCGCGTAGCGTTTCAATTGGAATAGGCGTCTTAAAAAGCCCGCTATGGTGCTTTGTATGAGGCACTCTGAATATGCGACTAGGATTATAGATCTTAGTGTCAAAAGTCGCCAGATCGCCTCCTAGAGCCGTACAGAAGGTCTTAAGCTCTTCAGGATTGATCATTTCAGTTAATTGAACTACTACTGAGAACCCTTTTCCACCGCTAAAAGCGACTCTAATCTGATTGTCCTCAAATCCATGTTTTTTTAGCCGATCTACCAGTTTAACCGAGTCTTTTCGACTTAAATCTACATCTTCTGAATCTAAGTCCCAAACTAGACGATCTGTTACCACGTCTTCCATTGTTTGGTATTTATTTCCGGATGTATCAGTAATCCTTCCAACTCCACGAGGTCGTTTATAGATTTTACCGGCTGTATTTTTAACTTCGATGATTTTTTGAGCTTCCTCAACTTGATCTTCGTTGTAATAATAAATCGAATAATAATGGTCGGTATTAGGATTTTTAATATGTTTTTGAATGTCCTCGGATTTCGAGATAAAATTATAACTCGTATCCTTTAAACCCTCTTTTTTATAAAAATACAAACTCATTTTTTCTCCTCCAATCCTTTTATAATAAAATCTGCTTCAATTTCGCATTTATAATCGTTACTACAAATCTCACGCCACTCTTCAGCGGGAATTTCTTCAGGACTAGTAAAGTAATTATTATTTGAAGTATTAATTCTACTAAAAGTCCAAGCTCCATCGTATATTATTTTATCATCATTGTCAAATATTTTAATATTCTTTAAATTCTCATTTTTTCCAAAATTAATCGTAAAATCCCAATTATAAAATTGGTTTTTATCTCCATGAAGTCCTCTGTAATCGTGAAATTGTGCCCAACTTCCACATCCCTGTTCGTAATGTATTGAAAGAGTTCCTGAATATTTCACTTTTCCTCCAAAGTTTCTTGAATTCTATCTAAACTAACTCCAACTGATTTTAACGCAGCTACCTTAATTGCCTTGTTAATAGTAGGCTGACAAGCTGAAAAGTAGTAAGAAGTTTCATCCTTTTGAATGAAACAAGTTACACCTCTTACAACTCCATGTTCATCTGTTGAAACATCAGTTTCGAAAATGTAACAATCTTTTGCAAACTTAACAGGATCCCAAGTTCCTATCTTATCTTCTACTAATTGATCTAATTTATTCATCAAATATCTCCATACAGTCTAGACATTGTAAAGTGTTTAATTCTAGGTAGATTACCACATTATCGTTACAATTTGGACAAAGTGGAGTCTCTCTTTTAGTAAGTTTAAGTGCCGGCTTAACTGAGTGTACAGATTTTACCGGCTTAATTGACTTGGGTATAAAATTTAGGATCTTCATCTTAAATATGCTCGTTATATAATTCTAGATCCGAATCTACTGAGAAATAACATTTCTGCTTATCTGTAGTTCTATAAGATCCTGGATTTAATTCACTTAAAAATCTTTTACCTCTTTGCTCAAAATAAGCTATAAGTTTCTCATCTCCAACTTTAATCAGGATTTCGTCATAATATCCAGATTTATCTCCACAAGGGTCAATTATTTCTGTAATTACACCTGAACTTAATTCGTCAATCTGATCCTGTAAATCTTCTAGTTCATCTTGAATGTCCTCTAATTCATCCGTATTACCACTTTCTAGCGAGTCTACCCTTCCGACTAGTAAATCTATAGCAGAAGTAAAAGAATTGTTTATAGAGGTTATTAGGATGTTTAAATCCGAAATGTCGTTATAGTTATTCGTTACTAAGTTCTCAATGAGTTCGTCTTTTGCGATTAAAGTATCAATTTGAGCTTGTAAAGTTTCTGATACAGAAGCGTTAAAATCAATCTGAGACTGAAGTGAACTTAGGTCATTTTTATGTTGATTTCCAATTTCTTTATTAAAGAGTCTGCAAATATTATAAAAATAATCCGAGTCACAAGAGTCAATGTTACTTCTTCCACATGATGTTAGGATCAATAATCCTACTAATAAACTAATCTTTTTCATTCTAAATCTCCTTTAGATTTAATGTTTCTATCTTCAATGTACCGGTCTAATTCCGAAAAGTCAAGAGTTACTTTATCAAAACTTGAAATAAAGTTATCCGCCCAATCTCGGATTTCAGTTTCACTTGAACTTCTGAAAATCGGGGATAATTCAGGATCTTTTTCTGAGGCAATTTGCCATTGGTACCGGTCTAAGTATTTTAGAGTTAAAATATTCATGTAAGTCCTATGTTAAGTCTGCGAGATCACCAGCTCCGAAGAGCGCCGCTTACGGCGGCTAATCGTTTAAACTATTTTTTGATTACTAAATTCTTTAATATAAAAGAAGGTGCGCCGTCGCGAGTTGGATACATACTTACATAAAGTCTACTAAGTTCTTTACTCTTGACTTTAGCTCTAATTTGATCCACATCTAATCCTTTAAGGTTTTTAGATCCAAATTCCTGTAGAAATCCTACAAATTCTTTTAAATTAGAAAGATCTAATTCGATGTAATTTCCGTCTTTACCTTCTAGTAAAGATCCTACCGTTAGGTATTTTGATTCGCTCATGTAATTATCCTTTGTTATTGCGCCATGAGGCGGTTATCCGCGAAAGTGCGGGTTTAAAATTAAAATGCTCCAGCTTTTGATTTACTAAATCCACCAGAAGCTGGCTTCTTAAAATCTTTTTTCTTAGGTCTATTCATAGAGCCTTCACTATCATCATCTTGGCTAGGTATGAACGTAAGTGCCTGTAATATATAGCGTTTCGCGTACGAGATTGATGAGCCTAATTTTTGCATGTCCTTCTTGTCTAGGATCAATTTCATTTCACCTTGTACAAATTCCCCAGATTCGTGCACTAGTAACGTTTCCATGATATTCTCAGATTCTCCACTAACTTCATTAATCCTTAAAGAGGGAGATTGGATTACAACAATTCCTTGATCATTGAGGGGAGCTTTACAAGCTTCCATAACTGTTCCTAAATCGGCATATTTTGATTTAAAAAAAGGATTTTCACTTCCTTTAATAGCCGCTCCTATATTCTTCTGAGCCTTTAAGAGTGCAGGTATAATTTTACTAATTGATTCACTTGTTTTCATTTTAACCTCTTTAAAATTACGTTAACAAAACTTCTATGCTGTGTTCCTAGGATAAAAGCCAATGGTGTCAAATACGACGCCGATCCAATTAGACTTGATGCAACTCCTGCTATTACTATCCCGCTAATCCCGCTTATAAAATGCGCTATAATCTGGTTTTTACTTATCTTCACTGAAAAACTCCTCGTAAGACTGTGATTTGGTTAATTTTAGTATTCTAATTTCTATATCCGGAATATCCTCTTTAGGAATCATCTGTTTAAGTTCAGATCTTGTTATTCCTCCGGGATATTCTTTCATGTATTTTAAAGGGATTATAAATCCATTTTCATATTCTAAAATGGTTATTACCTTTTTACTCATAATCTCTCCATTTCTTATCTTCTAATTTGCTCGATTTTAAAATTCCACGTTTTCCAATTGAAACGTTAAAATCGTGATTTAAATTGTAAATTGTTCCGAAACTTTCTCCAGGATCTACTTCTAGTTCCGCCAATTGTTCCGGCGTCAAATTTAATTCAATTAGATGATATCTTCTAGTTTCTTGGTTATAATAAGTTCCAATCATTTTAGCAACGTTTAGCCCCTTAAACTCCTCTTTCTTTTCTCTGGAAACAAGCTTCTCTAGTTTATCAGCTTTTTTGACAACCTCTAAGGCTTCCTTTTCGTTTAAGTCAATTTTTATAAAATGACTTTTAACTGCGGATCTAATCTCTTCAGCTTCTTCGCTGTTTAAATTCGTAGAAAACCCTTTAAGATCTGGAAAACCAATTCCGTTAAGTAGTTCTATAAAACTTTTATGCGGCATATCAAATTCTTTAGCCACTTCAAATAATTTAAACTCTTTCATTTTTTATCTCCTCGCCGTTTTTGGCATAGTTAATACTATCATTTTTTATATTGATCGTCAATCAATTTTTTCAATAAATCATCTTTTTCTAAGAATAATTGTTTTTCATATCCTGGAATTAAATCATTTTCAAACCAGAACATTTCCGGAAACATCCAACTTAATCTAAGTCCTCGGTAAAATCTTTCATCATGTCCTCTTCTATATTCACAATGTGCAAGTTCATGGAAAAGCAGCATCCTTTTCATCCTTTCTGGGTATCTTTTGAAATGACTCTTATTGATCCTGACTAATTGTCCACCTAAAACTACACTACTGTGACAAACTCCTGAAACATCTTTACGATAAGTTCCAAACACCACTGAAAAGTTAATTTTAGCACGATTGCCGAATTTAGCGGAAGTGTCCTTAAAATCCTGAACGTAACTTCTAAGATCAGGATCTATTTTTGCCGGCTTTGAAATATGCGCCACTGTTAAAGTGAATATAAGAGTTATCAGGTATTTCACTTTTTCTCCATTAAATCTTTAATTTCTTTTACCTGAGAATCTACGCTTTGAGATTCCGCTGGAAAATCCATTTTCATATAATTTGAACAACTATCTAACCTTCTTAGTAAAATATCAATATAAATTCTGAATTCCCTAACTTTGAATTGTAGTTTTTCACAATCTGGACAATTTTCAGTTATTACAGTTTTAGATTTATCAAATTCCCCAAACTCGGTCAATTCTTTTTCTATAATTGTTTTAATTTTCATTTCTTTTCCTTCTTAAATAAACCAGAATCGGTATTGTTATGGCATATATTGTAATAAGTACACTTAGATCCAAAATGAAAACGACACTTTGAAGTATCCTCGGTTTTTTCGAATTCCCCACTTTTAATCGCGGTTAAAACCTCATCGTATTCCGCAATTACACTCTCCTCAGCTTCGAGTACAGTCTCATTTATAAGAACTTGCATCTCGAAATATGATTCCCCTTTTCTCGGTCCTCTTTTCGGAGTTTTTAGCGCCTTAATCGAGATTAGATATCCTAGGATGTTAATCTCTCTATCATAATTATACAGTAGTAACTGCTTTTTGTCAAATATTGCTTTCGTTCCGTAACGTCTGCTAGAAGTTTTGTGATCGAAGAGGATTTTCCGGATCTCTCCGTCGTCACACTCGAAATCCGCCACTAAATCCAAATATCCGGTAATTTCATCTCCGGTTGAATTCTCGATTTTGATTTTACCTTCAATTTCGTAAACCTTTTTAATTCGCGGATAAATTGATTTTCGATATTCGTCAATCATCATTAAACCTTTACGTTTAAGCGAAAGCCAATATTGAAAGTTTAAAAAGCTAATTTCCTCGTCGTCTAAGTTTCCAAGTTTCATCTCAGATTGGAGCATCTCGAGAGTGACTATATCCTGAATTCCTAATTCTTCTCGGTATTTTTTAATATCTTTAAAGTCATCTTCTGTTAAAATCCTAGGTTCGTAGTCGCTTTTAAAATAACGAATCAGCGGGCTTTTCGGGATTGAAATCCTAACTCCGTTCAATTCTACTTCTGAAATTAAATCCATGAACAGTTCTTTAGGATCTATATCCTTAAGCTTTTTCTCCTCATCAGTCAAATCATCCTTTTTATCCAGGATCATTGCCTGTACGGAATCTCCGAAAGCAGTTCCGAAGAAAAGCGCCGAAGAAAGGGTTT
>Ga0164313_10001789_pt1 | contig 19217 bp, 20 predicted proteins | sample GuaBasSedimGuay4_FD_113735 | JGI IMG/M metagenome (GOLD analysis project Ga0164313, IMG submission 113735) | Subseafloor sediment microbial communities from Guaymas Basin, Gulf of California, Mexico - Guay4, Core 4569-4, 0-3 cm | ecosystem: Environmental > Aquatic > Marine > Hydrothermal vents... | reverse complement strand
GTTTTGTCTCTTCTATTGCTTTTTCTACTCTTTTTATTGCTTCTGTTGACATACTCTCTCCATAACTTTTCTGTATATTGAACCTTCAATATTTCATGTATTATACCTATTCGTTCTTCAGTTCAGTAACTTTTTTAGTTTTTTTTAAACTATCAGCGGGACAAAAATAAAACCATAAAATTCTTCTTTTTCAATATGGGTTTCTGAGAGCTTTTTAAATTTAAATATAGTCTTACCTACAGGTATGACAAGTGTACCACCAACCTTTAACTGTAAAAAAAGTGCTTCAGGTATTTCCTCTGCACTAGCAGAGACAAGAATTTTATCAAACTGTTCACCCGGCATACCAAGTGCTTCTTCGGCTCTCTTAATACAACAGTGATCATGTGTATGAATCTTTGATAGATTTACTTTTCCCTGTTCTACCAGAGCTTCTACTCTTTCAAGTCCGGTCACACTTCCTTCTTCTCCTGTGAGATGACAAAGCAATGCTGTTGTCCATCCTGACCCTGAACCTATATCTAATACTGTATCTCCGCCTTGAACATCCAAATGTTCTAACATAAAGGCAACAGTAGAGGGTTGAGAGATCGTTTGCTTATTTCCTATGGAGAGGGGAACATCTGTGTAAGTGTGTTCTGCAAGTGCACAAGGTACAAAATATTTCCTGTCTACCACAGTAAATGCATCAATGATCTTCGGAGACTTCAATATCTCCGAGAAGATCATCTCATTTACAAGTGTGTGTAAATTTTTACTTATCATGCTTTACCACAGACCAGCTATCGCACTATCACACTTAGGGCAATGTCCCTCTTTGAGATTGTTTACGGTAGATGCTCTATATCCAGTACGGTCGAAGAGTAGTTCATCACACTCGGGACAATGCGTATCTCCATTGACCCGTACATTACCAAGATATATATACGTAAGTCCGGCTTTTCTTCCTATCTCTCTGGCACGATTGAGTGTATCCACTCCTGTGGCATCATGATCAAGCATTTTATAGTTTGGAGAAAAAGCACTCAAATGCCATGGCACATGCTTGCCAAGGTCTTTGGCTATGAACTCTGCCATTTCGGTTAAGTCCTTATTACTATCATTTTCACCTTCTATGAGCAGTGTCGTTACTTCTACCCAAATGCCAGCAGCCACCATTCTTCGCAGTGTATCTTTAACTTCTTCCAGTCCGCCTTTGAGTGATTTTTTATAGTAAGCATCATTCCAGCTTTTCAAGTCAATGTTAGCAGCATCCACCCAACTTGCCATATCTTCGATGACCTCTGGTGATTCATAGCCATTACTTACAAATATATTTTTAAGCCCTTTCTCTTTGGCTATCACACCGATATCTTTAGCATAAGGATAAAATATCGTTGGTTCGTTATACGTATAGGCAATCGACTCAGCACCCTGTTCAAGTGCCAATTCTACCATCTGTTCAGGACTTACTTTAATCTCTTCATTGACTTTGCTCTCTTGGGAAATATCCCAATTTTGACAAAATGAACACTTAAAATTACATCCTACTGTTCCAAAAGAAAGCACTTTGCTTCCCGGTAACATATGATAAAGTGGTTTTTTTTCAACGGGATCGACATTTATGGCGATAGGGTGTCCATAGACAAGTGTTTTCAACTCACCATCTACATTTTTATTTACACCGCAGATACCGACCTGCCCCTCTTTTAGTTTACATGAGTGGCGACAAAGTAGACAGATGATCTTCTCTTTGCCTTCTTCTTTTTTATAATATTTCATTGTTTTATGATATGTCATGATGACTCCTTCTTTGAGTCAACCTTATATCAAGTGACTCAACTATATTAAATAATAGCATAGAGGGTTTAACAAGTCAAGGTTACGTAGTTCTTGAAGGAAATACAATTCTTTATACTAAAGTAGTTGAGTAAAACTTTCTTTATAAAAAAGTTCAAAATTATTTTTTGATAATGGTTTTGAAAAATAATATCCTTGAAAAATATCACAGCCTTTGTCAAATAAGAACTTAAATTGTTCTTCCGTTTCTATACCTTCTGCTACCGTTTTAAGATCATATATTTTTGCCATAGAAAGAATCGTAGTGATCATCAGTTCATCAGATTTACGCTCTCCCAGATAACTTACAAAAGAACGATCTATTTTTAACTCATCTATAGGCATTTCACGTAGAGAACTTAGTGAAGAATACCCTGTTCCAAAGTCATCCATGGAAAATGAGAAACCTAAACGTTTAAGTTTATTTATGACTAAACTAATTCTGTATATATCTTCAATAAGAATTGTTTCTGTCACTTCAAAAATTATTTTTCCTCTTGTATCTTCATTGAGATACTTGTCAGATAGTCGCTTCACTTCATCTAAAAAAGTACTATGGAAAAATTGTCTTACAGAGATATTGACAGAAAACTGTTTCAAGTCTAAACCTTTTCTATCCCATGACTGAAGTGTTTTAAACGCCTCTTCTATAATATAATTCCCCAATTCAATGATCAACCCTGTCTTTTCAGATATAGTGACAAATTCAAACGGTGACACATGACCAAGTTCTGGACTATTCCATCGAACAAGCACTTCACACCCAATGATCTTCTGCTCTCTGTTAAGCTGCGGTTGGTAACACAATTGAATTTCATTATGTTCCAAAGCAAAATAGAGTTTACGTTCTACCTTTAAAAGATACTCCACCTCTTTTGCCAATTCATCATTAAATAGAATAATCCCGTCACGGCCTTTTGATTTTGCCTGATACATCGCAATATCTGCTTCTTTAATGAACTGTCTGGCTTGTGTAAATGAACTTCCAATAGTATTCACACCGATACTTGCACTGATATATAAATGATGACGATCGATCACATATGTTTCCTTCAGTATCCCTAACAGCTCCTCGGAAAAAACGTATGCACTTTCCTGACAATTTTGACCATCATAAAATTTATCACTTATTATTGCAAACTCATCTCCTCCAAGACGAGCGATAGTATGTGTATCATTACAATAGTCTCTAATACGTTTTGCAACTTCTTTAAGTACTTTATCGCCTATTTCATGACCAAGTGAGTCATTGATCGTTTTAAAATGATCAAGATCAATAAGCAATAGATAGACATGTTTTTTGGAAGATTGTATTTTCTTGATCACATAATCAAGATAATCAATAAAATGACGACTATTATATAAACCTGTCAAGGCATCATGTTGTGACTGATAATAGTTTTTTTGGATCAAGTTATAACTGTTATCTGATGCGTAGATCAATACACCCAAAAAGATGAGAGAGAAGATAGAGAGAATATCTCCATATAATTCCCCTATCGATAGAGCATAGACTGTCAATGGTAAAATTAAAATTAATAAAACGGGTAGAAAAAGTTTTCTATCTGAAAACAGTAATGTTGAGGCTACTACAGATATGCCGATTTGCGTAAAGATAGCTATATAATGAAATTTATTGGCTACTTCTTCTGAATATAAAATAAATGCAAGGGTCCACAATCCGAAGATTATATAAAAAAAATAGCTGAGTTTACGATACCAATTTTCCAGATCATCTTTACCCATTTCATCAAATTCGTAATCTTTATAGATCATCCAACCCCATACTGATACGAGTATAACCAAGGTATACAAGATCAATGCGGGTATGATAATATTATTCATCCAGCCTAGTCCGATGTATGCTAAACCAGGTATAAAAGAAAGTCCGATCATAAGTAAAATCTGTTTTCGTAAAAAACCATAAAATTTTTGTTTATTCATAGCTATTATTTTATAATTATTTTTTATAATATGAGATTAAAGTATAATTCTAAATGTTATAAAGTTCATAAATATGAGATGATTAAAGAAAAAGGACCCAATAATAAAAATAATTTTTTAATGGTATACTTAATGCATATATTGGCTATTTAGTTTCTTTATTCTTGTCATTTAATAATTAATTTAACCAAGGAATAACTATGAAATACCTATTTTTTTTACTCTTATTCTCATTGACTTTAGATGCCAACGAAGCACAGAATATCATCAAAAAATTAGAAAAAAATCTTCGTGGTGACTATATGTATGGCACAATGAAAATGATCGTCACTTCTAAGCGTGGTCAACGTACGGTCAAGATAGAGTCTTGGTCAAAAGGGAATGATAAGAGTTTCATTAAAATACTCTACCCCAAGAAAGACAAGGGTATCACCTTTTTAAAGTTAGACACACAAATGTGGCAGTATATTCCCAAGATTGAACGCACTATCAAGATACCCTCTTCTATGATGTTACAAAGCTGGATGGGAAGTGACTTTACCAATGATGACATGGTCAAAGAGAGTTCTTTTGAAGAAGACTATCATACAAAATTACTCTCAAAAAGAGGAAACTTTGCAACGCTGGAGTTGATCCCTAAAGAAGATGCTGCGGTGGTATGGGGAAAGATAATCATTGATGTTGACATAAAGAATGCAGCACCTCTGAAAGAAACATTTTATGATGACAGGATGAAGAAAGTCAGGATACTCACTTTCTCTAAAATTGAAAAACACGGATCACACACCATACCAATGATCATGGAACTCAAACCACTTGATGCAAATAAAAAGAAAAATAGCACCAAGGTAATCTATGAGAAAATAGACTTTGATACACACATAGACGCTTCTTATTTCACCAAACATGCATTGAAGCGTTATAGCAGGTAATATATGAGATTTACGCTTGCCCTAAAAAATATACTCAAATCAAAAGGACGAAGTCTCACAACCCTGCTTTTAAGCCTGTTTACCACCACTCTTTTCATTGTCTATGTCGCTTTTATGGATGGAAGTCATCATCAGATCATTAAAAGTTCTGTAGAGATCTACACAGGATATGCACATGTCAACCTCAAGGGCTACAGAGATGAAAGTGACTATGGAAACCTTATTGAAGATGCAAGCAGTATTGATGAGATATTAAGAAACGATACTTCTATCAAAACATATGCACCACGGTTTGAGACCTATGCACTTCTGTCAGGTGATGAAAAATCTGTAGGAAGTATGATCGTAGGTATTATCCCTTCCAAAGAAGAAAAGTTAAGTAAACTGGCATCTTCACTCAGCAAAGGTGAATACCTGAACGATAATGATACCAATGCTATCTACATAGGTATAAAACTTGCAGAACGACTCAAAATAACTATCGGCAGTCAAATAGCTATGGTAGGCTCTTCCATTGACTACTCAATCGCTGCAGATATTTTTACAGTTAAAGGGATCTTCAAAACCGGTCTTTTTGATTTTGATGCACAATCTGCTTTTGTAAATAAATCGTACTTAGACAGCGTAATACTCTCCGATAACAAAGCAACCTACTTTACAGTTGATTTTCAGAACAATGATCATATAAACAAAGTTACATCAGCATTACAGGCTAAATTACCTTCCCAATACGAAGCAGTAGGTTGGGACAGTCTACTCTCTTCTCTCGTTCAGGCAATGTTGGTAGACTCCATCTTTGGGTACATCTCTATCTCTATCTTTTTTCTAGTGATCTTCTTTGTTGTTATGATATTTTCTTACGTCAATATCTATACACGTACACGTGAGATAGGTCTGTTACGGGCATTAGGATTAACCTCTAAAGATATTTTCATCATTCTCTTTATCGAGATCTTGCTCTTAGCCACAGTTGCTGTTAGCATTGGAGCGATCATAGGAGGAGTAATCGCACACCACTATGAACTTCAGCCCATTGTTATTGATGGAATTGCTGAGATGTATAAAGATTATGGACTGGTAAGTGACGAGGTTCCAATGCATTTTGACCTCTTTACAATCACCTGGAATGCCTTAACCATTTTCATACTCAATCTCCTGGCCATTGTGTACCCTGCACTCAAAATAAACAAACTCACTGCAACAGAGGCAATGCGATATGTATAAAATAGCAAAACACCTCGCCTGGTTGAGTTTATGGAGACGTAAATCACGTTCTATAATGGTCATATTAATGATTGCTTTGAGTCTCTCTGGTCTGCTTGCCATTCAAGGACTTTATGATGGCATGATCACACATATGATCAACACCACTATACGCAGTGACTCCGGAGAGATATCCCTTTATACCAAAGAGTATCGTTTACATAAAAGTTTAGCGTATAAACTCTCACCTGTCTCAAAGATAGAAGAAAAACTTTCCAAAATTAAAGAGATAATTTCTCACTCTGTTAGATTACAGCAAGAAGGACTCATTGCAACGGCGCATAAATCACTGGGAGCAAACATAAAAGGAATCTCTTTGGAAAAAGAGCGTGATTTTGGTAACTTTGATACTTTTATTACCCAAGGAGATTACAGTTTCGGGAAACACAAAAAAGAGGCTTTAATAGGCGCAACCTTAGCCAAAAAATTGCACCTTGACATAGGCTCACGTGTTGTTTTCACTGCACAGGATGCTGATGCAGAGATCAACGCTATATCATTTCGTATCTCTGGGATTTTCAAAACAGGCAATCCAGCCCTTGATGAATATACTGTTTTTGTATCGATGGAAAAAATATCAACATTTCTTAATCTCAAAGAATCTGCCACACAGATTGCTTTACGTATCCAAAATACTGAACAGATCAAACAGGTACAAAAAAAGCTTCAAACAATGTTACCAGAATTGGAGATACTTCGTTGGGATGAACTCTATCCTCTGCTTATACAGATGCAGGAGATGATGCAGATATTTAATCTTGCTTCATATATGATCGTCTTTATCGTCGCGGCATTAGGAATATTTGGCGTGATGCTTGTCTCTGTTTTAGAACGTTTACGTGAGTTTAGTATCATGCTTGCCATTGGTACACCTTACAAGATGGTGAGAAATCAAATTCTCTTAGAAGCAACATTTTTAGGGCTTATCGGCTTTATGGTAGGGGCATTATTAGGGTGGATCATTTTACTCTATATGTCTACATGGGGTGTGGACTTACGCTCTTTTGAAGCCGGATTGGAAACCTTTGGTCTCAATGCTATTTTGATCGCTGATATACAGTACTATTATTTTGTGCAAGCGTTCTTCGCTGTATTTTTTGCTACCCTTCTTTCAGTCATCTGGCCACTACGTATATTGAAAAAGATCAAAGCAATACAAGTCATACAAGGAAAAATGTTATGAAACTCAACCATATCACTAAAACATTCTATCCGGACAGCCCTAAAGAGGTCAAAGCCCTGACAGACATCAACCTGACATTTAATAAGGGAGAGTTCACAACGCTCAGCGGTGAATCAGGTTCAGGTAAAACCACCCTTCTCAACATCATAGGAGGACTTGACTCAGCGACAAGTGGACAGATATTTCTTGATGATGAAGAGATCTCTGCTTACAGTGAAAAGAAGATGGCAAAACTTAGACTGCAGGAGATCGGTTTCATTTTTCAAGCGTATAATCTCATCCATGTACTCACCGTTCGTGAGAATATCGGGTTCATTATGAAATTACTCAAATTTGAAGATAAAGAGATAGAGTCACGTATTTTAGAATTGGCTTCCATCTTACAGATAGAGAATATCCTTGAAAAACTTCCCGGAGAGATAAGTGGTGGACAACAACAGCGTGTGGCTGTAGCCCGTGCAGTCGCCTCACGTCCCAAACTCATACTGGCAGATGAACCCACTGCAAACCTGGACTCAAAGAACAGTGAACGTCTCATGGACATGTTACGCACGCTCAATGAAAAAGAACATGTCACGGTCATCTTTGCTTCACATGACAAATATGTTTTAGAACAATCCAAACGTATCATTGTATTGGATGATGGAGTCGTCATTGAAGATCGCTAACCTTATTACTTTATTCTGTCTTACTGTGCCCCTTATGGCCATAGAACATGACATTACTATAGAAAATACTAACTATACTCTCTCAAAAGTGCCATTCTCCGATGATAATAGAATACTCTATAACTACAACCGTTTACGTCTCAGTGACAAGATGAAAGAGGGAAACTTCTTTATGACCGTTATCGCTGATATCGATAACTATTATGGTGCAGATTATATTGACAGTTTTGAATATCAGTTTTTACGTACTATAAAAGCAGACACTCCTTTTAATATAGAAACAAACGCAAAAAACTATGGTGAGGGTGAAATATTTGCACGTATCCATCGTTTTAATGTTGGATATGTCGATGAAAAGCATCATGTTATCTTTGGCTTACAAAAGATCTCTATGGGTGTCGGACGTATCTGGACACCTACTGACCTTTTTAATCCCAGAAACCCTCTTGCACTTGAACCCGATCAGATCTACGGAAACTATGCACTCTCCTACACCTATGCGCTGGGAGGATTAAGTGAAGCAATGGCTGTGGTTGCCAAACGTCATGATGACAGCTATAAGTATGCCGGGCGTATTAAAACCAATATTGGCCTAGCAGATATTGCCGTAGATCTCTTTTCCAGTAATGATGCCCAGATGATAGCTTATGAAATAGAAGGCAATCTTTTTGACACAGGGGTTGAATGGCGAAGTGAAGGTGGCTATTATAAGGATAAACTGTTAGATAAAGACTTCCATCAGACCATACTCGGTGTTGATTATGGTTTTGTCAATGGGCTTACTATCATGACCGAGTGGTTACACTCTTCTGAAACTTACAGAGTAGATGAAATCCTTCTCACTCAAAACTCTACACTCTCTAACAACCGTCATCTATCCTCTGACTATTTGGGTGCTTCTGGCTATTATGATTTCAATCTACTCATAAATGGCGCTATTAGTATAATATATAGTTTGGAAGACCAGAGCAGTTTTATCTCTCCGCTTATAGAATATAGCCTAAGTGATGATGCATCTCTGGCGTTGGGAGCGTTACTCTATACAGGGGATGATCAAAGTGAGTTTGGGAGCCTTGAAGGTAACACTTATTACCTGCGTTGGAAAGTGACTTTTTAAATTTAAAATTCATGTAGGGTCAGGCAATCATCCCTACATGTTAAATGGTACTATCAATAAGGAGAATTAACTACTCTATATACCATGGTATCACCCTCATAAAAAGGTTGGTAATATGAACTTCCACATCTTCTATAACTTATCCCGTTAACATAGGTAGTTACACATGTTGTTGGCATTGAAGCTGAGGCAATAATTGAGCCTATCACTAGACCTGTTGAAAATGCAAGAATTGGACGTCCACCATAATAACCATAACCACGACCATGCCCACCATAATAACGATTATGGTTCACATTCACATTCACATTTCTATTTACGTTCCTATTTACGTTCCTGTTTACATTTCTATTGCTGTTTCTATTGCTGTTTTTATTTCTTGTCCTATTACCACTTCTATGTGTACTTCTTGAAGGTCTTGATCTCGCACCGCCGCCACGACGTGCCCCTCCTCCGCGACGTGCACCACCGCCACCTCTTCTTGCTTCAGCAGTTTGAAACAATGAAACGGTTAAATGTGAAGGCAAAACACTATAGGCATTCATATGATTTGACTGAACATCCGTATGAACAGAAACTGAAGGGGAAAATACACCTATCATCGCTGCAACAATTGTAAATTTCATTAAAGAACTATTTGTTTTTTTCATCTGTATTCCCTTCTTAGTTTGCACTATTTATAGATATCTTTTCCGCACCTTTTGGTGCCTTAAAGATAAAATCACTGTCCGAAAATTTAGGATTTGTATTCCATGTGAGTGAGGTATTGATTCTTGTATCACCATTGATAATACTAAATGTTTTTACCAATGGATGCTCACCCGTTGTGATCCAAACATGTATCTCTTTTGTATTATTTTTAAAAGCCACATAGTCACACTCTACACCTGCTACATCTACAGTACCAAAATACTTATTTGTTCTAAATTTTATACGTTTACCCATATCACTGTACATCAATGTAGCTAAAGGTGTTCTCATACCAAACTTATCAAATATAAAATCAAGTGTAGCATCTATGGTTTTAGGTGTTTTAAGTTGTCCGTAATATGCAAAATTATGATCTATCATAGTAAAAAGACCATTATTTATATAGGTGCTTCTATCTTTAATATCACCTTTATTATCTACTCGTAGTTTGGCAGGTCTCTCTATTTTCACAGATACCTTTTGTTTGTAGGTTATAGTTTCACCTTCAACCGTATCATTGTCAACGACGATCGCACTAAATGCATACTTATCCATATTACCTATTTGTGCATAAGCATTACTTACAATACTTTTTGCAGACTTCTCTTCAGCCAAGAGGTTTGTATTTGAAAGTAATAATCCAAAACTTACCACTACTAATGCTTTTTTATACAAGTTCATACTTTTTCCTTTTTATTAATAACCAAACAATGATATCACATAAAAATTTAAAATACTATCTTCTACTACAAATATACTCTTAATTATCTCCCAATATAGAATTCAGATGATCATGCGTAGATGTTTTTTTAGGCTTAGGTTTTGATACAGTTACGGCCTGTGCTCTTTTCTTTTTTGCTAAAGCTTTTTTACGTGCTTTTTCTTTTCTAATCCATCTTTCACGTGCCCTTGCCTTTGCCCTGGCATTATATTTCGCTTTTTTCTTAGCTTTTTGGCTAGCTTCTTCATTAGCTTTTACTAACTTCTCTGCTTCTAAAACCTCTGCAACTTTACGTGCTTCTTCTACTAATTTATCTTGTTTTATGACATTTACTCTCATCTCATCTAAACGTGCTTCAGATTCAAGACGGTCTTTTTCAAGCTTCGCAATTCTATTTTTCTCTTCCAACAGACGAGCTTCTTCTTCCTTCGCCATTTTTTCTTTTTCTTTTTGCGCTTCTACTATCTCTTGTTTCTCACGCTTTTTCCTGATATTGTCAAAAGAAGAAAGTAAATCATCTGCATCTGAATCTACAGCCTCTAATTGTCGTGATAAGTTAGATGGTCCTGCCATGAGGATGCTGGAAAAAAGTAGTAAAGTCATTAATTTAGACATATTTTCTCTCTTTGTATAATTTTTATGCTGAAGTTAAAGTATATCATAGTGTCTACTAAATTATTCGTTATTTTTCTAATATATCAAAAAAGGAAATACAATCTGTGCATAATTCGGATTTAAAGAATATCTCTTAATACCATTGCATAATGTAAAACCACAAGATTTAAAAGAAAAATCCCCATAGAAGACCCTTTTGAGAAAAAGCGTTGGAAAGGTGTTTTTACTTTATGCAAAGTCATCATACTTATGGTCATGTGTATCACGGTAAGTACAAATATCACAGCAACAAAATAGAGTTTTATACGTAAGGCATCTATCACTTCATTAGTTACATTCGAAAAAAGTATATCAATTAATCCATTATTATGGATCATCATATAGCCTGTAAAAAGCAATACTATCAGTGCACCTGCTTCAAAATAACCGTAAATAGGACCAATAATCGGGTATACAGCTTCCTGATCTTCTTTTTTTCTTAGGCTTACACCCAGTAAAAACATAAAAAAAGCACCACCGATCCAGGCAATTGCTGCAACAAGGTGTAAATGTATTTCCCAGCCCACTAGTTATTCTCTTTATTGTGATGCCCTAAAGAGCAATGTTCTTTTGCATTTTTTTTATCAAGTAAGAGAAGTAAACTTGGTGTGATCTTGTTCCATGTATCTGCCTCATGAACAAGAAAGACTTCTACTCCCATTTCAAAAAGTGTTAATAATGTTTTATACCCTAATTCTTTAACATAAAGTGTATCTACATTCAAGGTTTTAAAGTATTCAAAGAACTCTGGTGACTTGGAAGTTTTATGCGGGTTTTCCTGTATAATGATCTGTCCCTCATCAAGAAAAGCAAAAGAATGTGCTTTTCTAAAACGATGGGCAATGGTTTTTTTATCTTCTTCGACAGGAATAAGTGTCATTAGCTATCCAGCTTTAGAACTGCCATAAACGCCTCTTGAGGTACTTCAACTCTACCGATGGACTTCATACGTTTTTTACCTGCTTTTTGTTTCTCTAAAAGCTTTCTTTTACGGGTGATATCTCCACCATAACATTTAGCCGTAACATTTTTACCCATTGATTTTACATTGGTACGTGCAATAACATTATTTCCTATACTCGCCTGGATCGCAACTTCAAAAAGTTGTCTTGGAATAAGTTCTTTAAGCTGTGCCACAAAAGCAAGACCTCTTGTACGCGCTTTGTCTTCAGGAACAATAATAGAAAGTGAATCTACCACATCTCCCGCCACACGTATATCAAGTTTCACAAGGTTTCCTGCTCTAAAACCTATAGGTTCATAGTCGAAACTTGCATACCCTTTGGTAAGGGATTTGAGCTTATCATAGAAATCCAATACGATCTCATTCATAGGGATATCATACTCCAATAATACACGTGTTTCATTCAGGTAATCCATCTTAATTTGAATGCCGCGACGGTCATTGAGTAACTTTATAAGGCTACCTAGGTACTCCTGAGGCGTTAGGATCGTTGCTTTCACATAAGGTTCAAAAATGGTATCGATCTTTTGAGGTTCTGGAAGTTCAGAGGGGTTTTGTATCTCAAATTCTTCACCATTTGTCTGCTTTATCTTGTAAACAACCGTAGGCGCTGTAGCAATAAGTTCAAGGTCAAATTCACGTTCAAGACGCTCTTTTACCACTTCCATGTGTAACATACCAAGGAAACCGGTTCTAAAGCCAGACCCCAATGCCATTGAACTCTCAGGCTCAAAACTTAATGATGAGTCATTAAGTTTAAGCTTATTAAGTGCATCTCTCAAATCTTCAAATTTATCGGTTTCTATAGGGTAGATCCCAGCAAAAACAAATGGCTTAGCCGGTTCAAAACCATGTATAGGTTCTTCTGTAGGATTTTTAGCATCGGTAATGGTATCACCCACTTTGAGCGAATCAACTGTTTTAAGTCCCATCACTACAATGCCGATCTCACCTGTACATATCTCATCTGTTTTGATAGGTGCCACAGGATTTGGATACATCAGGCTCAATACCTGATGGTCATCTTTTGTCCCCATCACTTTTGCCATTTGACCTTTAGATATCTTACCGTCAAATACACGTACAAGTGCCAATGCACCCATGTAATTATCGAACCATGAATCATAAATAAGTGCTTTAAGCGGTGCTTCGTCATCACCGACAGGTGCAGGAATACGTGCCACAATACTATCAACAAGTTCTGCTACTCCCAAACCTGTTTTTGCAGAAACAAGGTTGTGTTCTGTGGCATCTATACCTATGGCTTCTTCAAGTTCAGCGAGTACTCTATCCGGATCTGCGGCCGGAAGGTCTATCTTGTTGACTACGGGTAAAAGTTCCAAATCATTTTCAATGGCTATATAGACATTGGCAATGGTCTGAGCTTCCACCCCTTGAGCTGCATCTACGATCAGCAATGCACCATCACTTGATGCCAAAGAGCGGCTCACTTCATAAGAAAAATCAACATGACCAGGAGTGTCAATAAGGTTAAGGATATAATGTTCATCACCTTTAACATAATTCAGTCTCACAGACTGTGCTTTAATGGTAATACCACGTTCTTTTTCTATATCCATCGTATCCATCACCTGTGCAGACATTTGTCTGTCAGAAACCGCCCCACACTCTTGTATGATACGGTCTGCAAGCGTAGATTTACCATGGTCTATATGTGCGATAATAGAAAAGTTACGAATATTTTTTTGTGGTATTGCCTTAGCCATTTATTTCCTTGTTAATGTTCACATTTTATAATGTGATTTCCAGTTGTTCTGTTCTTATGTATTGGTTTCAAAAAGTGAATTTACACTTTCATTGTTATGCACTCTTCGAATCACTTCACCTAGCATAGGGGCTGTTGAGAGCATTTTGATCTTAGAACATGTTTGATCCATCGGAATCGTATTGGCTACAACCAATTCATCAAGGTCACCATTTTCTATACGTTCATAGGCAGGTCCTGAAAGCACAGGGTGCGTACAACATGCCATCACGGATGTTGCCCCAAGTTTTTTTAGTGCTGCTGCACCTTTTACCATAGTACCTGCAGTGTCAACCATATCATCAATCAGAATAATATCTTTGCCTTCGACATCTCCTATGACATTCATGACTTCAGATTCATTGGCTTTTTCACGACGTTTATCTACAATGACCATATCTAAACCCAGCTTATTTGCAAAGTATCTTGCTCTTGCCACACCACCAATATCCGGAGAAGCGATAACCGGGTTTTTAAACTTTTTAGCCCTGATATAGTCCATAAATAATATAGCACCATAAAGGTTATCTACCGGAATATCAAAGAAACCTTGTATTTGAGACGCATGAAGATCGACCGTTACCAAACGTGTAATACCTGCTGTTTCCATTAAGTTTGCGACCAATTTAGCCGTGATAGGTACACGTGGCGCTGCTTTTCTGTCTTGTCTTGCATAACCATAATACGGGACGACAGCTGTAATAGATTTTGCAGACGAACGTTTTAATGCATCGGTCATAATAAGCAGTTCCATCAAGTTTCCATTTGCAGGGGCAGAAGTCGGTTGTATAATAAATACATCTTTACCACGTACAGATTCTGAAATTTTAATATTGATCTCACCATCAGAGAAACGATTAATGATTGCCTTAGAAAGTGGTTGCTCTAAATACTTGGCTATCTCCTCAGAGAGTTCAGGGTTTGATGTTCCGGAAAAAAGCATATATCCGCTCATAGTGTACCTTTTATAGTAATTTATTACGCGTATTTTACACAAAACATCATAAAAAGGGGATTTAAAGCTCCGCAGTATTACACTTATATATACAAAATATAACTACGGATTTATATGATACGAAAAGTTTTTAAGAAAAAACCCTCTGGCAAAAGTAAGATAGATGCATTTCTAGAAAAATATAAGTTGCCCAAAGCATATCTTTCAGTGAATCGAAGGATGATCACTAGAGGCGTTGCCATAGGACTCTTTTGGGGTTTTATCCCTATGCCGATGCAAATGCTTGCTGTCATGGCTAGCACCCCTTTTATACGTTTTAATGTACCTATTGCAATCTCTATGGTTTGGCTGAGTAATCCTTTTACCATGCCTCCTATGTACTATATGGAATACCTTACAGGAAATTTTCTTTTAGGCAGAGAAGGTATTGATGATATTGAAATGACAGTAGAATGGTTTTCTGCCAACATTGGAGATATCTTTGTTCCTCTCTATGTGGGAACTGCATTCTACTCCATAGTAGTGACTGGTTTCATTTACGTGCTATTAAATCGCTTATGGATAAGATCTGTACACAGTGAAAAACATGAACGAAAAACAAGCCGTAAACAAAAAAAGATTAGTTAAATTTATAATTATTATAATTTTTAACATTAAATTAACACTATTAAGCTATAATTCTCTTGTTGTAATTAACAACGTGTTGTCCCTACTTGATCCCTTTTTTGGGGCAACACACTTCAATCTTTTTATAATCTTCTCCAATATACCAATCATTAACCAAACTAGTTTATCATACAACAAAAAAAGAATTCTATTATGCCCATGAAACTAACATTAGCCCTTCTGCTTCTTCTCTCTTTTTCTAGTGTAGACGCCGCCTATACACTCAAAGAAAGCAAACGTGTAAAAAGTAAAATAGACCGTATGCCAAAGAACAAAGTGGCAGATATGAAACGTATACCTCAAAATCCTGCTTATTATGCAAATCAGATCAAACCTTTTTCGAAAAGTAAACAGAAAAAACTTGATAAAGAATATAATAAAAAATACTTCAAACCCTGGACAATCAGTAAGTTGGATATACCTAAACAAGACTTTGGCTGGGAGGTACGTTTTATTACAAAAAAGCCTATATACAGGTCAAACGGTTCTGTTATACGGTCATCTGTTTATAATAAGTGGATAGACAACGCACATTATGAGCATATTAATAGTAAAAAATATAAAGCTATTACTATCCGTCGTACCAATGTCAGAGCACTCCCTACTTCTACATCCTTTTACAGAGATCCCAGAAAAACAGGAGAAGGTTTTCCTTTTGACTATAATCAGAACTCTGCCTTACATATCAATATACCCCTTATCATTTCACATTACTCCAGAGACAAACGTTGGGCTTTTGTTCAGGCATCTTACTCATTTGGGTGGGTAAAAACCTCTGACCTTGCCCTGGTCAACAATGATTTTATCAAAAAATTTAAAAATAATAACTATGCCATGGTCATCAAAGATAATCTTCGACTATATAAGGATAAACAAGATATCTCTTTGATCAAAATTGGTGCGCTTTTCCCTATATCTAAAGATGGCAAACACTACCTTGTGGCCTCTCGTAATAAAAAAGGTCATGCAGATATTGAAAAAGTTATTGCAACCAAAACAAATATACTTGCCAAAAAACCGCTGCCATTTACACCAAGTAATGTCTCGAGAGTCGCACGTGAATTCTATGGAGAACCTTATGGTTGGGGTGGGAGTTATGAATGTCGTGACTGTTCAGCGACAACAAGAGACTTTCTTGGGACCTTTGGTATTTTTTTACGCCGTAATTCAAGTAAACAGGCAAAAGATGGCAAAAGGATCAATATAAGAGGTCTCAGCAAAGCAAAGAAGAAAAAGAAGATCATCCAAAAAGCAGAACCTTTTCGCTCTCTGCTTCATGTAGCGGGTCATATTGTACTCTATCTTGGTCACTACAAAAATGAGCCCGTTATCATGCATACTTACTGGGGTATACGTAAAAAAAACAAAACAAAACTGATTACAGGTCGTACCATTATTACAAGTACTGAACCAGGCAAAGAACGTTCAGATATACGAGAGGGGAGTAAACTTATCAATACGCTGAGTTCTATCGTCAATTTTTAACAGAAATTTAGCTAAAATCAAAGTATTAAAATGCAATGCAGGGAGGCACAAAATGCCCAGTCGTCCAAAAGAAAAGATTAAAATATTTACCACCACCATTACAGCAGGGGTACACAAAGGTAAAAAAGTTGAAATACCGGATATCTTTACCACAAGAAGTTCAAAAGGTATTTTAAAAGAGTCTCTTTTCAATACCCTTCAATTTGATATTATAGATAAAAACTTTGTTGAAGTATTTTCAGGTTCAGGTTCCATAGGATTGGAGGCACTTAGCCGTGGTGCAGGACAATGTTATTTTATGGAATACAATAAAACAGCCTTTCGTTGCCTTGAAGGTAATGTCAAACGTGTGGATGCATCCAGATCTCATCTCTTTTATGGTGACAGTTTTGAAAAGTTCCCACTAGTCTATGATATGGTTAAAAAATCCAAAGAAAAAACCTACTTTTATTTTGATCCACCCTTCTCTACCCGTGATGGTATGGATGATGTCTATGACAAAACCATAGCGTTAATAGAAAGCATAGAACCAAATGTTGTTGAACTTGTCATCGTAGAGCATATGACAAACCTTGACATGCCAGAGACCATAGGCACATTAACGTTGATAAAACGTAAAAAGTTTGGCCGTAGCACCATGACATATTATAAACCAACCTGAATAGTAAGGAATAACCATGACCAAAAAAGAAGACCACATTGCACTTTTTATAGACTGTGATAATATTTCACACCGTTCCATAGAAGGCATCATTAATGAACTTAGTAAATACGGTATTGTCAATATTAGGCAAGCCTATGGAAACTGGACAAAAGACAACCTCAAAAACTGGGAAGATAAACTACTTGAATTTGCTATTAAACCTATACAACAATTCGATTATTCTAAAAATAAAAATGCCACAGATATTCTCATGACTATCGATGCCATAGACCTGCTGCACACCAAAGACATCGATGCTTTTGCCTTTGCAACCTCTGACTCTGATTTTACCCCTGTTGTTATGCGTGTACAGGCAGAAGGTATTAAAGTCTTTGGTTTTGGTGAGAAGAAGACACCTAAACCTTTTATGGCAGCATGTTCACAGTTTATCTTCACGGAAAAACTAATGAAAGGTGAAGCAGCACAAGGATCTGAGCCTATAGATGTGATGCAGGCACCTGTAAAAAAGTCAGGAAAAGAGATGCGTAGCGATACCTGGCTAGTCAATGTACTTCGTACAGCTGTAGAACAGACCATGGATGAAGATGGATGGGCAAACCTTGCTAATATTGGTCAATACATCAACAATTCAACTTCATTCTCACCTATCAACTTCGGATACAAAAAATTGAGTAACCTCATAAATGAGATAGACCTCTTTGATGTTTATGTAGATGAAGATAGCAAACAGATGAGTATCAGAAATAAGAGGTTCTACTAAGAATCTTCTTTAACTCTTTTAGGCTTCTTCTCTTTGACCTCAGGTTCTACAAACTCCCCTTTTACCAGCCCTGCTTCATGTAAAAACTGTGAAGGTTTGTAGTCTATCTTTTTGACTCTGTCAAATTTTGCTAAAGAGAGGTAAAGTCTGTCTTTGGCCCGTGTTACGGCTACATAAAACAATCGTCGCTCTTCTTCTATACTTGACATCATCTTCCGGTTAGGGAAGCGCCCGTCTACCAGGTCTATGACATAGACTTCAGGAAACTCCAGCCCTTTACTTGCATGCACAGTGAGAAGGTTCACACCTTCACCCTCACTCAGTTCATTGCCTCCGAGCACCATAGCATTGACAAAACGTCTTAACTCTTTGTATTGACGTGAAAGATCCAGTAATAATCTTGCTTTTCTATTAATACGTTCTTTAGCCTGCTTTTTCTTCTCTTCATCTACTTCTCCAGACTTAAGTCGTCCCCGTTGTATGGAAAGTAATTCTACAATACCTTTATAGAGTGAAGAGTTAATAGCCTCTCTTAAAATATCAGAAGGTTTTTCTAACGTATGTAAAGACCGCATAAGCGTATAAAATTCTCTAAAAAAAATCACACCGTCATGGGTCAACTTAGGATGCTTCAGTAAAGGATGCTTATAAAGTGAACTCTCCAGGTTCAAGAGTTTAAAACGTGCAGCTGATCCAATTTCATTATCATCATCAAATAGTCCAAGTTGTACATTTTTGTTAGGATTGAGTTTTGGTAGATCCTGTACCTTCGGATAGAGTACCCCTTGCATAAAATTACCCTGTCCAAAATGCAAAAAACACTGAAAAAACTCTTTAGAGAGTGCAGAACCTACACCTCTGGCATATTCAAACACATGAATAAATGCCATCATGTCTTTAGGGTTTACCAGCAGTGCCATCAGGTCAAGTAAGAATTTGATCTCTTTTGCATCAAAAAAACTGGTTCC
>Ga0164313_10001788_pt1 | contig 19218 bp, 15 predicted proteins | sample GuaBasSedimGuay4_FD_113735 | JGI IMG/M metagenome (GOLD analysis project Ga0164313, IMG submission 113735) | Subseafloor sediment microbial communities from Guaymas Basin, Gulf of California, Mexico - Guay4, Core 4569-4, 0-3 cm | ecosystem: Environmental > Aquatic > Marine > Hydrothermal vents... | reverse complement strand
CATAAAGGTCATAGAAGATAGGTTTAATGCTATTTGATTGGCTGCTTGTGGATTTTTCCCTAATATCCCAGAAAGCCAAATGGCAGCTGTGAAAATAGCTACTTCAAAAAACATTTGCATTGCCGAAGGAAAACCCAAATCAAAAAGTTTTTTAAACATTTTTTTAGACAATTCGAATATTTTAATATGTATTACAAACTCTCTGGATTTTTGATGCTGAGATAATAAATACCATAAATAGATAACCATAATAACCCTTGATGCAAGCGTGCCTATTGCTGCTCCCACAATTCCTAATGCTGGCATTCCAAACTTCCCGAAGATAAAAATGTAATTTAAAAATACATTAATCAAATTCCCTAATAGTGTAGCATACATCGGGTATTTGGTCATTGACATCCCGTCGCTAAATTGCTTGTAAGCCTGAAAAATAATTAACGGAATCAACGATGCTGCCACTAAATTTAAATACGGAATAGCAAGTGCTACAACCTCAGGAGGCTGTTTCATTAAATGCAACAAAGGTTCTGCAGTAAATACCCCTAAGAATAAAACGATTCCTAAAACGGTGCATAAAAACAGTCCGTGTTTAAAGGTAGATTTTCCTGCTTCAAAATTTCCCTCTCCATCGGCTTCTGCAATTAATGGTGTTATGGCAGTTGAAAACCCGATACCCAAAGACATTGCAATAAACATAAAACTATTGGCGAGCGAAACAGCAGCTAACTCTGCTGTGCCTAATTGTCCCACCATCACATTATCCACAAATGCCACCATGGTATGCCCTAACATTCCTAGAATAACAGGATATGCAAGCTTTAAATTATAGCTGAATTCTTTAGTGTAATCTGTGATTGTCAATCTGAAATAATTTGAAGGCTAAGTTAAAAACAACTTTCTTATATTTAGGGGATAATTATATTTCTTATTGAAATTGATTATTATTTAATAAAACTTTATAATAATGAAATACGAAGCGAACACTGTTGAAGAATATATAGCACAACTTCCTGAAGAACGAATAGCACCATTTAAAAAATTACGTAAAACCATTTTAGACAATCTCCCAAAGGGGTTTGAAGAAGGAATGGGTTACGGAATGCCTGCTTATTATGTTCCTCACTCAATATATCCAGACGGTTATCATTGCGACCCTAAGCTACCCTTACCATTTATAAATATTGCCTCTCAAAAGAATTTTATCGCTTTTTATAATATGGGTATTTATAGCAATCCCAAACTTTTAGAGTGGTTTACTTCTGAATATCCCAAGTACGTAAAAACAAAATTGGATATGGGAAAGAGCTGTATACGGTTTAAGAAAATGGATCAAATTCCTTTTGAGTTGTTGGGGGAATTGGTATCGAAAGTATCAGTCGAGGACTGGATCACTACTTATGATCGTGTTGTTAAAAAGAAATAATCTAATGAATAAAACAAGGGTTTAATCAATATATGAAAAATAGATTTTTAATTATTTTACTTTTTGTATTCATTAGTTGTAATAATGATGATGACGATTCTAATAATTGTGACCAAGTCAGCATTGTTAGCGTTAATCAATATGAAACTGCTCCCAGCGACCAACTGTACATCAACTCATTGGAAATAATTGGAGATTGCTTAAAAATTGGTTTTAGTTCGGGTGGTTGTAATGGAGATACTTGGATTATTAAATTGATTGACTCTGAAAGTATCATGGAATCTAACCCTCCACAAAGAAATTTAAGAGTGTCCTTAAAAAATGAAGAAGATTGTGAAGCCATAATATATAAAGAATTGACTTTCGATATTAACGAATTAAAAGTTGAAGGAAATCAAGTCTTACTAAATATCACTAACTCGAATGAGCAAATACTCTATGAATATTAAAAAGACAATAAAAATAAATATTTCCTATAATATCAATGAGGCTCCCCCTCACATATTGTAAAAAGAAGCCTCAACCTACTTATTATTAACTATAATAAACTTATTCTTTTATCTAGATAAAAATGCAACCAATAAAAGATTAAAGTAATTAGAGAGCTTATCCTTAACAAAACAACTTTTATTTATGATGAAACAAAAAATTAAGAATTTTTTAAATAACCATTTAAGCTTTCTTATTGGTTGCTATTGTAAAGAAATGATAAAAGACTTTTTTAAAGGGTAATTCCTATAAACATTAACTCAGCCGAAGAAAAGTTACTTGTAAATATATGATTACTAAATTATAGAAAAATAGGTCATATAGAATAAACTTTCTAAATGACCTATTTTGTATATTAAAAATAATAATTAATAAACTAATCAGTAGTCTTTATTAAAATCAACACTCGATTACCAGAAACAACTCCAGGACTTTCTTCAATAGCCAATACCAAAGGAGCATATTCATTAGTTAAAGTGGCATTATTTCTAGCTGTTAGTATTATTTGCCCAGATCGCTCATTGGCTGGAATAACTATGGTCGATTCAAATAAGTAACTTTCCTCAAACAGTTCTGTTTCTTCTTCTATAATTATGATATGAAATGTCCTATCTGATGAAGATACATCTGAAACAAAATAGGGTAATGGTCTATTTTTCTCAGGATTTGATTCTGACACTGAAATTTCAAGATCTGGTGATGTAAATCCAATAACAGCACTATGGTCTGGATCTATATCATTGTAAGAAGTTGAGCATGATGTCACAAACAATGTGGCTAAAAAAATCGTGAATATTATATGTGTGTTTTTCATATGTATAAATTTTAAATTAGTAACCAGGATTCTGTTGTAAATTAGGATTTACATCTAATGATTCTTGTGCAATTGGAAGCTGAAATTTATTACTTCCAACAGGTAAGTTCAATACATCTGATGGAGTTCCAGATCCATCTGATTGATCTCCTGCAATTGTTCTATTTACAGAAAGCCCCCATCTTTTTAAATCGAAAAAGCGTTGGTATTCAAAAGCAAATTCTAATCTACGTTCCAAACGAATGGCAGCTTTAAGAGCATTTCCTGTTTCACCACTAGGAGGCATTGTATATCTGTTTGATCTAATTTGATCTAATGCCAGTCTAGCAGCAGTTTCACTACCTAAGTTATACAATGCTTCAGCTTTATTTAAATAAGCTTCTGCTACTCTCAATATCTTATAATCTACTTCACCATTTGTTTGACCAGGCCTTCCAAAAAGTTTTTTGATTCCATTATATTGATTTGGCCCACTAGATCCAGCAAAAGTGTATGCTTCTTTTCTAATATCATCATCTGCAAATAAAATATAAAATTGAAAAGACACCACATACTCTGGAATTAATGAAGTCATACTACCTTGACTCCAAGTTACTCCAATACTATTTCCAAGTATAGGGTCTACATTTGGAATATAAAAAACAAGTCCATCTTGGCTTGTATCTTCCCAGACACCCACAATATTATCTCTAGGCGCCACATTACCACTTACAGCATTAGCAGCATCAATTGCATTTTGCCATTGACCCATATATAAATAAACTCTAGATAACAAAACGTTTACCGCATCTATTCCCATTCTACCAACTGGGTTTGTCTGGTTTATTTTAGATTTAGCATCTTCAAGATCTTCAATTATTAAATTATAAGATTCTCCTACAGTAAGTCTAGGAGGTTCAATGTTTGGATCCGCTTCAGTTACATAGGCAACTCCAAGACTTGAATTAGCATCACCATCTTGAGTTGGTATTTTACCAAATATAGTAACTAAGTTAAAATGTGCTAAGGCTCTTAGAGCTTTGGCTTCAGCAATTATATTTTCCTTACTTTCCCCTTCAAAATCTTGTACATGGAATAAAATTAGATTTGCTCTAAAAATTAGCTCATAAGCATCCATATAGGTCCCTCTCAAAGTTGAATTTGTATTATACTCATAATCATGTAAAGTTCGTTTTGTAAAACGTCCTCCTTGAGATAAGGTTACATTATCTGATAATACATCTGGAGCACTTAACATTGAGCCTGCATCGCTACTTCCATACATGCCTCCATTCGTAAGTGCTGCATATACTCCGCGTAAACCATTTTCAAAATCTTGAGCAGTTGTATATGCATTATCTGTTGAAAATTCATCATATGGTAATTGATCTAATTCATCATCACAGGACACAAATAATCCTATGGAGAAAAATATGATTGTTATTATTTTTAAATATTTTTTCATCTTTATTTTTTTTAAATTAGAAACTTAAATCTATACCAAGTTGTACAGATTTTGTACTTGGATAACTATAAAGAGTTGCCTCTCCAGGAGCAACGGTATCTGCAAAATTAATGGTTTCACCAGAGGATATCCCTACTTCAGGATCACCAAAAAATTCTGTAAAAGTTAACAAGTTTTGTCCTTGTACATAAACTCTTGCATTAGTAAATGGAACTTTATCCAAATATTTACTTGGGAAAGTATATGAAAATGTAATATTTCTCATACGTATATAATCTCCTTTTTCAAGAAATCTATCTGAATTTACAGCTAAAATTTCACTTTGAAACATTGGGCTAGGATGCACATCAGTATCTCCAGGTTGTTGCCAGTAATTAAATGCATCGATAGCTTGATTGTCACCAATATTAACACCGTCTGAAACCACATTGGAACGTACAAAATTATTAATCCAGTTTCCAGATTTAAATACAAAGTCAGCTCTTAAACCAAATCCTTTATATGATATGTCTGAAAAGAACCCACCTTCTTTATCGGCAATAGTGGATTTTCCCTGTAAAACTCTATTTTCACCTTCAGGAAGTTCATCAGCTCTATAAATTTCATTATCTGCACCATAATATAAAGGTGCTCCTGTATCTGGATCTACTCCAGCATAGCGAACTAAATAATGTTCGTTAATCTGTGCTCCTTCTCTAAATAGTATATTAAATGTATTCTGTGGTGCTACATCTTCACCATCAGGAAGTTCAATAATTTCGTGATCGAGGAAGAAAATATTTCCTCCAACTGTCCATTTCCAATCTTCATTTCTTATAATGTCTCCTTGTAAAGAAATTTCGAAACCTTTATTCTCAATCTCTCCAAGATTTCCGTAAACAGAACCAACACCAGATTCATCAGATTTAGGAATATAAAATAAAAGATCTTCCGTTCTTCTTATAAAATAATCTGAAACAATTCTTAACCTTCTATTAAACATATTTAACTCCAACCCAAAATTAGCGATTGTAGTAGTCTCCCATTTAAGATCTGGGTTTCCTATATTAGAAGGTATTGTTGCTGACCCCCCTGGATAAGAACCAAACTCAACATTGTCCTGTGCAGCATATCTAGAGATACCAAGTCTATTACCAACAGTACCATAAGATACTCTTAATTTTAAATCGTTGATAGCATCAACTTTGAAAAAGTCTTCTTTAGCTATATTCCACCCTAAACTTCCACTATAAAAAACTCCATATCGATTATCTTCACCAAAATTAGAAGAACCGTCATAACGTATAGAAGCTGAGGCTAAATATTTTTCTTTAAAATCATAATCTGTAAATAATCCATAAGAAACCAAAGTAAGAATATTTTTAGTTGTTTCTCCTGATGTTATCTGAGCAGCATTAATTTGTGTTGTCAATAAATCTGAAGGAAATCCTATACTTCTTAATCGATAACCATTATTTTCGTTGTAATTATATTCAAAAAGACCCAATACGTTTAAATTATGGTTATCTGTTAGAAGATTATAGTTTAAGCGATTACTTATAGTCATATCAAATCGATAAGTCCCTGTATCTAATTTACTACCAGGATTATCCGGATCACCAATTATTGAATCTAAAATTCCTCCAGGTTTAGAATAACTCTCTGTTCTTCGATTTATGCTATTAATAGCAGCTCTAAAACCATAACTGAAACTATCTGAAAATTTCACCTCCGCATCTACACTTGATATTAAATTATTCTGAATTTCAATTGCGGGTTCCGATAATAAGGCTCCTCTTACATTAAATGTAGTATGTGTTGGAGTATATATTGGATTTCCATTTTCATCTAAAACCAAGTTCCCATCCTCATCCAATTCAAATTCATATTCATAAGGATTATAATCGTACATCGCTCTAAAAGGGTTTTGTACATTATTTCTGTCACGAGGTTCATCACTAGTAGATCTTGAATAACCAGCAGTAACTCCTAATTTTAACCATTCTTTTGCGTCAAAATTTAAATTAAGCCTTGTATTGATTCTTTCAAAACCATCTATTTGGTCAATAATACCAGTATTCTTATCGTGACCTACAGAGAAAAAGTAATCCATGTTTTCAGATCCTCCAGAAAAGGAAATATTATTGTTCTGAATATACCCATCTTTTAGCATAAGGTCTTGCCAATCTGTCTCATGATCTAATAAAAACTGTCTTTCTTCACTGCCGGGCTCAGTTGATACGCCTGGTAAATTACTAGCTGCAGATATTCCTAAAGCATATAACTCTGCTTCGTATTGCATTTTCTGAGTAGCATCCATCATATCAAAATTAGGATCAATTCTAGTAGTAAATCCAAACCTAGAACTAAATCTCACTACTGCATCTTTATTTCTTTTCCCTGTTTTAGTTGTAATTATAACAACACCACTTGCCCCTCTAGAACCATATAAAGCTGTTGTAGCAGCATCTTTTAGTATATTAAGAGTTTCGATATCCTGAGCTGGAATATTTCCCAAATCTTGTTCTCTTACAACAGCACCATCAACAATGTACAAAGGAGACGATGCTCCCGGACTTAGAGAACCTACCCCTCTAATTCTTACAAAGGCTCCTTCTCCAGGTTTACCATTTGCTGCTGTTACTTGAACACCTGCCGCTTTACCTTGTATTAAATTATCAATACTAGTAGAAGGGGCGAGTTCTGCAATTTCAGAAGCAGAAATAGAAACAATTGCAGAGGTTTGCACTGTTTTATTTCTTCTAGAATAACCCGTAATTACAACTTCTTCAAGAACTGCTGCATCTTCAGTCATTTGAATGTTTAGAATACTCATATTAGATAAAACAGTTCTTTTAATGGTTTCGTAACCAATATAACTAAATATAAGAGTTTTACCTACAGCAACATCTAATGTGTAATTTCCATCAAAATCTGTTTGTGTACCATTACTTGTTCCTTTCTCAAGAATATTCACACCTAAAAGTGGTTCTCCTGATATATCTGTTACAAGTCCAGATATTGGATTTTCTTGAGCTAATACTATAGTTATATTAAATAACATAAGTATTATCCATTTATAACTGTTTTTTTTCATAAACATAAATTTAAATTAATATTCAGTTAACAAAAAAAAGCTTGAAGTAAATAACTAGGTCAATTCAAAATACTAGTTAAATAATAAATGATATTATCTTATTATAAGTTAATTTACTACAAGCTTCTATTTCAATTGTTTAAATTAGTACAGTTTAACAAGCTAAAAAATGACTTTTATCATATAAAACATTGTTATTAATTTATCTTAAATAAATAAAAATTCTTCTTTGCTGAATTATAAATAAAACACCTTTTTGTAATTTTATGGTTAATACCCATAAACATTACCTGTCCCGAAGAAGAATTTCTGTTTATTTACGCACTCAATGATGCAATATATTGTGTAGGAGTAAGCGACAATATTTTCTTAAACGACTTATTAAATGTCACTTTATTATTGAAGCCTACTTCGTAAGCGACATCAATAATATTCATGTTTTTATGAGTATCGCTTTGCAAAATCTCTAGAGCTTCGTTGATTCTGTATTTGTTAATCAATTCGAAAAAATTTAACCCAAAATGCTCATTGATTACTTGAGACGTATTATGCCTAGTTGTATCTAAACGTTGTGATAAAATTTCCAGACTAATATTATTCTGTCGGTATATTTTTTCTTCTTCTAAGAGATACACTAATTCTTCTTTCAGGTCTTCAGAAAAACTTATCGTTAATCCAGATTTTTTATATTTATAATCTTCTGTTTCAAAATACCCACTAGAAAATAATTTGGGTGTTAAAAATGCTTTATAACCAATATACAATACCATAACAGCCATTGTTACAATTTGAAGATGTAACAGAATTTCTATTCTTGGTATCACCTTACTTACCATGATAAGTCCATAAATACAATAAAAAACGACATACACAGATACTAATCGTGCCAATCCTTTTTGCCATCTTAATTTTATGATGGAGAGCTTTTCATTAGTCTTAGAATACTTATAATAAATTCTTACAATTAATAAAGCATAAATTACTAACGAAGAAAGCTTGACAATAAAAGTAGTATCATAAATCACTTTTGTACTTAAACTACTTACTTTTAGCAGGATTGCTAATTTTTCTTGTCCACTTAATATATAATAAGGAAAGGCTACTATAAAAATAAACAGTGTAGGAATAAAATGCAAAATATCTACCCGTCTAAACTTATAATTTATAACAATTTTTTTATAATAGAAATATATTATAGGCCCGTATAAAAATGAAAATATCAATGACATATGTAAGGTATGCGGATAACTAAACCTTAAATTTGTTAAGTAAAAGAAAAGGTCTAAAATAAAAATAGAGTGCATTAACACAAATATGCTAATTAATGTTTTTGAAGTATTGTTTAAATTGTTTTTTAAATTCAATACTATGAATATAAATATCCCTATTAATGAAGCAAATAAGTAGAATATATTGATTGGACTTAAATTAGCTTTATACTTTTCTTCAAGACCTTTAAATTCTTCTGAATCTGAAATAGCATTAAAAATATCATTATTAATAAAACCTACATGCAATGTAGCTTTTATATATTTCTCAATATAAATAGATGCATTTTTTGCATCATGATTTTGTGCATATTCTATTGCAGTCCATCTAAAGATCTGACTAGAGTCAGTAAGTATTTTTTGATTTAATTTAACTCCTTTAATAATAACCGAATTTAAAGAAGATAAATTATTGTCTTTAGAGTTGATTGAATACAAGCTTTCACTTTCCTCTACATTAAATTCTAGTAAACTTTCTTCGGCTAAAAGAATATTGAAAGTAGAATTCAAAAATAGAAAAGCAATTAAAAACGTAAACCGTTGTTTAAATAATATTTTAATTAGCTTTTTCAATCTGTAATTATTTTGATGTTTAAATATACTAACAGAAATGTTAAAAACAAAGGGGTAAGGTACCTCCCGATAATAACTTACTGTCAATTTATTAAATATTATTAAAGTGATATTCTTGTAAGTCGTTGTATATCAACAATAATTACAGATTTCTGTAAAATATTTAAAGAATGAAGTATGTTAATTAAAAGTGCAGTAGTTATCGTGATTTATAAATGAAGACTGTTATTTGGCCCTTTTTAATCCAAATACTTATCAAAAAGATACACTAAACTGGTCATTGCAGCAGCTCCCAATTCTAATTCGCGTCTATTTATTGCATCAAAAGTATCGCTTGCAGCATGGTGATAATCAAAATATCTTTGAGAATCTGGCTTTAACCCAGCCAATGCATTTGCCATTCCTTCTCTTTTAAGAGGACCTATATCTGCGCCACTTCCTCCTCTGGTAAACCAGTTTGTTAAATAGGGTTCAAATAAAGGTTCCCAAGATTTTACTTGTTCAAAAACTTCATCTTCTACATCAAAAGAAAAACCACGAGGTGTAAATCCTCCAGCATCACTTTCTAAAGCAAATACATGTCGTTCGTTTTTTCGTTTCGCTTCAACAGCATATTTTTTCCCTCCTCTTAAGCCATTCTCTTCATTCATAAAAAGCACTACCCTAATGGTATGTTTTGGTTGATAGTTTAAGTTTTTCAAAATTCTTAGCACCTCCATAGACTGTACACATCCTGCACCATCATCATGCGAACCATCACCTAAGTCCCAAGAGTCTAAATGCCCGCCAACCACTATATATTTATTTGGATATTCACTTCCTCTTATCTCACCTATTACATTATAGGATTGCACATCTGCATGTGTTTTACAATTCATATTATAATAGAATAATAAATTGGGTTGCAATTTTAATGTCGCACTTAAATAATTGGCTCCATTGGTACTTATTGCACAAGCAGGAACCCTAAGGTGCTCTGGAGTATCACCATAGTCCATAGCTCCAGTATGAGGATAATCGTCTAAACGCAAGCCTAAAGATCTTACAATAACACCTACAGCTCCATATTTTGCAGCTTCTTTTGCTCCTGAATAACGTTGATTTCCAGCACCTCCATAAGCTCTCATTGTTTGAATTAAATCTGCTTGCATAGGTCTATTAAAGAAAACAATTTTACCTTCAATTTCTTCTCTTCCTAAAACGGCTAATTCTTCAAAACTCATTACTTCTACAACCTCAGCTTTTAATCCACCGTATGGCGTTGGAACAGATCCTCCCAAAGCACAAATATCTGCTGTTGTAGTAACCCCTGGTGAGGTTTCTATATAAGAATATTCTGCAACACCTCTCGTCCATTTAGGAACCATTACAGATTGTAGCCACACTTTATCTAATTCTATTTCTTCTAATTGTTCTTTGGTATAAGTTACTGCTAGCTCTGCTCCTAATGATCCCGAAAGCCTTGACCCAATATCATTTGAAAGATCATCAAGCCAATTATAACTCGCCCCATCTAACAAAGAAGCATTGTAAATTTCTTTAATCATGGTTGAATCTTCTTTATTTACATTTTGAGAAAACCCCTGAGTAAACAATAACACTGCTAAGATTAATAAGTATGCTTTTTTCATATGATGGTTATTTTAGATTTATTCGTTCTGAAGTTGTTGCTTATATTCTGAAATATGAGCTTTTATTTTTGGTGCTAATTCAGGTTCCACAATATCTTTATATTTTTTTAATTCCTGAAGCAAAATAGAAGCGACTATTAATCTTGCCGCTGGCTTATTATCTGCAGGTATTAAGTACCAGGGCGCATGTGGTTTTGAGGTTCTGTTAATTGCGTCTTGATAGCAGTCCATATAATTGTCCCAAAGTTTTCTTTCGGATAAATCTGCAGGAGAAAATTTCCAATTTTTGTTGGGCTTATCTAATCTTCGTATAAGTCTGAATTTCTGTTCTTCTTTTGAAAGATTCATATAAAACTTAAAAATCAAGGTACCGTTTTCAGCTAGGTTTTTTTCAAAAGCATTTATTTGATCAAACCGCTGATCCCAAAAGCTTTCATTTACATCATCAATACTTTTAATATTGGGTAAGTTCTCCCTTAAAATATAATTGGGATGTACTCGAGTCACCAATACATTTTCATAATGAGTACGATTAAAAACGCCAAACTTTCCTCTTGCAGGTAATGCAATATAATGACGCCATAAATAATCGTGGCTTCTCTCTAAATCTGTAGGCACTTTAAAACTTATTACATCCACCCCACTTACGTTAAAATCTTTAAATACTTCTCTTATCAGGCTATCTTTTCCTGAAGTATCCATCCCTTGTAAACAAACCAAAACAGCATATTTATCGTGAGCATATAAGGTGTTTTGTAAATCTCCTAGTTTCTTTCTTGTTTTGGATAATTTCTTTTCTAAGTCTTTTCCTGAAAGATTAAAATCCTCTGTAGTATATCCATTAGGAAGATTAATCTTCTCCTTTACTATATAATCTAAAACCTGAATTTCTTTCATATTAATTCTATTTACTGGCAAATAATTTTACATCCTTCTCACTAACCTCATCTTCACCTAAAATGATTAGTCGTTCTACTACATTTCTAAGCTCACGAATATTTCCAGTCCAATCGTAGTCCTGCAACAAATTAATTGCTTTTTTTGAAAATTCTTTATGTGTTGCCCCTTGTTCTTCAGCAATCTTTTTACTGAAATGATTTATTAATAAAGGAATATCTTCTCTACGATCGTTTAAAGATGGGACATTTATCAAAATAACCGCAAGGCGATGGTATAAATCTTCTCTAAATTTTCCTTCGCTTATTTCCTTTTTTAAATTCTTATTGGTTGCCGCTATCACACGAACATTTACCTTGATGTCACGATCACTTCCTACTCTACTAATTTTATTTTCTTGCAATGCACGTAATACCTTAGCTTGTGCAGAAAGGCTCATATCACCTATTTCATCCAAAAAAATAGTTCCGTTATTAGCCGTTTCAAATTTCCCAGATCTGTCCTTACTCGCTCCTGTAAAACTCCCTTTCTTATGACCAAATAACTCACTTTCAATCAATTCGCTAGGTATGGCAGCACAATTCACCTCTATTAATGGCCCTTTACTTCGATCACTTTTTTCATGAAGCCAGTGTGCTACTAATTCTTTTCCTGTTCCGTTATCACCCGTAATAAGCACTCTAGCCTCACTTGGTGCAACTTTCTCTATCATTTCCTTTATATGAGAAATTGCAGGAGAATTACCAATCATTTCATACTTCTTACTTACCTTTTTCTTAAGGCGAGTATTTTCAACAACTAATTCTTTACTGTCTAATGCTATACGAACAGTATTCAATAATCTATTTAAATCTGGTGGTTTCGAGATATAATCAAAAGCACCCAATCGCATAGTATTTACCGCAGTATCCAAATCTCCATGACCCGAAATCATAACCATAGGAATTTCAGGTTTTAACTTTTTAGCAGCTTCTAACACTTCAACGCCATCCATTTTTGGCATTTTAATATCGCATAAAACCAAATCGAAGTCTCCTTTACGTATCATTTCAATTCCTGCTAAGCCATCTTCGGCTTCAGAAACATTATAGCTATCATTTTCTTCAGAAAGAATTTTTACTAACACACGACGTATAGCCGCTTCATCTTCAATAATTAATATTTTTGACATCAATTTATTTTAATAGGAATAAAGTTTTAAGATTCTTTTGTTGTGGGGTAAAAATGAACATCTCTTTGAGGAAATGGAATGGTAATATCATTTTGACGAAATAATTCATCTATATGAAACCGGATATCACTCATCATTTTCGGTGATCTAAAGCTATTGTTTATGAAAAAATTTAAATGAAATATCAATGCCGAATCTCCAAAATCTTCAAAAGTCACAAATGCTTTAGGATTTTTAAGTACACTTGAATGTTTATTAGCACATTCTAAAAGCAATTCCTCTACCTTTCTGGTATCACTACCATACGCAACTCCAACAACAATTTTTTCTCGAGTGGTCTTACGGTTTTGAGTATAATTATAAATCGAATTTCTAATAAGGATATGATTAGGGATAATAATAATTTTATCATCTCTTGTAATAGCTCTTGTTGTACGCAGTTTAATTTCAATCACCTTCCCCACTTTATCTTCTACTTCAATCACATCACCTACCAACAATGATTTATCTAAAATAATAAAAATCCCTCCAATAATATCTTGAAAAAGGTCTTGCAGTGCCAATCCTAAACCTACCAATAAAGCTGCTGATGCAGCAAGGAATGGAGTAATATTTATACCAGAGGTACTTATAATAAAAAAGAAAACAACGATGTAGGTAACGTATCTAATAAATTTAAAAATACTTTTAAATTTATTTTTATCGGTATCATTCATTTTACGAGTAGATATCTTGTATATCCATTTTAAAATGAACCCAGCAAATACTAAAGATAAAACTAATGCTAAAATTAATCCAATTGTTAAGTGAATAGCAGTTTCTGAATTTCCAAAATGAAAACCTATGTCAAGAAACCCCTTAATAGAACCCCAAATATCATCTACAACAACTTCCTCAATTTTTTCTACTACTTCTTCTTGAATCATTCTTTAATATTTAAGCCATTTAATAATTTCCTTATAACTAGCTTTTTTACCATACATTAATATCCCTACACGGTAAATTTTTGCAGCAAACCAAACAGTTGCTATAAAAGTAGCAAATAAAATCACCAATGACAGTATTTGTTGCCATAAAGGTACTCCAAACGGAATTCTCATTAACATAACAACAGGTGATGTTAAAGGAATATAAGAAAACACCTGAGAAACTGTCCCGTGTGGGTTCTCAATAACCGTAAAAAACCCTACATACATTCCTAAAATCAAAGGCATTAAAATAGGAAGCATAAATTGTTGTGTATCTGTTTCACTATCTACCGCTGCTCCAATAGCCGCATATAACGAACTGTATAATAAGTACCCTCCAATAAAAAAGAACAAAAACATAATCACCAAATTCGTCATTGGCAAATTGTTTATTTCTAAAAATATTTCTGAAATCAATTGCTGTGATCCACCAGATTCTTGAAGTAATTCTTGTTGTTGCGGTGTTTGGGCTGCAGTAGTATCTATCCCGAATATTGTTGAAACAACTGAACTTAAAAGTATCATAATTATTACCCATGCCGTAAACTGAGTAATCCCTGCTAACGTGGTTCCAAATATCTTGCCCAATAATAATTTTATTGGCTTTACTGAAGAAATTAAAACTTCTATAATTCTGCTAGTTTTTTCTTCAATCACACTCCTCATTATCATATTACCATAAATAATAATGAACATAAAAAGCAAATATCCTGCAATACCACCAAAGGCAAGTTTTAATCCTGAACCTAATTTTGAGGTCTTCTCTCCTGCAAAAGTTTCAAGATTGGTATCTACTTTTATTCTCAATTTTTCAATTAATTTTGCATCTATTCCTGCTTCCTGAAGTTTTAATGTATTCACTTTTTCTTCGATAGAATTCTCTATAGAACGCATTATACTAATAGACGGCGAGTCTTCTGAGTAAAATGTAATCGTATTAGCATATTGATCTATGTTTTCTTTCTTCGGAATATATAGCAACCCATAATTGTTGGATTTTTCTGAAGCAAACTTCGCATCTTCAAGAGACACTCCATTGATTAATTTGTACTTTAAAGTTTTAGAATTTTCAAAATGATTAAAAAACACACCACTTTCATCAAGGACTTCAATAGTATTAACAGTATCGTTATTAAGCTGCGATAAATAAGAAACCAAGGTAATTATAGCGACCATAATTATCGGACTTAAAAAAGTCATGATGATAAATGCCTTATTTCTAACTTTGGTTAAATATTCTCTTTTTATAATTAGTGAAAGATGATTCATATCTTAAAATTAATTGTTTTTAACGGTTTCTATAAAAATATCATTCGCAGAAGGAATCACCTCAACAAAATGGGTAAGCTGTCCTAAAGTGGTTAAATAATTCACCAGATCATTCACAGAATCGTCTTCCTGAATCTTAATATTATATTGTAACTCATTATTTATACTTTTAAATGAAGTGGAGGAAATATTAAATTTATCTTTCAATATATTTTCTATATTTTCTGAATTTTTTGGCTGTAATCCCACTTCAAAAGTATTCGATTTATAAGCACGTTTAATATCGATTAACTTTCCATCTAATATCTTATTCGACTTATGTATCAATGCAATGTGATCGCACATTTCTTCAACAGATTCCATTCGGTGAGTAGAGAATATTATAGTCGCTCCCTCATCTCGCAAACGTAATATTTCATCTTTAATCAAGTTTGCATTTATAGGGTCAAAGCCACTAAAGGGTTCATCGAAAATCAATAATTTTGGTTGATGCAATACCGTAACCACAAACTGTATTTTTTGAGCCATTCCCTTAGAAAGTTCCTGTACTTTTTTGTTCCACCAGCCATCTATTTCTAATCTTTTAAACCAATATCTTAAACGTTCTTTAGCTTCAGATTTCGACAAACCCTTTAGTTGTGCCAAATACATACACTGCTCTCCTACTTTCATAGATTTATACAAACCTCTCTCTTCTGGCAAATAACCTATATGTTTTATATCGTCTGGATGAAGTGGCTTTCCATCCAAAATAATCTCTCCAGCATCTGGCATGGTTATTTGATTGATAATACGTAAAAGGGTTGTTTTACCAGCACCATTTGGACCTAAAAGTCCAAAGACACTCCCCTTTTGCACTTCGATAGTAATGTTGTTTAATGCTCTAAAATCTCCAAAATGCTTAGAAACATTATTTGCAACTAAAAGATTCTCCATAGTTAGTTTTTATTCCGAAACGTCGGATGGTAAAGATAAAGGTTTGCAAGAAAAGCAAATCTAATGCGAATATAAAACGTTAGTAAGATAACTCCTTAATTTGTTACAAAGTTTGCTTTATAACTTATAAAAAGGAGCAAAAAACAAAACCCACCCTATAAATTAATACAGGATGGGAAAAAATTGCTATGAAAAAGAAAAATATCACTAATTAAATTAGCGATTCTCAAATATAGGAAAATTTTTCAATTAACATAACTTTATGAAAACATATCTTTTACTTTTTCAAAAAATGATTTGTCTTCTTTCTCCGGTTTCGGCTCAAAGTTATCGTCATCACTCATTTTTTCAAAAAATTGTTTTTGTTCTTTTGTAAGCTCTTTTGGTGTCCATACATTTATATGAACCAATAAATCTCCTGTTCCATAACTATTCAAACCGGGGATTCCCTTATTACGCAAGCGTAAAATCTTTCCGCTTTGTACTCCAGATTCAATTTTAATTCTCACTTTTCCACTTACCGTATCAATTTCTTTAGACGTTCCTAAAGCAGCATCAGAAAAACTTATATACAGATCGTAATGCAAATTATCACCTTCTCTTTGTAGAGATGGATGCGGTTTTTCTTCTATGGCAACAATTAAATCTCCCGAAATTCCATTACCCGGAGCTTCATTTCCTTTTCCTGTAACCTTTAATTGCATTCCTTCAACAACACCTGCAGGGATTTTTATAGAAACTGTTTCCTCGGTAGCTAACATACCATTTGCATCGGCATTGGCAGGTTTTTTATCTATAGATTGTCCAGAACCTCCACATACATTACAGGGAGCAGAAGTTTGCATTCTGCCTAAAATAGTATTCTGTATTCTGGTTACTTGCCCTTGACCATGACAAGTAGCACACGTTTTATAAGTAGTTCCTTGTGCTACTTTTTTACGCTTTACTTTTATCTTTTTCTCAACACCATTAGCGATTTCTTCTAGTGTTAATTTTACTCTAATTCTAAGGTTGCTTCCTTTTACTCGAACGCTACCTCCGCCGCCACCGAAACCTCCAAAGCCTCCGCCGCCACCGCCAAAAATATCTCCAAACTGACTGAATATATCTTCCATATTCATACCGCCTCCGCCAAAACCTCCACCGAAGCCGCCTCCGCCACCTCCACCTTCAAAGGCTTGGTGACCAAAACGATCGTATTTTGCTTTCTTATCGGCATCACTCAATACTTCATATGCTTCTGCAGCTTTTTTGAAATTTTCTTCAGCTGCATTATCTCCAGGATTTTTATCTGGGTGAAATTCTATCGCTTTTTTACGATAAGCTTTTTTAATTTCTGCAGCAGATGCCTCTTTAGAAACCCCTAATATTTTATAAAAATCTTCTTTCATATGTATTGCCCACAAAAGTGGATAAATTTACTACCAAAAAAAATGGTAATTTATTAATTACTAAATCGTTATATCAAATTATTGTCCGATAACTACTTTTGGAAAACGAATAATTTTATCGCCCAATTTATAACCCTTTTCCACTACATCTACAATCTTACCTTTAAGGTCATCGCTGGGAGCAGGGATTTGAGTAATCGCTTCGTGAATATCTGCATCAAAAACATCACCGGTATTGGTTTCAACCAATGCCAATCCTTTCGATTTTAGAGTCTCACGAAGTTTATTGCTTATTAAAACGATGCCTTCTAAATGATCTGCCTCTTTAGATTTATCGATTTCAGATAAAGCCCTATCAAAATCATCTAACACAGGAAGTAAGGAATTTATTACTCCTTCACTTGCTGTAGAAAACAATTCGATTCGCTCTTTTGCGGTTCGTTTTCTAAAGTTTTCAAACTCTGCAAACAGACGTAATCCCTTATCTTTTTCTTTATCTAACTCCGCTTGTAAAGCCTCTAAAGGATCTACTTTAGGCTCCTCTTTCTTAGATTTTTTTGAGTCTTTTGTCAATACATCCTCTTCTATCACTTCTGTTTCTTTTTTATTTTTTTTGCTCATTGTATGAGTATATTTTTATTTTGATATTTATTGTTTGCAAAAGTACTGCCAATTCTATTAAAATGTCATTATGTCACTTTAAAAAAGACATAAGACCGCTACGCTCTAAGACAAAAGAGAAAAGATTTATTTATTTTAACATCATCAATGCTTCATAGCTCGGAACATTTAGCTCCGCTGAATGCTTCAAAGAAAAATAATGACAACGCCTAATGCTTTGTTGCACGAAGCATTTCACGTTTTCCTGGAGGGCCGGGAAGTCTTTCTACAATAAAACCAACTGCTTGCATAGCCCTACGCACACTTCCTTTTGCAGAATAGGTTACTAAAACTCCTTCAGTTTTTAAAGCATCGTACATTTTCTGAAATATTTCTTCTGTCCAAAGTTCTGGTTGAACCCGTGCACCAAAAGCATCGAAATAAATAAGATGGAATTCATTCTTGTTTTCTATTTCTGAAAAGAATTTCTTCTGTTTTAATAGATTGAAATTTTTGTAGATTTCTGAAGAAATTTCCCATTGACAAGAATGCAATTTTTTGAAAATTTCTTCTGAAGCATTTAATTCAGAAAAATAATTCAGTTTTCCTATTTCTTCTTCAGCAATTGGGTAAGCCTCAACTCCAGTATAGTTTATTTCAGTTTTAGATTTTTCAGCTTCAATTAAAGTGATGAATGTATTAAGACCTGTTCCGAAGCCAATTTCTAGAATATTGAGGGGATTTGGTTGCTTGTTTTTTAGAAAATAAAAGAAGCCCATCTCGATAAATACGTGATAGGCTTCTTGTATGGCTCCATGTTTGGAATGGTATTGCTCATTCCAATCTGGTAAATGGATGGTAGTAGAACCGTCTGCTGTTTTAATTATTTCACGTTTCAAAAACGGTTATTTAATTAGTAATTTTTCAATCCTAGGAATTGGTCCAGTACACTCCGTGGTATGACACGATATACAAGTATTGATAGCATTATTGTATCGTTGTTTTAATGGTACCTCACTTGTTATATCAAAAATAGCTCTTTCATTATCGATATAGACTTTAGAATAGGCCTTAAAAACATCGTTATAAGGTTTATTACCTGTTAGCTCTGCAGTATATATTTTTAGAAAATCTTTTGGAAATTCTTCTGGTGTTTTCCCAGCTAAAATCTCTTTTTTTAAATTTTCGTTAAAGTCATACATAGAGAGCATCAAGTTCGTCATTTCTGAAGGTTCTTGAATGTCAAACACAAATTCTTCATCACTTTT
>Ga0164313_10001787_pt1 | contig 19224 bp, 19 predicted proteins | sample GuaBasSedimGuay4_FD_113735 | JGI IMG/M metagenome (GOLD analysis project Ga0164313, IMG submission 113735) | Subseafloor sediment microbial communities from Guaymas Basin, Gulf of California, Mexico - Guay4, Core 4569-4, 0-3 cm | ecosystem: Environmental > Aquatic > Marine > Hydrothermal vents... | reverse complement strand
CTCTTCAGACTTCATTATTGGCTTTCCCGGTGAAACTGAGGCGGATTTCGCCGCCACCATGAAACTGATCGAGGACATTGGCTTCGACACCTCCTTCAGCTTTATCTACAGCGCCCGCCCGGGCACTCCGGCGGCGGAGTTGCCGGACGATACTGACGAGGAAATCAAGAAACAACGCCTCAAGGTGCTGCAGGCGCGCATCGCTGCGCACGCCCGGAAAATCAGCCGGCGCATGGTGGGCAGCACCCAGACCATACTGGTCACCGGTGTATCAAAAAAGGGCCCCGGACAACTGCAGGGCCGCACCGAAAACAACCGCGTGGTGAATTTTTCAACGGCGGACCAGGCCCTGATCGGGCAGTTTGTCACTGTGCAAATCATCGAGGCCCTGCCCAACTCCCTGCGCGGTATATTGCGCGGTGGTTGACGCAAGCGAATTCCGGTATATCCTTATCAGTAACAATACTGCCCACTGCGGCGACGGGACACCTTGAACAGCGAACCTCCCCCCCAACGGTCGACCCAAGCCTCGACTCAGCAAAGCCTCACTCTCGAACCCAATGACGCGCGTCACCTGGCCATGTTATGCGGCCAGCTGGATGGTCATTTGCGCCAGATCGAGCAGCGCCTGGGTATTGGTATCAGCTACCGGGGCAACCAGTTCCTACTCAATGGCCCGGCGGTCAATGTGTCCATGGGCGAGCGACTGCTTGTCCACCTCTACGCAGAGGTGTGTCAGGGGGTGGGCCTGAGCCCTGAGTCCCTGCACCTGCATCTGCAACAGGCGGGGCTGGAACATCTGGCTGAGACCAGCCAGGAAGTCCCGGCGGAAGCGACCCAGGTTATTCGCACCAAGCGCACCTCGATCAAGCCCCGGGGTAAAACCCAACATGGCTATGTGCGCGCCATCAAGCACAACGATATCAACTTCGGCATCGGCCCCGCCGGTACCGGCAAGACCTTTCTGGCAGTGGCCTGTGCGGTCGAGGCCCTGCTCGAAGAGCAGGTGCGCCGTATTCTGCTGGTGCGCCCTGCGGTTGAGGCTGGTGAAAAGCTGGGCTTCCTGCCCGGCGACCTGAGCCAGAAGATCGACCCCTACCTGCGCCCGCTGTACGACGCCCTCTATGAAATGTTGGGTTTCGAGACAGTGAACAAGTACATCGAGCGCAATATCATCGAGGTCGCCCCCCTGGCATTTATGCGTGGGCGTACCCTGAACAACGCGTTCATCATCCTCGACGAGGCCCAGAACACCACCCGCGAACAAATGAAAATGTTCCTGACTCGAATCGGCTTCGGCTCCACCGCGGTGATAACCGGGGATGCCACCCAGACAGACTTACCCCGGGGTACCCAATCGGGCCTGACCCAGGTCAGCAATATCCTGGACGACGTGAAGGGTATCGGCTTCACCTACTTCGGCAATAAGGACGTGGTGCGTCACCCCCTGGTACAGCGTATTGTCGAAGCCTATGACACAGCCGAGGATAATACTGCTGTACTGGACAAGAGCCAGCGATGAGCCTGCAAGTGGATATCCAGACTGCCAGCACCGGGCCGGTCCCCAGCGAGGATGACATACGCAGTTGGATAGTAGCCACCCTTGCCGGCCTGACCCGGTGTGAGGAAACCGAAATCAGTGTGCGCCTGGTAGATACCGAAGAAATGACGACCCTCAATGAATCCTACCGCGGTACTGCCGGCCCCACCAATGTGCTTTCTTTTCCCTCGGACCTGCCCGATGAACTGCAACTGCCTCTACTCGGTGATATTGTCATCTGCGCACCGGTAGTGCGCTCAGAAGCAGCGCAGCAGGGTAAGAGCCTGAGCGCGCACTGGGCCCACATGACTGTACACGGCACCCTGCACCTGCTGGGCTACGATCATATTGCAGAGGGTGAAGCAGCCGCCATGGAAGCCCTGGAAAGCGCCATTCTCGCCCGCCTCGATTACCCCTGCCCCTATCATCAGAACAACCTGCATCAGGAGCATTCAGCGTGATGAGTGACGACCGATCTGGCAGCGAAGGGGGCGAGAAGTCCTGGATCGACAAAATCGCACTGCTGTTTTCCACTGAACCGCGCAATCGTGGCGACCTGGAAGACGTACTGGCTGTGGCCGCCGAGAACGAGGTTATAGACGAGGACGCCCGCAGCATCATGGAAGGGGCCATGCAGGTCAGTGACATGCAGGCCAGGGACATCATGATTCCCCGCGGGCAGATGGTGGTGATCAAGACTGAAGCCACCCTGGAAGAAATTCTGCCCCAGATTATCCGCGCCGCCCACTCCCGCTACCCGGTAATCGGGGACAGTTCCGACGACATTCTCGGCATCCTGCTGGCCAAGGACCTGCTACCGCAGATTCTCAGCGAGAACAACGACAATTTCCAAATCGAGGACTTGCTCAGGACCACCATGGTGGTACCGGAGAGCAAACGCCTGAATGTCCTGCTGCAGGAATTTCGTGAGAATCGCAACCACATGGCAATTGTGATCGACGAGTACGGCGGCGTGGCGGGACTGGTGACTATCGAGGATGTCCTGGAAGAAATCGTTGGTGAAATCGAAGATGAGACAGACGTCGAGGCGGATCGCTTCATCCGCAAAATCAGCAGTGACGACTTTTATATCAAAGCACTCACCCCCATCGACGAATTCAACGAGTATTTTAACAGTGCTTTCAACAATGAGGATTTCGACACGATCGGCGGCCTGGTCATCCAGGCGTTCGGGCATATGCCCGCCCGCAATGAAATCGCCACCATCGACAGATTCGAGTTCAAGGTGATAAATTCCGACCAGCGCAAGATTCACAGCCTGCGCATGCGCCCACTGCACGACTGAAGCGGACTTCTACGCCCCCCATGTCCAGCGAATCCAGCCTACACCCCCTGCTGATAGTTATTCTGGCTCCGCTGGCCGGCGTCATGGTCACCCTGTCCCTGGCACCTTTCGGGCTGTGGCCGCTGGGCATACTAAGCTGCGCTTTGTACGCCTACCTGCTGGCCACCTGCACTGCGCGCCAGGCCCTATGGCGCGGCTGGTTGTATGGCCTGGGCATGTTTGGCAGCGGGGTGTCATGGGTCTACGTGAGTATCCACGTTTACGGCCATGCCAGCGTGCCACTGGCAGTATTTTTGACTGTACTGTTCTGCGCCAGCCTGGCCCTGCTACACGCCCTCTTCGCCTGGTGTTATGTACACTTCGTGCGCCTCTTACCGGGGGGCATGCTGGTGGGTTTTCCAGCGCTGTGGGTATTGTTCGAATGGTTTCGCGGCTGGTTTCTTACCGGGTTTCCCTGGCTGTATCTGGGCTATGGCCACATCGAAACATGGATCTCCGGCTGGGCCCCGGTTCTCGGCGTATTCAGCCTTTCCTTTATCTGCGCCCTGACCGGCACCTGCCTGTTTCTGGCCTGGCGCAGCCGCCAGCCTGTGGCCTGCACGGCCTACGCGGTGATCGTGATCACCCTGTGGGGAGGTGGCGCTGTGCTAAAGCCGACACAATGGGTTGCCAGGGCCAGCGAACACCCGCTTGACGTTGCCATCTACCAGCCGAATATCCCGCAGGAGTACAAATGGGATACCGCCTGGTATCGCCCTATCCTGCGCCGGCTACAGGAGGCCACTGATCCGCTGCTGGGCTACGACATCGTTATCTGGCCGGAAGCCGCCATCCCGAATTATTACCAGCGCGCCCAGGGCTTTCTGGAGCCCCTTGCCCACCGCGCGGCCGCCATCGATACCACACTGGTCACCGGCATCCCTTTTCGCTCCCAGGGAGGCGAAGCCTACTACAACAGCATCGTTGCACTGGGTTATGGCGAGGGGGTATACCACAAACAGCGCCTGGTGCCGTTCGGCGAATACGTGCCACTGGAAGGTCTGCTGCGCGGCCTGATCGCCTTTTTTGACCTGCCCATGTCCGCATTCAGCCGCGGTCCCGCTGACCAGAAACCCCTGCGGGTAGGCCCCTATCGGGTAGCCCCGTTTATCTGCTACGAAATTGCATACGGCAACCAGGTGGCCGCCAGCGCCCGCGATACCGACCTGTTGATCACCATTAGCAACGACAGCTGGTTTGGTGATTCCATCGGCCCCCTGCAACACCTGCAGATTGCCCAAATGCGCGCCCGTGAAAACGGCCGCTACGTGCTGCGAGCCGCCAATAACGGGGTCTCCGCCATCATCGACCACCAGGGCCGCATCGTCGCTCGCACGGAGCAATTCGTGGAAACCACACTGGTGGGGGAAGCGGATGTGATGCTGGGCAATACACCTTTTGGCAGTTTTGGCACAGCACCCATTATTGTCAGCTGCGGTATTACGTTGCTACTGATGGCCTTGATGTACGTGGGTTTCTGGCGCGACACTGAACAGTCGTAAGCTATTTGCGGCTGGATTGCAGGATGAATGCCTCCAACTCCTTGTCTATCCCGAACACGTGACGAGTCAGCCACTCAGTAAGAAAAGTGGAGATGATCTTCCGGAATATGTCATCAGGGTCCTCGCCTTTCACCAGCAACTGCTCTATTTCCTCCCGGAAAAGGTCGTGGGCCCGAATATGGGCTTCCCGGTCGGGGAAATCCAGCTCGACCATATACTGCTCTTCCAGAGCGAAATGGTTCTCGGTGTAGTCTCTTAATCTAAAGAGCACCTGATTGTTCGCCCCCGGTTCCTTGATCAGGTCCAGGATCTTGAACAACACTTGATGCTGGGCATCCTGCCAGATGATGTCGCTGGTTTTACGCATCGTGCAATCTTGAACCCAAAGTCGGCATTTTGCCATGATTTATGGTCAATAAATTCCCGGATCATAACAAGGTCGCCGCCACGGATATTCTGAATAAGGTTCCTGGACACGCCGTGAACCCATCCATCGGGGCTTGGGTAACTAGCATCGCAGGGCGCATCAATTACTGATAGAATTCGCGCTTCTTTTTGCTGGCACCGACCCCCTACGGGATGCGGACCATGCCAGTTCTCCAAACATTGTTAAGGACGAACACGAAAGCCGTGACCGATCAGCACTACAACCCCCAGGCTCTGGAGCAGAGCGTCCAGGAACATTGGTTAGCGAACAACAGTTTCGCCGTACTGGAGGACGATAACAGGGAGAAATTTTACTGCCTGGCCATGTTCCCCTACCCCAGTGGCAAATTGCACATGGGCCATGTGCGCAACTACACCATTGCCGACGTCATAGCCCGCTACCAACGTATGCAGGGCAAGAACGTGCTGCAGCCTATGGGCTGGGACGCCTTCGGCCTGCCGGCGGAAAATGCCGCCATCCAGAACAACGTACCCCCCGCCCAGTGGACAGCGCAAAACATCGATTACATGCGTGAGCAGCTGCGCCGACTCGGCTTCGCCTACGACTGGGACCGGGAAATTGCCACCTGCGACCCCAGGTACTACCGCTGGGAGCAATGGTTCTTTACCCGCCTGTTTGAGAAAGGCCTGGCCTACAAGAAAAAGGCCGAGGTAAACTGGTGTGAGACCGACCAGACCGTGCTGGCCAACGAGCAGGTGGTGGATGGTTGTTGCTGGCGTTGCGATAATCCGGTGGCGCGGCGTGAGATCGACCAGTGGTTCATCAAGATAACCGACTACGCCGAACAACTGCTGGCGGACCTGGACCAACTGGACCAGTGGCCGGAACAGGTGCGCACCATGCAGCGCAACTGGATTGGCCGTTCGGAGGGGGTGGACCTTGATTTCACCCTGGCCGACGGCACACCGCTGAGCGTCTACACCACCCGACCGGACACCCTGATGGGCGTGACTTCTCTTACGGTAGCGCCGCAGCATCCGGTGGCTCAAGCCGCGGCAGTTGACAACCCGGAACTGGCCGCTTTCAACCAGTCACAGAGCAATATCAAGATGGCGGAGGCCGAAATGGCCACTATGGAGAAACTGGGCATGGCCACCGGCATCACCGCCACCCACCCACTAACCGGCAAAGAAGTGCCCATATGGGTCGCCAACTTTGTGCTGATGAGCTACGGCTCCGGCGCCGTGATGTCAGTGCCCGGCCACGATCACCGCGACTGGGAATTCGCCACCCGGTATGACCTGCCCATTGTGCAGGTCATTGCTCCCGCCGGTGACGAGGACTGCGACCTGGCCACCGGCGCCTTCACCGACAAAGGTGTACTGATCAATTCCGGCGAATACAACGGCATGAATTTCCAACAGGCTTTCGACACCGTCGTCGATCGTCTGGCGCTGGACAACAAGGGCCGGCACACGGTGAAATTCCGCCTGCGCGACTGGGGCGTATCCCGCCAGCGCTACTGGGGCGCGCCAATTCCCATTATCAACTGTGACAGCTGCGGCGCCCTGCCAGTGCCGGAACAGGACCTGCCGGTGGTATTACCCACTGAGGTGATATTTGAGGGTGTGGGCTCGCCCATCAAAAAGATGCCTGAATTCTACGAGACCAGTTGCCCATCCTGTGGCGGTAACGCCACCCGGGAAACCGATACCTTCGACACCTTCATGGAGTCCTCCTGGTACTACGCCCGCTATGCCTGTGCCCGCAACGACAACAGCATGCTGGACAGTGAAGTCAATTACTGGGCGCCGGTGGATCAGTATGTGGGGGGCATAGAGCACGCCATCCTGCACCTGTTGTACGCCCGCTTCTATCACAAACTGCTGCGCGATGAGGGCTTGGTCAACTCCGACGAGCCTTTTATCCGCCTGCTGACCCAGGGCATGGTACTGAAAGATGGCACCAAGATGTCCAAGTCCAAGGGCAACACCGTAGACCCGCAGTCGCTGATAGACCGCTATGGCGCCGACACCGTACGCCTGTTCAGTATGTTCGCCGCGCCACCGGAGCAATCCCTGGAGTGGTCCAACTCGGGTGTAGAGGGAGCGAATCGCTTCCTCAAACGCCTGTGGAAACTGGTGAACAGGCACCTGCAGGCCCCCGCGGCCAAACTGGACATGGCGGCCCTGGACGATGAACAGAAAGCCGTGCGCCGCAAGATCCACGAAACCATCGCCAAGGTGAGCGATGATTTTGGACGTCGTCAGACCTTCAATACCGCTATCGCTGCGGTGATGGAGTTGTGCAACGAACTGGGCAAGCTCGACACCGACAAAGAACAGAGCCGCGCAGTGATGGGCGAGGCCCTGCACACCGTGGTACTGTTGCTGTGCCCCATCGTGCCCCATATCTGTCACACCCTGTGGCAGGCCCTGGGCGGTGACGGCGAGGTAATGAATGCGTCCTGGCCCACGGTCGATGAATCCGCCCTCACTCGCGACAACATCGAGGTGGTGGTGCAGGTCAACGGCAAAGTACGGGCGAAAATGGAGGTGGCCGCAGACGCGGACAGGAGCGCGATAGAGGCACTGGCGGTGGAACAGGATAACGTGCAGCGTTTCCTGGAGGGTATCACCGTGCGCAAGGTTATTGTGGTGCCCGGTAAATTAGTTAATATTGTAGCCAACTGACCCAACAACCGAGACTCACTATGCACAGGCGACTCGTTAGCCACATCTTTATTCTGGGCATTGCCTGCCTACTCAGCGCCTGTGGTTTCCAGTTGCGCGGCACCGGTGATGACGGCACAAAAGTACCGAATGCCTGGAAAAGCATGCACCTGATCACCGGCAACCCCAACGGCGAATTCAGCCGGAATGTACAGAACCTGCTTGCCGCCAACGGCGTGCAGTGGACGGACCGGGAACGCGCCAATTTCATCCTGACGATTGGCCCGGAGCATTTCAGCCAGCGCAATCTCTCTCTCAACGCGGAGGCCCGTGTCGCGGAATTTGAACTCACCATGAGGGCACGGTTTTCGGTAAGCGATGCCGACAATGTCGAAGTGATGCCAACGAGCGATGCCTCGGTTGTGAGGCAAATGGAAAACGATCCGCGCAACGTGGTGGGCAAGGCTGAGGAGGTGCGCATACTCAAGTCTGAAATGCGCACCGAACTGGCTCAGCAAATCATGCGCCGCATCGGTTTTTTCGCTGCCAGCACCCGGTAATGCGTCTCTACCCTGAGAAACTGCCCGGCCAACTGCAACAGCAACTTTTACCCGTCTATCTGGTCAGTGGCGATGAACCCCTGCTGCTGCAGGAGTGCTGTGACCTGATCCGCCAGCGAGCCCGGCAGCAGGGTTGTGGCGAGCGGGAAGTGATCGATGCCGGTGTCTCCAGCTTCGACTGGCAGGACATTCTGCACAGCGCCACCAGTATGTCCCTGTTTGCGCAGCGCAAACTGATTGAACTGCGCCTGCCTAGCGGCAAACCCGGGGCCCAGGGCAGTAAAGCCCTGTGCGAGTACCTAGACATCGCCAGCGGCGAGGATGTGCTGCTGATTATCGCCGGCAAAATCGACAAACAATCCACCAACAGCAAGTGGTACAAGGCCCTGGACAAGGCCGGCGCTACTATCCAGGTGTGGCCGGTAGATGCGAACAAGCTGCCCCACTGGCTGCAACAGCGGGTGCGCAATGCAGGTATGAGCATAGACAATGACGCCCTGCAATTGCTGTGCGACCGGGTCGAGGGCAACTTGCTGGCGGCGGTGCAGGAAGTGGAGAAACTCAAGCTGCTGGCAAAAGACTCACAGATCACCGCCCGGACGGTCACTGAGTCGGTATCCGACAATGCCCGCTACAACCTGTTCGATATGGCTGACAACGCCCTCAAGGGTAACGCCGCCGCCAGCCTGCGTATGCTGCACGGACTGCGCGGCGAGGGCGGCGAACCCCCGGTAGTACTGTGGGCCCTGACGCGGGAGATCCGCACCCTGTACGAGGCGCAACTGGACTGCGACAAAGGCAAGAGCGCACAACAGGCCCTGAGCGCCAGACGCGTGTGGAACAACCGCATGCCCCTGATGCAGGCCGCCTTGTCCCGGCACAATACCGACTCCCTGTCGCGCCTGCTGGAACGGGCCGCCGCGGTGGATGGCAGCATCAAGGGTTTTGCCGATGGCAAGCCCTGGGATAACCTGGAAACCCTTATTGCCGACATCTGCTGTATAAATGAGGCCGGATAAGAATGGCCTTTATTTCAGGTATGTTGCGTAGATCCCGCAACGCAGTATGGGTGGAGCCATTCTCGGTTAAAAACCCATGCCCTCAAGTGGCTCCACCCATACCGCACTGCTACGCTGTCCATGGTCAAGCGTATTGAATACTGTCGTAGGTAGCTGCGTCCGGAAGCAGCTAGTAGGACGCGCACTGCGCACCATTAAGATAAAAATCACCCGGTCAACCGATCAAGTTGCCGGCGCAGCCTCCGGTTATCTTCACGCAGCTGTTGTAACTGCCCGATAAGCTCCAGGGCCAATGCGGTCCCCGGCCAGTCCAGTTCAAGGTCGTGCTGCAGGCGACATGCTTTACGAATAGTAATAAGCATGAGCGGATCGAAGCGCCAATCAGCCGGCCGCTTGCCTCTGGGATCTACGATACCGTGATCCACAATGGTAATGACGGTCTGTTCCGGCATGCGGATGGATCGGGTCACTTCAGTCAGTGTCAAATAGTAGCTTGTCTCACTCATATTACTCACCCCAATTTTCACGTGGGTTATAGCTCGATTTTTCGGACAATTGCCGCCACAGCGCCGACTCCTCAGAATCCATACTTTGGGGCATGGAAATCGCCAGCACCACAAACAGGTCGCCGCGTTTGCCGGCCTTACCCAGACCCTTGCCCTTGACCCGCAGGCGTTTGCCACTCTGGCTGGCGGCGGGAACCGACAGGTTTATCCTGCCGTCCAAGGTCGGCACAGTCACCTTGGCGCCCAACGCCGCTTCCCAGGGGCTGATGGGGAGCGTCAGTGACAGGTTGACACCTTCCTCCTCATACAATGGGTGATCTGCAATCCTGACCTCCAGATACAAATCGCCGGGAGGGGCCTCACCAAGACCGGGCGCACCCTGCCCCTGCAGGCGTATGCGTTCCCCCGAGGTGACGCCGGCCGGTATCTTCACGTTCAAGGTCTTGGCCTGTCGCGAAAACTGGCCCCGCTCGTCAAAGCTGGGCACCTGGTAAGTAATCGTCCTGGTTTCACCGTGGTAGGCCTCTTCCAGAAAGATCGAGAGGCCCATCTCGATGTCCTCTCCCCGCTGGGTAAACTGCTGCCGCGAGAAGCCCTGCCGGGAACCGTGACCCGCCTGACCAAAGATATCTTCAAAAAAATCAGAAAACCCACCTGCGTATTCCCCACCCGAAGCCCCGGAGGCGGCCGACTGCCAACCGGGAGGCGGCTCAAAGCGCTCACCGCCGTACTGCCGCAGCGTATCGTATTCCGCGCGCTTATCCTGGTCCTTCAATACCTCATAGGCTTCTACAACACTCTTGAACTGATCCTCCGCATCACTTTCATCGCTGACGTCCGGATGATACTTGCGGGCCAGTTTTCGGTAAGCTGACTTGATCTCTTTTTGGCTGGCATCGGCATCGACACCAAGTATTTTGTAGTAGTCCTTGAACTCCATTCCTGTCCACAGCCTCTCATATCTGTAGGGAACAATGCGTAAATGACCCAATCGCTGGTGCCATATAGATCCCCTGTCAGCCCACATTGCGCCGGATCACCAATGTAATCTACTGTCACTCGCATGTCGATAACGCTTGCATTCGGTGTATTACATAGATACTGTATATATATACAGTATCTTGAATAAAGCGACTCCCCGGAGGCAAAGGCCATGAATGAAATGCTGGAACAGGTCATCAACCGCAACGACACCTGGCGCGGCCGCCACAGCCACTTTCAAGGCCAACTCTTTTCAACGAACAGCGATCTCCACAGTTGTGGGGGCCTGCCTACGGGCTACACCACACTGGATACGCAGTTACAGCGGGGGGGCTGGCCCCGGGGCAGCACTATTGAAGTGTTGAGCGACGGCTGTGGCCTGGGCTCCATGGGGTTGTTCCTGTCCGCCATGGAAACCCTCAGCGAGCAGAGCCGCTGGCAAGTTTTTATCGCGCCACCTTACATACCCTACGCTCCCCTGCTGGCGGCACGAGGCATCGACACCAGGCTGGTATTGCTGGTTCACCCACAGAACCGCCAGGACCTGCTGTGGAGCACCGAACAGGCACTGCGCAGCACCACCTCCAGCGCCGTATTCAGCTGGCTGGGTGCACACCAATACAGCTACGCCGAACTGCGCAAACTGCAGTTGGCCGCCGCCAGCGGCGACAGCCTGGCGGTAATGTTTCGTCCCAATCAGGCCGCTCACAACCACTCACCCGCCGGCCTGCGCCTGCAAATGCGCGAATACCGCAAGGTGCACATCCTCAAGCAGCGCGGCGGTAATCAGTCTATCAATGTGGATCTGCCCCCGGCGGAGGATGTGCCGCAGCAGCCACAGCTGTGGGAACTGCCAACCTGGCCGGCCAATGGCCGGCACGACGCCGGACTGGAGGCAACGTCATCGATGGTCTGAATGAACGGGGCAATTCCCCCGCCGTAGCTCCACCGATATTTGTAGCTTCATTGATATTGCTTCATTGATATTGCTCAAAAACGTACCGAACACTATATACTGGCATCTTTAATAAACGCCAGGATCAGACCGCCATGCAAGACCTACCCCACCACTACTACGCCTCGGCCCACGCCTCAGCCGATAGCCACGTTGCCATGAACTCCTGTGATTTACCTGAGATTATCACTGCCGCTCCTATTGAATTTGGAGGCCCGGGCAACCTGTGGTCACCCGAGCATTTACTGGTTGGCAGCGTTGCCAACTGTTTTATATTGACGTTTCGAGCCATTGCCAACAACTCCAAGCTCGAGTGGACACACCTGGAATGCTCTCCCGTGGGCATGCTGGAGCGGGTTGATCGGGTAACCCGCTTTACCAGCTTTACCATCAATGTCACGCTGACAGTCCCGGCCGGCACTGATCCTGACAAGGCCAAGCGCTTGCTGCACAGGGCCGAGACGGGCTGCCTTGTCACCCAGTCCCTGCTGGCCGAGACTGAGCTGATGACCGAGGTAATCGTTGCATCCTGAAGCGGGAGCCTCTTAATGGATGAATGGCTCACTGAATACGGCGTGACCCTGGGTGTAGGCGCCCTCATCCTGTTCATGGTTTTTATCGTATGGGACCTGGCCAAACGCAGCAATGCCGGCAAGTTTGGCACCATGATCCTGTACATCGGCCTGGCCATGGGTATCTTCGGCTTCCTGCTCAAATTCGTGATCACCTACCTGCTGGAAAATGCGGGGGTGTAAACGAGTGGTCGCGGTGCGCTGAAAACCGGTGATGACATTGCAGACCGGCCGGACGTCATCGTCAATGCAACCCATTCAGTGCTGCTGATCACCCTGTCATAGACATCACCTCCTTTTTCAATAATACTGTATGTATGTACAGTATTTTTTATAAGTCAGGACGGCTATTCCCGCTGAACACGGGCCGCGGCTTTGAGAGAACCCCGTGAGCCTATGGCTATGCCTGCGCTTCGAGCAGTTGCCCCTGCACTGCCTGAGCCGCTGTGAAGAACAACCGGTGGCGGTGCTGGCCAGGCAGCGCGTGGTGTGCGCCAACGACTGCGCCACTGCGTTGGGCATACGCCAGGACATGGGTACAGCAACACTGCGAACACTGGCAGATGCCGAGCCGGTGCAATTGCTGGAGCGGGATGAAAGTGCCGAGCAGCGCTGCCTGGAACAATTGTGCTGCTGGGCCTACAGCATCACCCCCACCCTGCACATCTGGCACAAGGACTGCCTGCAACTGGAAATTGGCGGCTGCCTGAACCTGTTCCGGGGGCTGGACACCCTGCTGGCGGAAGTGACCAATGGTATCGGCAGCCGTGGGTACCAGGCGCAGTATGGGCTGGCGCCAACCCCCAGGGCTGCCTGGCTACTATCTTTTGCCACAGGCGATACGGCTATGGCTATACAGCAACCACTGGAGGAACGACTCAAGCCCCTGCCCCTCAACCTGCTAGACGAGTTCACCACGACCGTGGATTCCCTGCGCCGGGCGGGACTGCACACTCTGGGCGACGTTCTGGCACTGCCGAGCGCGGCACTGGGCCGACGTTGCGGTGTGGAATTTACCCGTTTCCTGCAACAGGTACTGGGGCAGCGGGAGGACCTGCAGGCGGATTACCAGCCCCCCGCGACATTCAGCGATGAGTACTGGTTTGGCTACGAGGTAAAAACCAACGAGGAATTATTGCCGGCAGTGCAGTTGTTGCTACAGTCCCTGTGCCGCTTTTTACGCAATACCCAGTTGCAGACAACGGAGATCAACTGGCGGCTGACGGGGATAGATCACAAGTTCCGCGAGATTTGTGTGCGCAGCGCCTCCAGCCACAGCGACTGGAAAAACTGGTACCAGCTCACCTGCATCCGTTTTGAGCAGTTACAACTGGTAAGCAGTGTGGAGGGCCTGGCCCTGAACTGTCGGCAATTGCGAGCCGGCCAGCAGGAAAGTATCGACCTGTTCAGCCCCGGTAACCAACGCGAGCCCCTGGCCAGCCTGCTGGACAGACTGCGCAGTCGCCTGGGCCTGCAAGCTATCGAGAAAGTGGGCTGCAGGGACGAGCACCTGCCGGAATTTGCAGTGCATATCGACAGCGACCACCCGGGCGACGGATACAGCGCCAGTGGGCACTGCGCACAACGGCCTTTCTGGCTGATGCCACAGCCACAGGTCCTGCGGCAACATCACAACCGCCTGTACTGGCACGGCGCCCTGAGCCTGGTGTACGGACCGGAGCGTATCGAGGACAACTGGTGGCGCGAAGCGGTCAGCCGGGACTATTACATCGCCGCAGACAGCGGCGGCCAACACTACTGGGTGTTCCGCGACCGTCTGGCCCGGCAATGGTATATCCACGGGGTGTTTGCCTGAGCTCACCCACCCCCTGTACCTCCCGTTGCATCAACCACCCACTGTACTTCCACACATCAAACTACCGGGTTAAGCCCTCGTTTTATCCCCACATTCGCCTGGAGCCCCGCCCAGGGAACGTGGTCGAACCCAGAACCAACAAGCCACCACCAGTAACCCGAACACCGTATAAGATATGACGAAAGCCCATGGCGGCGCCTGATAATACAAAATTCGACTCAGCCAATGGCCGATGAAAGAGCCCGTATAACTTGCGTCCCCCGTTTTAGTGCGCAGCGCCACTTCCCAGGCGGTCAGAGGACAAATAGCGCCAATCCACGATTGGACGACAACGACACCAATGGCCACAAGATGCGTCATCCGAAACCAGGCGTTTCTGACCCAGGGCCAGTCGAAAAGCCCTCCGAGAATTATGACGAGCAAACCCGCAACGACAAAGCCCACAAACAGCACATGCAGCAACAGAATCGCATCAGCCGCGAGCGGCAATAAAAAATCGATTTTGATAGCTTTGTTCTGCATATCAGCGAGCGTTTAAGCCGTGGGAATCAGGTGCGCTATTTGTGGCCAACAGAGACCCCGCATCGAATTGACCGATCTCCCAATCCAATTCTTCATACATATAGAACCGGATTTTGCGACAGATGACCTTTCTTTCTTCTCTGGTAAATTCAATCCAGGACACTGGAAGCTGCCTTATAAAATGCCTGTGTCTTTATCGTTCAGACTTTTGGTGTTATTTTCCCGCCAGTATTCTTTAATGCGGAGTGCCCCGTGGTTTTCCGCCCACTTGGTCAGCGTTGGCCTCTCACCTTGCAGCTCATAATATGGCACGGCGTAACCACATGAGGTCTGCACCAATTCGATTTCCAGTTCGAATATCTGTCGGGTTCCCACATACTCGGGAAACAGCGCCGCCAGTTCGCGCCACTTCTCGTCACGGGGGTGGGTAGCTGTGGCCTGACCGTACAACCTCATAATTAACGGCTGCTTATCGAAGGAACAGAACATTACAGTCATGCGGCCATTTTCCAGCACATGTGCTGCTGTTTCATTACCGCTGCCAGTCAAATTTAGCCAGGCCACTTTGGAGCTATTAATGATTCTAAAACTGTCCATGCCCTTCGGAGAAACATTGACAAAACCTTCCGCCCCGGCTGTGCCGATAAAATAGAGATGCTGCTCCTTTATAAATTCAATATGTTTGTCGGTAAGTGCTTCAAATTTCTCAGCCATAACTCATTTCCCATAAATTTCCTGCGGATTATTTTCTTTTGCCAACAGAAGTGGACCCCGGATCTGAGACAGTAACATAAGTGTAAATCCTGAGGTAATTTAAGTCACCACAGGAGAAGACCCCCCGTGTCAGGAATGGGGTCCACTTCACCTTACCCTTCCAAGACTGTAAAGACAGACGCACGTAAGATATGCAGATTGCTATCAGCCCGAATGGTAATTGGGTCCAGACACTCATCCTAGATACGTCGCTTTACCTTGAGGGCGATGGCACCGACACCTAGGAAAGCGACACCCATGAGCACCAGTGTGATCGGCCAACCCAAGGAATTCGAAAAATGTTCCGTGGAGTAATACCCGATGAAGCCAAGCATCGCAATAACAGTGGTCAGCAACAAAGTCCGGCTTTCCAATACTACACAGGCATAAAGGACGGAGGCGGTTACAGCGAGATAAATCAGCTCGACAACGGTGTTCTGAACGAGATCGAACAAACCTGTGTACGCCATTAACGAACCAACAAAATAGCCGAGTGCAATCAGGCGAGGATACCGCTCAGATTTATGCAGTCCATATGCCGTCAGCATCACGCTTACACCGATAATCAGACCTGCCCAGTTGCCGGAAGTGAACATCGCTATACGATCGAACAAGCCACTGTTCAGCCAGCAGACCCCAATAAGCAATGCGGGTTCCGCGAGCGCCCGCTGAGGTGTTTTCTCCAGGGCCGTACCAACCAGGAACACCGAGGCGCCTAGAACAATGGCGATGTAGGCAATCTTAAGCCCGAGTAAGTCGAGGCCAACATGCATGAATCCATAAACAAAAAACAACGACGTAAATGCCAGCGCCGTGCGCCGGTATTTACCGAACAATACGCCCTGGTGTAAGGCCATAACACCGAACACAAAAAGTGTTGCGGCCCGCCAGTTGCTGCTGGCCGGATATATTTCATCGAGGAGTACATACCAACCACCGGTCATCATCAACACGCTGGCGAGCGTCAGTGGCAGAATGAGCCTGGGGTAACGTCTCTCGTACAGCGCGGCAACCAGCACGATGAGAAGAATGTAGCCCGTACCCAGCGTAACCAGCACCCTCATAGTACTGCCCATGGTGTCCCAGAATGTCCCGATGTAGGTGCCAACACCCGCGAGAATAAAAATTGCGCCGAGGTAAGTAAAGAGCGTCCTGGCAATGTCACCTTTGCTGCGCTTGCCCGACGAATCCTCCGCAGAACTAGGTGCATGAAATGCGGCTTCGACCTCGGCCGGAAAAATATCGTAGGTGTTCATCAGTTGTTGGATGTGCTTCAGCGCGCCAGGCTTGTCGGTTACGCTCGACAAACCGAGAGTGGCAGCAACCAGCGGCCAGCCCCAGATACAGCCGCCGATAAGCAGAAGAATTATGATTAAGACCAGCAGCGAAATCATGGCGACACAACCCAGCCGATAAACCGGGTATTTTTACGGTAATAATAATTGTCGGCATTCGGCAGACGGACGCTGCGGCCATCTTTTGAAAGCGCTGCCTGATGGCGATATCGCGAAGAATAAAACAGACCACCAAAAATGTTACCCGAGTAGCGATCGCTACCGGTACTGAATTCGTATCCATCCGGCGCGATGCTTGATGAGTCGACGACCAGGCCCGCGAGATCGGGTACATTTATCGGGGTGGATGTCAGGGTGTCGCGGGGTTCGACAGTTTTTGCACCTAACGATGTAAGGCTTGGCGGCAGTATGATTGCGATCTCCTGCACGGCACCGGTTTTCGAGTGATGGCGCCACAGACGCGGTGTTCGCCCACCCTGCGCAATGCCTCGGTAGCTAACCAGCACCTTCTGGTCTACAACGGATATCTGCACGCCTTGCTGGTCGTTGTAGTATTCAGTTGCGTAAAGCACGTCATGTTGCGGTGGATCCACTAGAAGAGTGGGTATCCCTGAAATCAACAGAAAAATCACCACCAGTAACAACGGTAAACCCAGACCAAAAGCGATCGTGGGATTTTCGTGAAGGAATGACCTCATGCCAATCTCTCCCTAGAGCGTCGCGCCACAGATTATGCCTAGATTAAATAGAATAGCTGCCGACCGAAACGAACAATAGCACAATAACTTGAGCGCTATACATAGTAAGGGCACAAACAACGGTGCTTGCTCTCATTGTCAAGATACAACCCAATTCGATGGTGTCGATCAAAATTCAAAGCGAGAGGATAGCAGCGGTATTAGCCACGGCACCTAACGCCAAGCTAAGCGGCAGGCTTAAGTAGCGGTTTTTTGTGCGAAAATGGAGCGCAGCGACTGCACAAAATTTCGAACAGTCTCTAGAAGTTAGGGGCTGAGTTTGAAAAGTCGTAATTTTCACGCATGCCTATGTTCCTCATAAATATAACGTTCTTGTCTATCAGCTTTTCGCGCAAAAATTATGCGAATGCAGTCATTTGATCAAATGCAATGACAGACAATCAACAATCTTGAATTTATACTCGTACCAAGGAGGACAAACCGGTCTTCGTCATCAGAATCATCTGGATCAGCAATCAATCGGGCAAACTGATCCGTAAATATCGTTTTTGCTTCGCCAAAGGAGATGCCATGCTTCTTCTGATTCGAAGTATTTTTTGATTCGTCCCACTCAAATACCAAATGACCCTTGGTGACACTATAACTACACTGTAGTTATAGTCAGTCTCGAATAATAAATTCATCTGGATTGTGCCTCGCCTCTGCAATTCTAGCGCGGGCTTCTTTAGCATATGGGCTATCGCAAGATTCAGCCATATTTGATGCAAGGTCGAAAATCACTATGAAGGCAGGGAAAATCTACTTCATTGCTACCAAAATATAACGCCGGAAGACGCGGCGGTGAAACCGTCCGCTTCCTTTTCTTGTTATGTGCGATTTTGCCATCGCGCCGGGTGCCTACTTCCATGCATCACTGAAACAACGACTATGTCTGAACTTTGAACTCGGTAGAATACCGCAAATGGAAACCTTGAAACCAGTGCTCGATGTGTCTTGCGGTGCACCAGAGGATAAGACTGTGGCTCGATTCTAATTGCATCCAAAGTGGAGAGCACTTCATCTAGAAACTCATGGCCAAGACCATCTCTTTGGCGTTCATACCATTCCGCCGCTTCTGTCAAGTCGAACTCCGCCTCTTCCCTGAGTCGGACGGTATAGCTCATAGCCGTTTTCGGATTTCCGATATAGCGCCAGTGGCCGGACGACCAGTATCTCCATCCGATTCGAAGGCATCAAGTCTACGGTCGAGTTCTGCTACTTGTTCCGACGTAAGACGCAGTGCATGCTGATCCTGGGCAATGCTATCCCATAGATCTTCGACGAGGCGTATCCGCTCTTCAACGGGGAGTTGTCTCAAGTTCGAATTCATCTGAAAATCATACTCCATTGTAGGGACTTGTCCAGAGAGCGCACATAACGCCTGCAACAACGGACAATTTGGAGCTGCTAGTGGGTTTGCAGATACAACCTGAATGGCTGACTCAATACTTAGTATGAAACGCTCACCCAGGCCGATTTGTCGCTCCTCATAGTACAGAGCAGATTTCTCAAACTCTTCGAGTGCCAGGGGATGGAAGCGGAAGTTCACTTTTTGAGGGAGTGGCGAACCTGTTGCAAAGCAACGTCTCCAGGGATGGTGTTGACCTGACCAGATGTGATCTCTTGGAGCCTGCTCTTGGCTTCAACAGACCAAGCTTCACGAATAACGTCATCATGAATCGGGTCAAGGCTTTCGACGAGTCTATCAGCTAGTAAAGCACGTGCATCACTGGGAAGTGATAATACAACTTCGGTGATTTTCTCTACAGAAATGTGCATGCGGTTAATCCTATGCCTAATTGACGAAAGTAGCAAACGCCACACTTAACGCCGCGAGCTGAGGCGGCGGTTACGCCGTCCGCAGCTTTGCTTTGTTACAAGTTGCCTCAATTGTGGCATATTGCTACAATGCGAACAATATGTAGTTGAGAGGAAAGCAGCATGGCAACCACCAGCATACGGTTAGACCAAGACCTTATTGATAAAGCCACTATTATGGCCAGAGCGTTGAACCGCACGCCACCTAAACAAATTGAGCATTGGGCAAAAATTGGTGCAATT
>Ga0164313_10001786_pt1 | contig 19224 bp, 9 predicted proteins | sample GuaBasSedimGuay4_FD_113735 | JGI IMG/M metagenome (GOLD analysis project Ga0164313, IMG submission 113735) | Subseafloor sediment microbial communities from Guaymas Basin, Gulf of California, Mexico - Guay4, Core 4569-4, 0-3 cm | ecosystem: Environmental > Aquatic > Marine > Hydrothermal vents >... | reverse complement strand
GAGCAGGGCTACCTCTTCCAGGGCAACAACCTGCGCATCAACATGCTGCCCGAGGGCGGGCCCTTGTTGGAGGTGGCGCAGGGTCACGCGGCCAACTGCGGCTGGGCCTGGGGCGCGCAGTTCGTCGATCTCGACCTGGACGGCTGGCAAGACCTGTTTGTGGCCAACGGCTTCGTGTCGGCCGAGCCGGACACCAGCTACTGGTACGACATGGGCAAGGTGGGCGGCGCCACCGGATCCCTGGTGGAGGACGCCTCGCACTGGCCGGCCATGAACGGCCGCAGCCTGTCGGGCTACGAACGCAGCCGCGTGTTGCGCAACATCAACGGGCGCGGCTTCCGGGACGTGGGCCAGCGGGCCGGCATCACGGACACGTTTGACGGTCGCGCGGTGGCGGTGGCGGATCTGTTCGCTGACGGCGCGCCGGACGTGCTGGTGGCCAACCAGGGCGGGCCGCTGCTGCTCTACTCCAACGAGCCCGCGGCGGGCATGCACTGGATCGCGTTCGACCTGGTGGCCAGCAGCGGTCACCCCGAGGCCCTGGGCGCCACGCTCAGCGCGCGCTTCGGGCCGGACCACGTCCAGCGTCTGGTCAAGCTCTCGGCCAACGGCTTCTGCGCCCAGAACGGCCCCTACCTGCAGCTCGGCCTGGGGCCGGCCACGCAGGTGGACGAGCTGAGCATCCGCTGGCCCTCCGGCAAGACGCAGGTGCTCAAGGACCTGCCCGCCGATCAGCGACACCGCATCGTGGAGCCCGACTGATGAGCGCCGCTGCCGCCGCGCCCGAGGCGCCGCAGGGCTTCTTCTCTCGGCTCTCGCCCAAGCATCTGGTCTCGGCGCTGATCACCCTGATCATCGTGGTGGGCGAGTGGCAGTACGGCGTGCTGGGCGGCTACGACCGCCTGGCCGTTGCGCTGGGCACGGCCATGGCCGCCGAGATCCTGTTCTCGCGCTGGCTGCTGGGCGTCTGGCCGGCGAGCCTGCTCTCGGCCTACATCTCCGGCAACAGCCTGGCGCTGCTGCTCAAGCCGGCCGGCGGGCTGCTGTGGCCCTTTGCCCTGGGCGCCGTGATCTCCATCGGCAGCAAGTACGTGCTGCGCTACCGCGGCAAGCACCTCTGGAACCCGACCAACTTCGGCGTCTCGGCGCTGGTGCTGCTGGCGGCGCCCAAGCTGGCCGTGCTGTCCCACGAGTGGGGCAACGACCTGCGCGTCAACATGGTCATCTGGGCCATCGGCCTGCTGGTGGTGTCGCGCGCCAAGCTGCTGCACGTGTCGCTGGGTTACGCCCTGTCGTTCGTGGTCTTCGCCAGCCTGCGCGCCAGTCTGATCGGCGGCTCGTTCCTGACCGAGGTGGCGCCGCTGACCGGGCCCATGTACCAGCTGTTCGTGTTCTTCATGGTGACGGACCCGCCCACCACGGTGCGCTCGCGCAACGGACGCATCTTGGTGGTGGTGCTGATCGCCGCGCTCGAGGCCGGGCTGCGCAGCGCCAGCGACTTCGGCCTGGCCTGGGCCGCGCCCTTTGCCCCGGCGCCCGCGTTCTTCGCCCTGGCCATCGTGGGGCCGCTGGCGCTGCTGGTCACACGCAAGGCGCCGGCGCCGCGGCCCGCGCTGGCGGCGTAGCGCTGCTCCTACGGCCCGTCGCGACGGCCACTCGCTTGCGGCGCGCTGCAACGGCAACTCGCTTGCATCGCATCGCAACGGCAACTTGCTTGCGACGCGTCGCGACGACTCCTCGCCCGCGCCCAGCCCCTACGGTGCGTCGCCTTGCAGCGCGTTGCTGAGCGCGACGTTCTTGACCGCGGCGCTGTCGGAGATGGCGTACTGCAGCACCAGCGTGGCGGGGTTGGCGCCCGTGGCCGGCCAGGTGAATGGCAGCGTGACCTCGCCCGCGCCGTCGGTCACCAGGTCGATCACCAGCAGCACCGGGATGGGCACCAGGGTGCCGCCCTTGAAGCCCGCCGGCGTGGCCGTGTCCGAGAGGAACAGACCGCAGATGGCCGCGGGCGCAGCGCCCGTCAGTTCGAGGCTGTTGCTGCTGCCCGGCAGCAGCGTGCCGCTGCCCGTGAGGCTCGGGTCGCCGTTCACGCCGGCCAGCGCGAAGCCCAGGTCGCTCCAGGCGCTGGGCAGGGGCTGGTTGGCCGTGCCCGGCGTGGGGGCCTGGGTGCCGTAGGTGCTGGTGATCAGCGCCAGCCCGCCGTCGGGCAGGCGGTTGATGGAGTGCACGCCGCCCAGGCCCAGGCCGTTCTCGTTGATCTGCGCCTGGCCCGGCGTGAGCGCGGAGAGCAGGCCGCCGTCATCGCCGTCGCTGGTGTCGTAGACCACGGCGTCCAGCAACACGGCGCCGGCGGGGGGGGCGGAGACCGAGCTGCCGGTGAAGCTGCCAGCCGTCAGCGCGCCGCTGGGGTCGTGCCACAGGGCCACGGCGTCCGCGCCGTTCTGGATGGCGTTGCTGCTGGGGAAGCCGGCGGGCGAGAGGTCCGTGTTGGGCACGGCGCCGCCCGACGGCCCCAGCACGAAGAAGCCATCGGCCGGCACGGACTGCCCGTCCAGATCAAACGTGTTGTAGGCCGTGTCGTTGTTGCCGTTGTAGAGCACCACGAAGTGGTCCTGGAGCGACGTGGCTCCGTTGGCGGCGTAGAGTTCGATGAACTCGTTGCTGTCCGTGCCGCTCTGGTCCGCGTCCACTTCGTTGATGACCACCTCGGTCGGCGTGCCGCTGCCGCCGCTGAGCGGCACGATCAGGTCGACGAACACCGGGCGGTGGTCCGAGGCCGTGCCGCTGGCCAGCTGGGGGTTGATGCTGAAGCCGGCCAGCTCGGGCGGCTGCAGGCCCGAGGGCACCGCGGCGCTGTTGAAGATCACCGCGCGCCGTAGGGTGGCCACGCTGTCCTGCCACGAGAGGTAGTCCAGCTTGCTGCTTGACTGGGTGTTGTCGCTGCCGCTGAAGTGCTCGGTGGCGTTGTCGAAGAGCATGTCGGTGCGGTCCTTGTCGGTGCCGTCCGAGCCGGACTGCGCGTCCGAGAACTCGGCCTTGGTGAACCAGTCGGCCGGGCCCTTGGTGCCGTTGCTCGACTCGTCCTCGTTCCAGTCGCCGCCCGTGATCACGAACGTGTCGTCGCCCAGCAGCATGCTGGCCGGCGGGTTCTCGAGCACCTTGCCGTGGGGGTCGGGCGCGCCCGTGCCCAGGCCGTTGTAGATGGCGTCGATGTAGTAGGCGATGTTCTTGGAAGCCCTCAGGCGGTCGGCCTTGTCTGACGCCGAGCCGCCCGACTTGAGGTGGCTGTTGCCCACCACCACGTCGCCGCTGTAGATGTCGTCGGGCAGGTTGATCTCCGCGTGCTGCCAGCCGCGGATGCCGCCGGTGCCGCCCGGCGCGTACAGATCCGGCAGCACGAAGAAGGCGTCGACCAGGGTGGAGTGGGTGTCGCCGTTCAGATCTGCGAACGGAAAGCGGCTCAGGATCACGTCGCGGTTGAAGCCATCCGTGGACGTGCTGATGAACACGTGCGGCAAGTCGAAGGCCGGCGCGTAGAGCTGGATGTACGCGGTCACGGGCGCGTTGCCGTGAAAGGGGTCGTTGCCGCCGTGCAGCCAGAGGTCGATGGTGGTGCTCAGCTCGGCGATGCTGTCGACGCCGCCGGCGCTGTCGCCGGTCTCCTGCAGGATCAGGATGTCGGGCTGCATGCTGGCCACGATGCGGGTGGTGGCCGCCCAGGCGTTGAAGCCCTCGAGCTTGGACATGTCGGAGCGCAGGTTGTCGCCCACGTTCCAGGTCATGACGCGCAGGTCGTCGGCGTTGCTCTTGCCCCACTGGCCCGAGTCAGGATTCCACTGGCCAACGAGCGGTCCAGCGAGCAGGGCGAGGGCGGCCAGGCAGGCGGCGGCGCGAACGAGCATGGTGAGACTCCGGGGTGTGATCGGGACCCCATACTGTAGCCGCAGTCCCAGGGCCTGGGGTGAGGCCGCGGGGCCGATCTGAGCGCGCCATGGGCTCGGATCTTGGCAGTCAGGCTGCTGTCTTCGCGGCTGCAGAGCAGCGGCCCTGCCCTCGTGATCGCGTGGGTTGAGCACGTAGGGCAGCCTCTGCCGGTGGCTGGCCTCCGGGGCATGCGCTAGGCTCTGGCCCCATGAAGCTGGTCGCCCGCGGACACCTCGTTGATTCCGGCCTGCTGGGCGAGGCCCTCGATCTGGTCACCGCAGCCGGCGGGCGCTACGAAGTGCTGCGCTTTGACATCGGTCGCACGGTCGACGAGCCCAGCGACCTGCTGCTGGAGGTGAGCTGCGAGGACGCCGGGGCCGAGGTCGAGCTGCTCGAGAACCTGGGCTCTCTGGGCTTCAGCGATCCCCACGCTGTGGACGCCTGCAGCGCGACGGTGGAGCAGGACGGCGTGGCGCCTGAGGGCTTCTACTCCAGCACCAACCTGGCCACGCGCGTGCGGGTGGACGGCACCTGGATCGACGTGCGCGATCAACGCATGGACGCGGTGCTGGTGCTGTCCGAGGGCGGCGCGGGCTGCGTCAAGCTGCGCGACCTGACGGCGGGCATGCGGGCGGTGGTGGGGCAGGCGGGCGTGAGCGTCGTGCCCGACACGCGCCGCCGTGAGAGCTCCGACTTCGCCTTCATGTCCGGTGGCGTGAGCAGCGAGCGCCGGGTCGAGGATCAGGCCCGACAGCTGGCCGAGCAGTGGCGCCAGACCCTCGCCGAGGGCCAGCGGGTGGTGCTGGTGGCCGGTCCGGTGGTGGTGCACAGCGGACAGGCCGGGTCCATGGCGGGCCTGGTGCGACGGGGCTGGGTGGACGCCGTGTTGGCCGGCAACGCCCTGGCCGTGCACGACGTGGAGGCCGCGGTGCTGGGCACCAGCCTGGGCGTCTGCCAGCAGACCGGGCGCCCGGTCACGCACGGACACATGCACCATATGCGCGCCATCAATCTGGTCCGTGAGCACGGCGGGCTGGCCGGCGCGGTGCAGGCGGGCGCGCTCACGACGGGCGTCATGCACGCGCTGGTCCAGGCCGAGGTGCCCTACTGCCTGGCCGGCTCGATCCGCGACGACGGCCCCTTGCCCGACACCGAGATGGACCTGATCGCCGCCCAGGCGCGCTACGCCGAGCTGCTGGAGGGCGCGGGCCTGGTGGTGGTGTTGGGCACCATGCTGCACGGCATCGGCGTGGGCAACATGCTGCCCGCCGCGGTGACGCTGGTGTGCGTCGACATCAACCCGGCCGTGGCCACCAAGCTGGCTGACCGCGGCAGCTCGCACACCACGCCCATCGTCACGGACGTGGGCTTGTTTCTCTCGGTGCTGGCGCAGCAGCTGGACCAGCCCGCCCCGCAGCGGGCAGGGCGCTGAGCCGATGGCATCCAGGACCCGGCTCAAGGCCTCGGGGCGCCACGCCCGATGGACCGCAGTGGACCCTTCTCTGTTGAGCGCCTCCATGCCCGCTGTCCGTGCCCTGCTCGTGCTGCTCTGTGGCGCCCTGTTGAGCCCTGTGGCCGCAGCTCAAGGCCGGACCTGGGTGCGCGACGCCGCCGGGCTGTGGCAGCTGGAGGCGGACGGCACGCGGCACGCGGTCGATGAGCGCGTGGTCTCCCTGGCCCTGCGCCCGGGAGCCGACCTGGGGGCCCTGTTGGCCGGGCTGCCGGCGCCGCTCTCGTCCATGACCCTCGTGCGCCGCAACCGCGCCGGGGTGATCGATCTGGCCCTGCCGGCCGGGCTCGACCCGCGCGACGCCATGACCGCGCTGCAGGCGGACGCGCGCGTGATCTTCGCCGAGCCCTGCACGCTGGGTAGCTACGGCGGGCTGCCCGACGACCCCCTGTTCTCGCAGCAGTGGCACCTGCACAACACCGGTCAGGACGACGGAAGCGTGGCAGCGGACGTGTCGGCCCTGCTGGCCTGGGACATCACCGGGGGCGATGCGTCCGTGGTGGTGGCGGTGATCGACAGCGGCACCGAGGTCTCGCACCCCGAGCTGGCCGAGGCCCTCTGGAGCAACCCCGGCGAGCTGCCCGGCAACGGTCTGGACGACGACGGCAACGGCTTCGTGGACGACGTGCAGGGCTGGGACTTCGCCGCGGGGGACGGCGACGTGAACGGCGTGTTTGACCACGGCACGTCGGTGGCCGGCGTGGTGGCGGCGCGCGGCGACAACGGCGTCGGCGGCGCGGGGCTGGCGGGGGGCGGCGACGCCGGCGGCGGCTGCCGTGTCATGTCCCTGGCGGTGGGCAACTACTCGCCCCAGGCCGCGCTGGTGGACGACGCCATCGTGTACGCCGCGGACATGGGCGCCCGGGTCATCACCCTGAGCCTGACGCTGGGCAGCAGCGCGGCCATCGACGCGGCCATCGTCTATGCCCACGACGTGCGCGGCGTCTTCATTGACTGCGCGGCCGGCAACAACGGCCCCAGCGTGAGCTACCCGGCGACACATGCTCTGGTGCTGGCCGTGGCCTCCAGCGACCGCGATGACAGCGTCAGCGGCTTCAGCAACAGGGGGCCCGAGGTGGAGCTGACGGCGCCCGGGCAGCAGATCCTCATGCCGGCCCTGGGCGGCGGCTATGTGACCCAGAGCGGCACGTCCTTCGCCGCGCCGCAGGTGGCGGCCCTGGCGGCGCTGCTCTTGAGCGTGGACGCCAGCCTGACGCCCGCCGCGCTGCGCTCTGTGATGACCTCCACGGCTCGGGACCTGGGGCCTGCGGGCAAGGACGGGGCCAGCGGTCACGGACGCATCAACGCCCTGGCGGCGCTGCTGGCGGCCGGAGGCGGGACGCCCGGGCAGTCCCACGGCTACGGCCTGGGCCTGGCCGGTGCGAACGGCGCTCAGCCCGCCATCAGCACGCCGAGCGGCCCTCCGTTCGTGGGCCACGCCGAGTTCAAGATCAGGCTGGGCAAGGCCAAAGGCGGTGCTCAGGCCTGGTTGCTGGTGGGCATGGCCTCGGCGGCGCTGCCCTTCCGCGGCGGCACCATCCTGGTGGACCCCAGCGGCCCGCTGTTCCTGCTGCCCCGCACGGTCAGCTCGATCATGGGCGCCCCGCTGGGCATGGCCCTGGCCAGCATCCCGGTGCCGGCGGACGCGGAGTTCGTAGGGCTGTCCTTCCATGTGCAGTGGGTGGTGCAGGACCCGGCCGCCGTCGGAGGGCTGGCCATGACCGCGGGACTGGCCCTGCTGGTGGGAGGCTGATCCCGCGCCGCGGAGTGCTCTGTGCTGGCTCTCGGACTGGGGGTCCCGTGCGGAGTTGGGCTCGATCCAGCGCTCGGCGCAGACCGCTGCTCCCCGTGCCGCCCCGGCGCTGGCCGTGCTTGACCGCGCGCCCTGTCCCCGGATCATCATGCCGCCCCTCCCCTCCGGAGTGCTGACGATCACGTCTCCATCGGCTGCAACGCTTCCGGCCGGCCGCTTGGCCGGCGTCGCTCTTGTCTCGGCCGCGGTGCTGCTGCTGCAGCTGGTGCAGACCCGCATCTTCAGCGTCATGCTCTGGTACCACCTGACGTACTTGGTGGTGACCTTCACCATGCTGGGCTTCGCGGGCGGTGGCGCCCTGTTGGCCTGCCGTCCGCGCTGGATGCAAGGCGACACCAGCGGGCGCCTGGCCGTGATCTCGGCCTTGTTCTCGCTCTCCATCCTGGGGGCCTACGTGCTGGTGACGGGCACGGCGGGGACGGCCAGCGCGGAGATGCACACCCAGGAGGGCATCATGGGCGCGGCGCTGGACTACGCCGTGCTGGTGCTGCCGTCGCTGATGGCGGGCCTGGTGGTGGCCCTGGTGCTCGGCGACGCCCGCGGCCAGGTGGGCAAGCTCTACGGCATCAACATGGCCGGGTCGGCCCTGGGCTGCCTGGTGTACATCCCGGCCCTGCGTGGCTTGGGGGGCGAGGGCACGGTGGTGCTGTGTGCCGGCCTCGGCCTGGTGGGCGCGGCCTGTTTCGCCGGCGGCAGCCCACGTCGTGGGGCGCTGCGGCCGGCGCTGGCGCTGCTGGCGGCGGCGCTGATCGTGATCGCCGTGGTGCCCAGCACGCGCACGCTGTTCTTCGAGGTGCCCATGGCGCCCTACAAGACCATGTCGGCCAAGCTGCGCAGCGATCCCGACCTGGCGGTGGAGCTCACCAAGTGGGATCCGGTCTGCCGCCTGGATGTGGTGGGCAGCAAGAGCGACCCGGACGCCACCAAGTGGGTCTATCAGGACGGGGACGCCATCACGATCCTGCCCATGGGGCCGGCGCACGAGTGGGCCCAGATCACCGACAAGGAGGGGCTGGGCTACTTCATGTCGCTCGACCCCATCGTGCGCAGCCAGGCCCTGCGCGCCCCCAAGGTGCTGGCCATCGGCATCGGCGGCGGCATCGACGTGCTGCAGGCCACGGCCGCCGCCCGGCCCCTGCCCGAGGGGCAGCGGGTGGACTTCACCGGGGTGGAGATCAACCACACCACCTACGGCCTCATGACCGAGACCTATGCCGAGCGGACCGGCGACCGCTACCACCTGCCCGGCGTCACCGTCCACGTCGACGAGGGGCGCTCGTGGCTGCGTCGGAGCCAGGACACGTACGACATCATCCAGATGACGGGCACGGACACCTACGCGGCGCTGGCGTCCGGCAGCTACGTCATGGCCGAGAGCTACCTCTACACGGCCGAGGCCTACGACGACTACCTGAGCCATCTGACCGACGACGGGGTGGTGTCGGTGGTGCGCTTCCGCTTCGACCCGCCGCGCGAGTGCCTGCGCCTGGCGGCCATCGCGGTGGAGGCGCTGCGACGGGACGGCGCCACGCGCCCGCAGGACCACATCATCATCACCGCGTTCACGGGCGAGGGCCGCGACGACGACGGCAACGTGGTGCGGCTCGACTACGGGCATCTGCTCATCGCCAAGCGCCCGCTCAGGACCGAAGAGGTCAACATCTACAGGGACTACGTGGCCATGCCGGCCTACCGCGCCAGCCTGCTCTACGCGCCGGGCGTGGAGACGGCCGGGCCCACGACCGACTACTTCGCCGCGGTGGAGGCGGGCACGGACGCCGCGTTTCGCGCCGCGTACCCCTACAACCTCGACCCGGTCGACGACGACAACCCGTTCTTCTTCCGCTTCCACCGCTGGAGCGATCTGTGGGTGGAGTGGTTCGGCAGCGCAGCGGACGCCAAGCAGAGCGCCGGTGTCTACGCTGATCTGGTGGGGGCGCGGCCCATCGGCCTGATGATCCTGGGCACGGTGCTGGGCGAATCCTTTGTGCTGGTGGCGCTGCTGGTGCTGCTGCCGCTGCTGCTGTTCCGGCGCGAGGGCCTCAAGGTGCCTGGTGCCGGGGCCTGGATCGTCTACTTCGCGGGCTTGGGCGCGGGCTACATGCTGGTGGAGATCGTGGCCATGCAGCGCTTCGTGCTGTACCTGGGCCACCCCGGCTACGCCATGACGGTGGTGCTGATCACCTTCCTGTCGGCCAGTGGGCTGGGGGCGCACGTGGCGGGCAAGAGCGACGACCCGGTGCGCACGCTGCGGCGGGCCCTGCTGGGCGTGCTGTTCATGCTGGTCGTGCTGGGCGTCGGGCTGGAGTGGTTCTTTGACGTCAGCCTGAACCTGCCCTGGGCGGCGCGCGTGGCCCTGACCGGCGTGGTGCTGGGGCCGGTGGCCTTCCTGATGGGCATGCCCTTCCCGTCGGGCCTGACGCTGATGGGCACGCGCGGCGCGGCCGTGCTGCCCTGGGCCTTCGGCGTCAACGGCGGGGCCTCGGTGCTGGCGTCCATCGGCGCCATCCTGATCGCCCTTGGCTCGGGCTTCAGCATGGCCTTCGTGGTGGCCGGGCTGATGTACCTCGCGGCTCTGCTGGCCAGCCGCCGCGCGCTGGCCTGAGCTGCCCGAGCGGCAGCGACACGGCCGCAGCGCCAGCTCGATGCCCCAGAACGCAGCGCGCCCCCCGTCACGCGGCGGCGCGACGGGGGGCGAGTTGCATGCTGCTGCGTGAGGCGTGTGGAGCTCAGTCGTCCACGAAGGCGGGGTCGCCCACCTGCACCTCGATGAACACGTACTCCTCGCAGGCGCCCTTGTGCTCGAGCCAGAGACGGTCGATCTGCTGCGGGGCGTCCGGCCCCGCCAAGCGCGCGGCCAGGTCGGCGTTGGTGCCCACGTAGCTCTGGCTCTCCATGCAGATCCCCACGAACGTGTCGTTCGGGATCATGGGTTGCGCCGTGGGGGGCAGGTTGAAGCCGTGGGTGCCGCCGGGCACCAGGAACTCCCAGAGCACGAGGTCGGCCCCGAAGTCATCGTCCTCGATCTCCTCGATCTCGACCGCGAACGACGTGAAGCCGCGGGTCTTGGTGGAGACCGGGTCGTCAAACGTGAACTCCAGCGCCATGAACTCCTCCAGCGTGAAGGTGTCGTTGTGCGTGGGGTCCGTGATGACAGGGAACTGCGGCGAGAACGGGATCGTGATCTTGCTGGGCACGCTGGGCAAGGGCACGTCGCAGACCAGACCGCGGTCGATGAACCCGGGCTCCGCGCCCAGGCCGGGGCTGAAGACGTCGAACTCGCCGAACTCGCCGACGTCGTACCAGAACATCATCACGAACTCGCTGAGCGCCGGATGGTTGGGGTCCGGCATCAGGATGTAGGGCGGCGCGAGCAGCTGGGAGATGCCTGTGAAGCCCCCCTTGGAGAAGTTGGCTCCGAACTCCAACTCGTCGACACCCAACTCCTCGCTGTAGAGGTCCAGCCCGAAGCCCGAGTAGCCCATGTAGGTCTCGATGGCGGGCAGGTTGTTGACCTGCAGGTTCACCTCGCGGTCGAAGGGGATGGCGTCGGCGAAGTCGAAGTCCACCACCATGGTCTCGCCCGGGCCGACGGCGGGCACAAAGAGCTCGAACATGGCCGCGGTGGTCATGTCCACGTAGACGCTGCTCTCGTCGTCGATCGGCAGCTGCAGGCCCTCGCGTTGGCGCAGGACGAGGTGCATGTCACGGCCCGAGGGGATGCTGCCGTTGAACGTGCCGCCGCCCTTGCCGTCCTGATTGACGAACAGGTTGCCCTGGAAGCCGTCCTCCGTCTCGGGCCTGGCCTCCATGATGGCGACCTCATAGCTGATGTAGCCGAAGCTGTCGCCTTGGCCGAATCCATTGACCAGGAGGTTGGTCAGGTCGCCCTCGATGAAGGCGTCGTTCAGGTCGTTGCCCGCGCCGCTCTCATCGAAGTCGATGGTCAGAGGCAGCATGAACTTGGCGCTCTTGGGTGAGACGCCCACCACCGTCGTGGCCTGGCGCAGCACCTGCAGCTCGCCGTCCTCGAAGATCACGGCGTCACGCTGAGCCGTGATGGTGTAGGGCGGGTTGACGTTGGTGAAGGTGACCTGGCCCTGGTTGTTGGTGCTGCCGAACAGGCCGGCGGCGCTGGCGGCGTCGCTGCCCACCAGGGTCACCTGCGCGCCGGGCTGCGGGGCCCAGTCGCCGAACAGCTGCTCCGGCGCTCTCAGCACACACACGGTGATGGTCTTCTTGCCCTGGCCCCCGGCCGTCTGCACGTTGATCGTGGTGAGCTTGTTGGCCTGGATGCCGAAGGCCACCTGCGTGGGGTTGGTGTCGTCGGCGAAGGTGACCGCGGCCACGTAGCTGCCGGCTTGCATGCAGCTGCCGAAGAAGCGGCCGTTGGCGTCGGTGATGAACTGACGCGTCTCCGCGCCGCTGACGTCGACGCTGGTGCCCACCACGGGCTGCCCGTTGTCGGTCACGAGCCCCGAGAGCGTGCCCTTGGCGGGGATGTCCACCAGGATGTCGCCCACGTCGGTGCTGCCGCCAGCCACGATGGCGCCGGCGTTCACGCTGGCAGATCCGGTCACGCCGCCGAAGTCCACCGGCGTGACGGCGCTGAGCACCACGCCGATGGGGATGCACGGGTTGCTGGGCAGCTGATACGCCGGCACGCTCACGATGCTGAAGACGCCGTTCGCGTCCGTGCTGGCAAACTGCCCCAGGTCCGTGGCGACGGTCACGCGCGGCACCGGCTGGTTGGTGTTCATGTCCACGACGCGGCCCGTGAGAGTGGTGGCACAGGCGACGTCGATGGGCAGCACGGGCGCGTGCCAGCCGCCCTTGACGATCACGCCCTGGGCCTCGATCACCGAGCCGTCGCCGCTGACCTGACCCTGCTGGCCGGTCTGGGCCGAGCGGTTGACCCACTCGCCCGCGTCGTGGTCGAAGGACCACACGTCCACCAGCGTGCCCGGCGCAAAGCCGCGGTCATTGGGGAAGGTGATGTCGAGCCCCTGGAGCAGGCCCTCGGCGCCGCTGAACATGAGCCCGCTCGTGTCGAACTCCGCGTTGGGCGGCTGCACGGTCACGAAGCTGCCGCCGTCCAAGGGGTCGCCGTTGCCGTCCAGCAGGGGCATGGGGATCTGGTCGCCCGGCACGGGCGTGACGTTGATGTCGAGCATGCCGTCGGCCGGCGCCCCGCCCACCATGATGGCCGTGCCCACGGGGCCGAACAGTTCGATGATCTTGCTGCCCTGGCCTTCGGCGTCGATCTCCTCGTTGGTCACGCCGGCGCTGGTGGAGAGGTCCTGGGTGGCGGAGTCGGGGTTGTTGAGGTCCGCCAGCACGATGGCCTGGGGGATCTCGGAGGCACCCACGGAGGCCACCGTGGCCATGATGATGAGCGTGTTGTAGGCGGCCTTGCCGGCGTTGGTGGCGGAGCTGCCGTCCAGGATGATCTCGACCTCGCCCGCGGGCAGGCCCTGCACCACGAAGTTGCCGAAGGCGTCGGTCTGCGTCTCCGCCAGCACGACGTGCGGCGCGCCCAGCGCTGGGCTCGTCAGCTGTTGTGGCGGCTCGATCACCGACACGCCCACGCCGGCCAGGCCCTGCCCGTCGGCGCTGCCCTTGACCACGCCCGCGAGCGAGCTGGTCTGGGTCTCGCCCACGGTCAGCTCGGTCAGCTTGCGCTTCTTGTACTTGCCGCGCTTGAGCGTGAGCTTGATGCGCAGGCCGCCGTCCTCGCCCTCGTTGCCGACCGTGACGGTGTGCGTGCCCGTCTTGGTCAGGGCGATCTTCTTGAGCGTGTGCTTGTTGCCCTTCTTGTTGGACTTGAGCGAGCCCTCGGGGATCTCGACGTCGGCGTCATCGGGGTCCGTGAGCGTGGGCACGTCCGGGTCGGCGGGCGACTTCTTGCCGAGCTGCGCCGTGATGCTGGTCTCGAAGCCGGCCACCGCGTCAAACTCGACGCTCATCTGCGCGCCGTTGAGCAGCTCCTCGGTGACGTCCTGCTTCTTGACAGCCTTGGGCAGCTTCTCCGTGAACTTGAAGCTGTAGGCGCCTGTGGTGCCGTCGGCGCCGCTGATGCGCACCTCGTAGGTGCCGGTGGAGGGCAGGCCCTCGCCCTTGTCCGCGTTGGCCAGCTTGAGCAGGGCCTTCTTCTTGGTGGCCGTGATCTGGGCCACCACGGAGTCGTCGCTGGTGTCCACCAGCTCGATCACGGGCAACAGGTTGACCTTGCCCTTGCCGGCCACGCTGAGCGTCAGGCCCGCGCCCGCTACGGTCTCGATGCGCACGATGTCGACATCGGTCTCGGAGCTGATCTCACCCGTGAGGCTGTCGCCCGGGTTCATCTCGGCCACGACGAGCTGGGCCTGGAGGGCATTGGGCAGCGCGAACGCCATCAGAGACAGGCTGACGGCAAGACGTGTGAGTAGACGCATATTGGATTCCCGTGTGGTTGGCCCTGATCGAACAGGGGGCGGTCAGCCTGCCTGCCTGGATCAGATGGTTCAATCCAGCTGTGTCGGACGACACGACTTGAACCTGGAAGCGACCCGACATGAAATGGCGCGCCGCTGCGGCCGTCGTGATGTTGACCCCGGCCGCCTCACTCCCGCCCGCCGCCTGTCCCCTGGGACACAGCCCCCTGCCTCATGAGCACCGAAGCCCGACAGATCCTGCGTGAGACCTTCGGTCACGACGCCTTCCGCCCCCAGCAGGAGGACGTGATCGAGCGTGTCGTCGCCGGTGGCGACGCCTTCGTGCTGATGCCCACCGGAGGCGGCAAGAGCCTCTGTTATCAGGTGCCGGCGCTGCTGCGCTCCGGCACGGCGCTGGTGGTCTCGCCGCTGCTGGCGCTGATGGAGGATCAGGTGGGAGCCCTGGTGCAGCGCGGCGTGGCGGCCGCGGCCTACCATTCCATGCTGGACGGCGGCCAGGCCCGGCGCGTGCTGGCGCGGCTGCACGCCGGCGAGCTCGACCTGCTGTATGTGTCGCCCGAGCGCCTGGCCAGCGAGGATTTCCTGGCGCGCTTGTCGGGTATCGAGCTGGCGCTGCTGGCCATCGATGAGGCCCACTGCGTCTCGCTCTGGGGTCACGACTTCCGGCCGGAGTACGCGCGCCTGGGAGAGCTGCGCCAGCGCCTGCCGCAGCTGCCGTTGGTGGCGCTCACGGCGACGGCCGACGAGACCACGCGCAAGGACGTGCGCGCGCGACTGGCCCTGGATGATGCGCCGCTCTATTCGGCCGGCTTCGACCGCCCCAATATCTCGTATGCGGTGGATGACAAGCTGCGCGGGGCCGAGCAGCTGGTGGCGTTTGCCTCGCAGCGCCGCGGGCAGCCGGGCATCGTGTACTGCGCCACGCGCAAGGGCGCCGAGGCCGCGGCGGTGGCCCTGTGCCGGGCCGGGCACGAGGCCGACGCCTACCACGCGGGCCTGGCAGGGGAGACGCGCAACCGCGTGCAGCGGGAGTTTCTGGCGGGCAGTCTGACGGTGGTGGCGGCCACCGTCGCCTTCGGCATGGGCATCGACAAGGCCGACGTGCGCTGGGTGCTGCATCTCGACCTGCCCCGCTCGGTGGAGGCCTACTACCAGGAGACCGGGCGCGCGGGCCGCGACGGCGAGCCCGCAGAGGCCCTTCTGCTCTACGCTCCGGGCGACGCGGCGCGCCAGGCGCGGCTGATCGATCAGGGCAGCGACGACGACGCCATGCGCATCGAGCGCGCCAAGCTCTCGGCCATGATCGACTGGTCCGAGGGTGTCACCTGTCGCCGCGCGGCCCTGCTGGGGCATTTTGGCGAGTCACACCCGGGCGACTGCGGCAACTGCGACAGCTGCAACAGCCCGCGCGCGCTGATCGACGCCACCGAGATGGCGCAGATGGCGTTGTCGTGCGTGTCGCGCACCGGGCAGCGCTTCGGCGCCCAATACGTGATCGACGTGCTGCTGGGCAGCGAGGCCGAGCGCGTGCTCAACAACCGGCACGACCAGCTCTCCACCTGGGGCATCGGCAAGGGCACGCCGCGCGCCACCTGGGTCGCGCTGATGGGGCAGCTCGTGGCGCGCGGCTATCTGCACCGCGACCTGGCGGGCTACTCGGTGCTGAGCCTGCTTCCGGCCTGCCGGCCTGTGCTCAACGGCGGCGAGCAGTTCCTGATGGCCGAGCCGCGTGCGCCACGGCGTGCGGCCCCGGCGGCCGCGCCCAAGCGCCGACGCCGACGCTCACCGCGCGCGAGGGCAGGCGAGGGCGTGGCTCCCGAGGACGAGGTCGAGCTGTCCGGCGACGACGAGGGCCTGTTCCACCGGCTGCGGACGCTGCGCACGCGGCTGGCCAAGTCGCGCAAGGTGCCGGCCTACGTCGTGTTCTCCGACGCCACCCTGCGCAGCTTGGTGAGCGCGCGCCCCGGCGACGAGGCCGAGCTACTGGAGGTCAAGGGTGTCGGGCCCGCCAAGGTCGAGCGCTACGGCGCCGCTTTCCTGGCCGTCATCTCAGGTCAGCTCGATCCGGGTGATGACGAGGAAGAGCAGGCTGAGCCCCAGGCGGCTGCCGAGCCGTCCGCCGCGATGTCGCCCGCCGACGAGCCGCTCCCCGACCCCAGCTCCAACCCCGAGGCCGACTACGACCCGGACGCCTCCGAGGCCTGGTCGCCATGAGCGCCACGCGCGGTGAGGGCTGCGCTGCCGCCACGCATGCGGCAGCCGAGAGCTCTACGGTCGACCCCGCTGAGCCCGTGCTGGTGGTGGGCGGCGGCATGGCCGGCGTGGAGGCCGCGCGTGTGCTCTCCGCCGCCGGCGTGCCCGTGCGCCTGGTGGAGATGCGGCCCGTACGCAAGACCGACGCCCACGCCAGCGATCAGCTGGCCGAGGTGGTCTGCAGCAACTCGCTGGGCTCATTGATCCACGCCACGCCCAAGGGCCTGCTGCTGGCCGAGATGGAGGCCATGGGCAGCCTGGTCGTGGCGGCGGCCAAGCGCCACGCCGTGCCCGCCGGCTCGTCCCTGGCCGTCGACCGCGAGGCCTTCGCCGCCGATGTGACCGCCTGCGTGAGCGCCCTGCCCGGCGTGGAGCTGGTGCGCGAGGAGCTCACGTCGCTGCCCGAGCACGGCCAGGCCATCGTCGCCACCGGCCCGCTCACCAGCGACGCCCTGGCCGCCGACATCGAGCGCGTCATCGCCGCGCACGCCGGCGGAGCGGGTGGCGCGGCGGCTGGCGGGTCGGGGCAGGAGGGCCAAGAGAAGCAGGAGAAGCAGGAGGGCGCCGCCGACAGCGACCCCGCTGCCTCGCAGCCATCCGGCCTCCTCGACAACGCCCAAGCCCGGTTCAGCGGCGGCGAGCCCCGCGAGCCGTCCGCTGCAACGGGCCCCACCCCGCTCCCCGACTCCCGCTTGTATTTCTATGACGCCATCGCGCCCATCGTCAGCGCGGAGTCGCTCGACCGCAGCGTCATCTTCGAGGCCTCGCGCTATGGGCGCGGTGAGCCCGACTTTCTCAACTGCCCCTTCACCGAGGAGCAGTACGACGCCTTCCTCGACGCGCTGTTGGCGGGGGAGGTGGTGCCCACCAAGGAGTTCGAGCAGCTGCGTCACTTCGAGGGCTGCATGCCCATCGAGGAGCTGGCGTCGCGCGGCCGGCGCACCCTGGCCTTCGGCGCCATGCGCCCGGTGGGGTTGAGCGACCCGCGCACCGGCCGGCGCCCCTACGCCGTGGTGCAGCTGCGGCGCGAGGACCAGGCCGGCCAGCTCTACAACCTGGTGGGTTTTCAGACCAAGCTGCGCTACGGCGAGCAGGCGCGCATCTTCCGGCTGATCCCGGGGCTGGGTCAGGCGGAATTCGTGCGCCTCGGGTCCCTGCATCGCAACACGTTCATCAACAGCCCCGAGGTGCTGGGGCCTGATCTGTCGCTCAAGGCCCGACGTCAGGTCTGGTTTGCCGGTCAGGTGACGGGCGTGGAGGGCTACGCCGAGAGCGCGGCCACCGGCATCCTGGCGGCGCTGGCCGTGCTGGATCGTCGCGCGGGGCGGGCCTGGGAGCCGCCGCCGCCCACGTCCATGTTGGGGGCCCTGATGGCCTGGATGGCGGCGGCCGACCCGGCCCACTTCCAGCCCATGAACGTCAACTTCGGGCTGGTGCCGCCGCTGCCCGAGCGCGTCAAGGCCAAGCGCGAGCGCAAGCAGCGCATGGCCGAGCGGGCGCTGGTGGACCTCGACGCGTGGCTCAGCCGGCGCGGCTTCGGGCCCGTGCTCGCGGGCCGGCCCGAAGGGGTCTGAGGCCCCGGCCCGCGGCTGCCCGCCGTCGCCCGCCGTCGCCAGGGGCCACGCCCCGAAAGGCCTGCTCCCGAAAGCGGCCAACTGCGGGTCAAGCTCGCGGCCAGGGCTGGTCGATGGGCGGACATGGCCGCTCTCCGCCCTCGCCCTGCAGCCCGTTCCCGACCGGATGGGTGGCCCCGGCCGGACGCCCTGCCCGCGCCCGGGGTGCGGCCATGGCGCGAGCTGCCAGGCGCCCCGCCCGCCCCCTGGGTGCTGCTGTGGCTCGCGCTGCTAGGCGCCCTGCCCGGTTGCGGTGAGGGCGCCGACGCCGCCGCACGCAGCAAGGGGACGCCGGTGGTGCTGGTGGTGGTGGACACCCTGCGCGCCGACCGGCTGTCCCACGCCGGGCACGGCCGCGAGACCGCCGCCGGCCTCGACGACTTCCTGGCCGAGGCCACCTTCTTCGAGCGCTGCTGGGCGCCGTCGCCGTGGACCACACCGAGCACGGCCAGCATCCTCACAGGCCTGCACCCGCTGCGGCACGGCGCCACCGGCCACGGCCGCTCGCTGCCGCCAGAGGCCACGACCCTGGCCGAGCGCTTCTCGGACGCCGGCTGGCACACGGCCGCCTTCAGCCACAACCAGAACGCCAGCGCCGTGTTGGGCTTTGATCAGGGCTTCGATCTGTTCGAGGCGCACAAGGGCAAGTCGACCGCCTACGACGACGTGTCGCTGCTGGTGCGGCGCACCCGGCGCTGGCTGGACGACGAACGCAGCGACCCGTTCTTCGTGTGGCTGCAGCCCATGAACGTACACGGGCCGTACAAAGTGCCCGAGCCCCGGCGCGCCGAGCTGCTGGGCCGGGCGCCCGCGCGCGGTTTCACGTACTACGGCAGCACCATGCGCGCGATCCTCAAGGAGGGCGACGTCGCGCGCCGCGAGCGGGTCTCGGCGGCCATGCTCACCAGCCTGGAGGAGCAGTACGACAGCGCCGTGCGCTACACCCTGGACCAGGTGTCGGAGGTCTTTGCAGACCTGCGCGCCCGCGGGCTCTACGACCGCGCCTTGATCGTGTTGACCTCCGATCACGGCGAGGAGCTCTTCGAGCATGGCGGCTTCTCGCACGGCTACTCGTTGCACCGCGAGCTGCTGTCGGTGCCGCTCTACGTCAAGTTGCCCGGGCAGCGTCACGGCGCGCGCGTGAGCCAGGACGTCTCGCTGACCGACGTGACACCCACCATCATGGAGGTGGTGGGCCAGCCCCTGAGCGCGCAGGACGCAGACGGCCGCTCGCTGCTGCCGCTCATCCGCGCGGCGTGGGGTGCGGGCGATGCTCCGGCCCCCAGCGCACAACCCAGTGAGCTCCTCTTTCACGTCGACTGGTGGAAGCGCTGCATGGGCGCGGCGCTGCAGCGCGGCCGCTGGAAGCTGGTGCGCATCGAGCGCAACTACGAGGGCCTCGAGCACGTCGTGCGGCTCTATGACATCGAGGCCGATCCCGGCGAGACCGAGGACGTCGCCGCCGCCCACCCCGAGCTGGTTGCGGAGCTGACTCGCCGCCTGGACGCGGCGGTGTCGCGGCACCGCAGCCGCGCCCTGCAGGCCGGCGACGACGTATTGAGCCAGATGGACCGACAGGCGCTCGAGCAGTTGGGCTACCTGTAGGCCGGCGCGGGGGGGGGGGGGGGGGGGGGGGGGCTTTGCTAGGGGATGCCGATCGGCTGGGACGGGGGGGGG
>Ga0164313_10001785_pt1 | contig 19230 bp, 17 predicted proteins | sample GuaBasSedimGuay4_FD_113735 | JGI IMG/M metagenome (GOLD analysis project Ga0164313, IMG submission 113735) | Subseafloor sediment microbial communities from Guaymas Basin, Gulf of California, Mexico - Guay4, Core 4569-4, 0-3 cm | ecosystem: Environmental > Aquatic > Marine > Hydrothermal vents... | reverse complement strand
TGAAATCCTGAATAGGTATCTCCGGCTACCTGGGAGCCTACGATTCCGGCAGTAATACCTCCATGAAATTGCTGTGTATAAACGGGTTTAGCAACAAATGAAAACGCAACGAAAAAACCTATCGTCCAAAAAATTGATCTCATTCAGCAAATGTAAAGACTTTTAGAAATAGTTTAGAGGATAATATTTGAAGTTATTTTCATGCCAAAATATTTCAAAGCATAAAATTTAACTTAAAGTTAACTTTAACATTCATTTAGTTATTAAAAATGTAGTATTTTAGTTCTATTAATTACTGAATACTACGTATTTATGGATTATAGTGATTATAAGATCCTTTTGGTTGATGATGAAGAGGATATCATCGAATTTTTAACTTACAACTTGCAAAAGGAAGGATTCCAGGTAAGTGCGGCCTATAATGGACATCAGGCAATTGAAAAGGCTAACGAAGAAAAACCTCATCTTATTATTATGGATGTAATGATGCCTGAAATGGATGGCATCTCGGCCGTAACAGAAATAAGGAAAAACCCGGAATTGGACGAAACCCTGATCATATTTTTGACAGCACGTTCTGAAGATTATTCTCAAATTGCCGGCCTGGAAGCCGGTGCTGATGATTATATATCGAAACCTATAAAACCCAAAGTGCTGGTCAGTAAGCTTATTGCTCTGTTGAGGAGGTCTGTTAAAAAAGAAAAATTAAAAATTATTAAAGTAAATGATCTTGTTATTGATCAGGAACAATTTGTAGTTTTTAAGAATAATAAACAAATCACCCTTCCAAAAAAAGAATTCAAACTACTAAAATTGCTTGCTGCCTCACCAAACAAAGTGTTCACACGTGAAGAAATATTTTCTAAAGTTTGGGGGGATGATGTAATTGTTGGCGACAGAACAATTGATGTTCATATAAGAAAAATCAGAGAAAAAACAGATGTTGATTATATTCGCACCGTAAAAGGTATTGGATATAAACTAGAAGAAATCTTATGATCAATTCAAGTCCTAAAAAAATTGCCGCTCTTGATGCGCTCATCATTACCCTTATTACAGTTATTATCTACGTGATAATCATACTTACATTTTATTCATTCAATTTAACCCCCTTTTTAATCGTTTTTATTACTGTTTTTATTTCCTCTTTTTTCATTATCAACTACTCCCTTGAAAAGTTTATTTATGAAAAAATCAAGGTTATTTACCAAACGATTGGGAAACTCAAGTCGCACAAAAAAGTTGATTTAAAAAAGAAATCCAAATCTGGCGACGTATTAGAAATTGTTAATCAGGTGGTTTTGGAATGGAATGAAGAGAAGAAAATAGAAATTGAGGAATTAAAAAGAATGGCTGTATACAGACGCGAATTTCTAGGTAATGTTTCTCACGAATTAAAAACGCCCATATTCAATATTCAGGGATATATTCTAACCCTTTTAGAGGGCGGAATTGATGATCCAAACATCAATAAAAAATTCCTTAAAAAATCAGCAAAGTCAGTAAACAGAATGATAGCTATCGTAGAAGATCTTGAGGATATCAATAAATTTGAATCAGGAGAATTAAAGTTAAATAAAGAATCATTTGATTTATTGGAGCTAACAAAAGAAGTAATCGATTTTATGGAGATGAAGGCTGAGAAATTTGAGGCTAAAATAAATATCAAATCTTCATTTCGAACGTCAAAAATTATTGCAGACAAAAAAAGAATCAGGCAGGTATTAATTAACCTTATCGATAATGCCATTAAGTATGGTGATGAAGAACATAACCAAATCAATATTTCTTTCTACGATTTTCATGACAATTTCCTGGTTGAGGTTTCCGATAATGGAAAAGGTATTCCGGAGGAAAACCTGCCCCGCATTTTTGAAAGATTTTATAGAACTGAATTTAGCCGTTCAAGGGATAAAGGCGGATCCGGTTTAGGATTAGCCATTGTAAAACATATTATTGAAGCACATCAACAGACCATATCAGTAAGAAGTAAACTCGGGAAAGGAACTACCTTTTCATTTACGATGGAAAAAGGGTAATTTACTGGATGCTCATCAGCAGTTAAGAATAGGTAGGGATGTTTTCTACTTTTTCCTTTCAATAGTAAATTCAATAAGTTGTTCAAGAGAATTTCTTGCCTCATTAGCCGGGAACTCATGTAACAAATCAATAGCAGAGTTCATGAATTCAAGCATTTTTTCAGTTGCATATTGAATACCACCTGACTGAACTACCATTTCCATCAACCAATCAACTTTTTTATGATCCGTATTGTAATGTTTTACAATATTTATCATCTTTCGCTTATCCGTCTTTGAAACCTGGCTGAGCGCATAAATTAAAGGGAGGGTCATTTTCTTTTCTTTAATGTCAATTCCGCTGGGTTTTCCGGTATTGTTTCCCTTTGAAAAATCGAAAAGATCATCTTTAATCTGAAATGCCGTACCAGCCAGTTCTCCAATTTTTCGCATCTTTTCTATATCCGCATCTCCCGATGCAGATGCAGCACCGCTAGCAAAACATGAGGCTAAAAGGGATGCAGTTTTTTTTCTGATTATTTCGTAATAAATATCTTCTTTTATATCCAATTTTCTTGCTTTCTCAATCTGAAGAAGCTCTCCTTCACTCATTTCCTTAACTGCTCTCGAAACAATATCAAGAATTTTATATTCCTTATTTTCCAAAGCAACCAACAGCCCTCTTGATAAAAGGTAATCGCCAACCAAAACGGCTATTTTATTTTTCCATAATGCATTTATTGAAAATCTGCCACGTCTTTGTGTCGAATCGTCAACCACGTCATCATGCACAAGCGTTGCGGTGTGCATAAGCTCAATTAGCGTAGCCGCACGGTAAGTGGATTCATTGACATTATTAAAAAGTTTAGCGCTATATATTACTATTAATGGCCGCATTTGTTTACCTTTTGCTTTTAAGATATAACGCATAATCACATCCAACAGAGGCACTTTGGACTTAACTGAATTACGAAATTCCTTTTGAAATGCAGCTAATTCATCCGTTACGGGCCGTTTTATTTCACTTAAACTATTCATTACATAAACAAAACCAAATTTAAACCTATTTTTGTAAAAAAGTTTTGTGGCCGGTTTTTTATTTGACAATATCGTTTTTGGACCCGTTTACAGTCGGAGATTTGGTGTTTCACTGGGTATAAATCTGTTACCCAACAACAGTAAATACTGCAACTTTAATTGCATATACTGCGAGTGTGGATGGACAGAAATTAAAAAGGGCGAAAAAATAATCCTTCCAAACCGGGAAGAATTAAAAGACAGGCTTACTGATAAATTAAAGTCATTAAAAGGAACCGTTAATGAGCCAAACACCATCACCTTTGCTGGTAACGGTGAGCCCACCATACATCCTGATTTTTCAGGTATTATTGATGATACAATAAAGATAAGAGACAAATTTGCACGCCAGGCCAAAATATGTGTACTGTCGAATGCCAGCACTTTACATAAACCCAGAGTGATTGAAGGATTGAAAAAAGTAGAGCTGAATATCCAAAAACTGGATGTTGGCACCGAAAAAACTTTCAAGCTGATCAATCAGGCTGCAATATTATCTTTTGAAAAGCTAGTTGAAAATTTATTGTCTTTCGAGGGTAAATTAATTATTCAAACTATGTTTATTCGTGGTAAGTATAATGGAAATCATATTGATAATACCGCTCCTGAAGAAATAGATGCATGGTTGAAGATTGTTAAAAAGATCAATCCTGAATATGTAATGATTTATTCTATCGACAGGGGAACACCGGCCATAGATCTTCAGAAGATTTCTGAACATGAGTTAAACGAGATTGCTGTCCGGCTTGGAAAAGAAGGTATTAGAACAAAGGTTTATTAAAAAGAGGAAAGCCTTTTTAAACGTCTCATCTGGAAAAAATTAAACCTCTATTTTTCTTACTTTTGCCGCCATGGAAAAAAAGGAAGTTGTATTAAGCGGGATAAGGCCAACCGGTAATTTACATTTGGGTAATTACTTTGGTGCTGTAAAGAATTTTGTAAAGATGCAGGACACCAACGAGTGTTTCTTTTTCATTGCTGACTACCACATGCTGACAACGCACCCGAATCCCAAAGATTTGCGGGGAAACGTGCGGCAGGTGGTCATCGAATACCTGGCAGCCGGGCTTGATCCCGAAAAAGCCACTATATACCTGCAAAGCGACCTTCCTGAGACGGCTGAATTATATCTTTTCCTGAATATGAACGCATACAAAGGCGAACTTGAACGGGTTACGACCTTTAAAGAAAAAGCACGCAAACAACCTGATAATATCAATGCCGGATTGCTGACATATCCCACGCTGATGGCGGCTGATATCCTCATTCACAAATCGCATTTGGTACCAGTTGGCAAAGATCAGGAACAAAACCTGGAAATGGCTCGAACTTTTGCACGCAGGTTTAATCGCATGTATAAAGTGGATTACTTCCCTATTCCGCGTGCATTTAACTTTAGTGATAAACTGGTTAAAATTCCCGGCCTTGACGGCAGCGGAAAAATGGGGAAATCAGAAGGTGAAGCCAATGCTATTTTTCTGGGTGAGGATCCTAAATCCATACGTAAAAAAGTGATGAGGGCAGTGACCGATGCTGGCCCTACTGAAATGAACCAAGTAAAACCGGAACCTATTCAGAATTTATTTTCTTTAATGGAAGTGATGTCAAAACCGGATGTTGTAAAGCATTTTGATGATGCATATAATAATTGTACAATCCGGTATGGTGATCTTAAAAAACAACTGGCCGAAGATGTGATTGCTTTCACAGATCCCTTTCGGGAACGGATCAATGAGCTTTCTGCCAATAAAGAGCATATCGACAAAGTCATCGAAATGGGCGCCGAAAAAGCCAGGGCAAGTGGTGTGCCCACGGTGAGTGGCGTACGGGAGATAATTGGTTTCAGAAAGATTTATTAATAATTCCGCTTCAGGCTTTCTCACTTGAAGTGTATAGACATAGAATTAAATATTTCAAGCGAAACGCTTGAGACGGGAGAACGAAAATGCTGGAAAATAAAAAGAATCGTCTAAAACAAACACCTGAAAGTGCAGTATTAGTTGGCCTTATAACGAGTAATATCGACAGAAATAAAGCCGAAGAATATTTAGATGAATTAGCTTTCTTAGTTCAAACGGCTGGTGGTGAAGTAAAATCACGCTTTTTACAGGCATTGCCAACGTCCAATTCCAAAACTTTTGTAGGTTCAGGAAAACTGGAAGAGATAAGAGAGTATGTTAAAGCTGCTGAAATTGATTTAGTGGTTTTTGATGATGAACTTGGATCGTCGCAAATTCGAAATCTCGAAAAAACTCTGGAATGTAAAATCCTTGACAGAACAAATCTTATCCTCGATATTTTCGCCAAACGAGCCCAAACAGCACATGCTAAAGTTCAGGTAGAGCTTGCCCAGTACCAATATTTGCTTCCCCGCCTTACACGTATGTGGACACACCTTGAGCGACAAAGAGGGGGTATTGGTTTACGTGGCCCGGGTGAAACCGAAATTGAAACTGATCGTCGTATTATCCGCGATAAAATAGCACTCCTTAAAAAGAAATTAGTTCAGATTGATAAACAAAAAGCAACTCAGCGTAAAAACAGGGGCAAAATGGTCAGGGTTGCACTTGTTGGATATACAAATGTGGGAAAATCCACACTGATGAATTTGATCAGTAAGTCGAATATTTTTGCTGAGAATAAGCTTTTTGCCACACTCGATACAACCGTCAGGAAAGTGGTTATTGAAAACCTGCCATTTTTACTATCTGATACGGTTGGTTTCATCAGAAAACTCCCCCACAATTTAGTTGAATCGTTTAAATCTACTTTGGATGAGGTTCGGGAGTCAGATATTCTTATACATGTAGTAGATATTTCACACCCCGAATTTGAAGACCAGATAAAAACTGTTAATGAGACACTTGCTGATATTGGTGCTGCTGACAAACCCGTTATCATGGCATTCAATAAAATAGATGCCTACACATATGTAGAAAAAGAAGCAGATGACCTTACACCTGTTACAAAAGAAAACATCAGCCTTGAGGAATTAAAATCAAGCTGGATGGCAAAAGACAACCATCCATGTATTTTTCTGTCAGCAAAAACTAAAGAAAACTTTGCTGCATTTAAAGATCTCCTTTACCAGAATATCCGTGAAATACATGCTATCAGGTATCCTTATAACGATTTTTTATATTAACATGTGGTCATGATAATTATCTGGATATTATTATTTCTGTTAGTGGCATTGCTGGTATTGTTCCTGATGATCACAAAATCATTTAAAAACCCTGTAAGGACACATGACAGAACACCTGCTAACGTTGGAATTTCATTTAATGAGATCAATATTCCAACAAAAAATAATTGCTCACTATACGGATGGTGGATACCCGGTGAGGAAACATCTCCAACAATTATTTTAGTTCATGGATGGGGACGAAATGCAGGCAGGATGATGCCTTATATTAAAAAACTGCATGAAAAGGGTTTTAATTTAATCGCCTTCGATTCGAGAAACCATGGAAGCAGCGATACAGACAACTATTCAACCATGTTGAAATTTGCTGAGGATATTATATCCACTATTGATTACGCTACCGACAATGGATTCATTAATAATAACAAAGTTGGCGTTCTCGGTTTATCAATAGGCGGAGCTGCTTCTATCTATGCTTCAGCACATGATGAACGGATAAAAGCTGTTGTTACGGTTGGGGCTTTTGCCAACCCCAAAGAAGTTATGGTAAAACAGCTCAAAAGTCATCATATACCGAGCTCTCTCATCTGGTTGACATTACGCTACCTGGAATATAAAGTCGGTTTTAAATTTGAAGATATAGCGCCACAAAAGCATATCCAAAGATCCAATGCCTCAATTTTACTAATCCACGGCGAAAAAGATGTTACAGTCCCTTTTGAACAGGTAGAAAAGCTCATTAGTAATGGAAAAGAGGAAAATATTCATTTATGGAAATTACCAAACAGAGGGCATTCTGATTGTCATCACGAAGTAGGTTTCTGGGATAAAATAACAGATTTCTTACAATCAAATCTTTCCTCCAATTAATAAGCTGCTTTTACAATAACTTAATATTCATCTTCCAGTTAATAATAATTCCGTTAAATTAGCGCTGTTACATAACAAACTAGAATGAAAAGAATTCATTTACTTCTTTTATCAATTTTAAGCGGGTTGTTATTTGCCGCTTCCTGGCCTGAAAATGGTTTTGCTCCGCTTATCTTTGTTGCTTTTGTTCCCTTGTTTTTCATCCAGCAACAACTTGGAGATACCAAAAAAAGAGGAATGTTCTGGTATGCCTGGCTTTCATTTATTACATGGAACGCCTTAACAACCTGGTGGATATGGTATTCAACAGATGTAGGCTCCATATTAGCCATTGCATTAAATTCTCTTTTTATCTCTGTTGTTTTTTACCTGTTTCATCTAAGTAAAGTCAAACTTTTTCAAAATAAAAAAGGATTTATTATCCTGCTATTTTATTGGATCACCTGGGAATATTTCCATATGAATTGGGAATTGACATGGTCGTGGCTAAACCTGGGTAATGTTTTTGCATCAACACCAAAATGGATTCAATGGTACGAATACACCGGTACTCTTGGCGGGACGGCATGGATCATCCTGGTGAATATTCTGGTTTATCACATTCTGAAACTTGGCTTCTCTAAGTTGAACGATACTTTATTGATTATTAATAGGGTTGGCCTAATTCTTTTGTTATTTGTTCCCATTACCGTCTCTTTCATTATTTATGATAATTATGAAGAAAAAGAAAATCCTGTTGAAGTTGTTGTTGTCCAGCCAAACACTGATCCATACAACGAACAGTATGACGAAAACCCTATGGTTCTTCTTGAAAAGAATCTGACAATGGCAAAAGAAAAAGTGACCGCCATTACCGATTTTCTTGTCTTTCCTGAATCAACATTGTATGACAGAAGAGGCATCTGGGAAGGAAATATCGAAGGATCTCCTTTGATTCGGGAACTTAAAAAATATGTATTTGAAAATCCTCAACTCTCCATAATTATAGGTGCGTCTACTTACCGTGAAATAAAAAAAGGCGAGAAGTTATCCAATGCCGCCAGAAAATTCAGTAATAGTGATGAATACTATTATGCTTACAATACAGCCATACTGATCGATACAAGTCCGAATATTCAGTTGTACCATAAGTCAAAACTCACGCCCGGTGTTGAAACCATCCCTTCGTGGGGAATTTTAAAACCGATTGAGAAACTTGCAATCGACCTGGGAGGTACAGTTGGCACATTAGGTACCGACAACGAAATTTCAGTTTTTACTGATGCTAAAACTAGAAAGGTAGTCCCCATAATTTGCTATGAATCAGTATATGGTGAATTTGTAGTGAAACCTATCCGCGATGGGGCTACGATGATCCTCGTAATAACCAATGATGGCTGGTGGGGAAATACGCCCGGTCACCGTCAGCATTTTCTGTTTTCAATTCTCAGGGCAATTGAAACACGACGGAGTATTGCTCGCTCGGCAAATACAGGAATTTCGGCATTTATTAATCAGCGTGGCGATGTTTTTCAACAAACAGCATATTGGGAACCTACGGTAATCAAACAACAAATTAATGCCAACGACAAATTGACATATTATGTTAAAAATGGTGATTATATTGCCCGCGTATCTGTATTTATAAGTGTTTTAGTCTTATTAATCTCATTAATTCAAGGGTTTCTCAAAAAGAAAAAAAGCTTGGTTTAGTTTTTGATTAACACTTAATGTTTGTTAAGAACAGTTAATAAAACAAATAAAAATCAAATTATAACTAATTTTGCTACAATCATGGAAGATGAAAAATTCAGACAGGAGTTAGATGAGTTGTTCCGGCTTTTTAAAAAGCTGGTAGAAGAAAAGTCGTTGGATGATGTTCCGGGTATTGATAAGACAATGCTTCAGCAATTTCAATTCTTTTTTAGCAACTATGAAAATATGAAAGACCAGATTGCCTATCAGTTACAGGGACAATTTGGAGAGCCTGTAAAAGAAATGGTGAAAACGTTGGTGAAACAACTTAAAGAAGAGTTAGGTGAAGAGTTTGATTTCATAGAAGAAGATGTAATGGTTATTGATATTGACCAGACAGGAAATGACATAAAAAAGATTGATGAAATGCTTACAGATCCAAACCTCACCCAGGAACAAATCGATGAATTGTTGGATAAAAGAGCTAATTTAACGAAGCCTTAATTTTAAATAACTGTACTACAATTAATGGCTTTTTCACCAAAAAATTACATAAAAAACTACTTTAAAAAGAAGAAATCATTCAGTATATTTACTGACTTTCTTTTTATTGTTTTCATTATTTTACTTATTATTCCGGGAACACGTAAAGAAGTTTCTTCTTATCTGACCAGGTTGGTATCTTTTCCTCCTTCCGAATTATCAGCAGATAGTCAGTTTAAAATAAATGATGAAACCATAAACTGGAAATTTTACGATATGCAGGGAAACACAGTTTCGTTTTCTTCACTACAGGACAAACCTGTTTTCCTGAATTTCTGGGCTACATGGTGCCCACCTTGCATTGGCGAACTGCCGGGAATTAAAGAGTTACACGATAAATACAAAGATAAAGTTCATTTTGTTTTAGCCACAAATGAAAGTCCTGAAAAAGTAAAAGCCTTTGCTGATAAACATGGTTATGGCAACTTGCCGTTTTATATAAATACAAGTACACCTGCTGATTTAACTTCGGAAAGTATACCTGCTACATTTGTTATTAGCAGGAGTGGTGTTGTAGTGATCAATAAAAAAGGTGCTGCCAGGTGGAACTCAGACAAAATGAAAAATATAATTGATGAATTGCTGTTAGAATAGTACAGTAATACCGATTATCTACCAAATTGTCGCATATTTTCACTTCGTTCAATTTGCTCCTTTGGTAGTATATCGGCATTAACCATTCTAAACTTCATAATGTAGTTAATATGACATTAGGAAGTAGAATTGGTATAATTTATCGCAGCAAATATTATCTTTGCCCACAGAAAAAGTATAAAATGAAAAAAACACATATTTTCTTTGTAACCATACTATTACTGATATTAAGTTACAATTCGTTTTCCCAGGTAATTAGTGAAAGTGCAAAACGGAAATTTACTGTTGGTGCTGATATTTTTACAGATATCTGGCTTTTTAGTATTGATCCGTTGTATATGGATCCTGATTTTGAATTAAGGACAATACAGCAGGGTGCAACGGCATTTATGCAGTATAATATGCAGATGGGAGAAAAGGAGCTTGTTTCATTTTCTGTTGGATTAGGTATCAGGAATCACAATATGTATTCAAATTCAGTAATTGAAAATATCAAAGCTGATACCATTAATTTTACAGGTATACCAAGCAGTGTTGAATACAGGAAAAGCAAAGTAAACCTCGTGTATCTTGATTTACCTATAGAACTAAAATTAAGATGGAAAAACGGATTTAAGCTGGTTCCCGGTTTTAAAGTTGGCTATTTAATCGACAGCAAACAAAAATACAAGGGTGACCGTTTCGATGAAGCTGTAATGGTTAAAGAAAAAACGAAAACAATCCGTCAGCTTGAAGACTGGTCATATGGATTTACCTTTCGGATAGGATATAAATTTGTTAGTTTGTACGGTTATTACCAAATATCAAATATTTTCAAAAGAGGAAAAGGACCGGAAATGAATCCGATTTCGGTGGGTATTACTATTACACCTTTCTAAACTTTATGGAAGTTTTATTCGTGATAAATAACGTCTAAAACAACATTTCCTACAATCTTTAAACTCTTTTTATCAATATGCTCCATATTGTCATTTAAGGTATGCCAATGCTCAAAAAAACTTCTGTTTCCTGTTGAAGGATCTAGATGAATAATATCAATTGAAGGTATGTTTGCGAATTTGTTCACATAAACATGGTCATCATTAATGGCTGTTCCTTCTTCATTCAGAAAATAATTACTATAACCCAGATCATAAGCACGTTCCCAAACCATCTCCAAAACAAATTCAGCATATTGACGCGAGAAGTATTCTTTCCTAAATGTAGGATCAGATGCTCCCACCATGTCAAGCAAAATTCCATATGAAGCCTGATAGCCATATATATGTGGGTTTTTCGACCAATATTGAGAACCTAAGCCCCAGTATTCATCTTTATATAAGCCTAAATCAGTTGGAGGCCCCCAGTCTTCAAGGTCGAACAGAATAATATCAATTCCTACATCAGGTGATTTAATACTAAACTGTCGCGCTGCTTCGAGCAATACGCCAACCCCGCTTGCGCCATCATTTGCACCATCTATTGGTTCCCCGTGTTTCGATTCGTCTGCATCATGATCGGCAAACGGGCGGGAATCCCAATGCGCCATAAGCAAGACCCTTTTTTCATTATCAGGTTGAAACGAAGCTATTATGTTTTTTCCGTTTCGGGTTACATTATCGTATGTCCTTGCTTTGAACTTTTGAACATAAACCGTATCGCTGTACTGTTTTAATTTGCTCACAAGCCAACTTGCACATTGCTCATGTGATTCCATTCCCGGAACACGTGGCCCGAATGCTACTTGTTCACTTATATAATAATAAGCTGAATCTGCATTAAACTCTGGAACATGAACAGTTTTAGTGTCATCAGCCTTTTGTGTGCTCGTATTCTTTTTATTCTGAGTGCTCTGGCACGAGAGAACAATAAAAACAGGAATTAATACTAGGGATAATATTTTCATGATCATGTAATGTTTAGAACAGATTGCTTTTAACACCAAATTTGCCTGTATATATCATTTCGTTAATATGCTGCCTGCTCCGTTCTTCTATTTCAGATTTATACATTTCTTCCGGCAGTTGATTCGGATCACCAAAATATCCGAAGGCCGTAACAGAGACAGCTTGATAATCATCTGGAATATTTAGTAGCTCAGCTGCTTTCTCAGGATTAAACCCACTCATTTGATGAGAATAAACTCCCTGGTTCATGGCTTCAAGACACATAAATGCCACTGCCTGCCCAAGATCATATTTAAAAGTTACATTTTGCTTTCCGTTTTTTGAAAACGTTTTTTTTGCAATATTCATTACAAGCATAGTTGCTTTACCTGCCCATTTCTGATTCCATTCCACCAGTGTTTCGAGCACTTTATCATAGGTTTCATCACCCTTAATACCTACTATAAAACGCCATGGTTGTTCGTTAAATGCTGATGGTGCCCATCTTGCAGCTTCCAGAATGCTCTGAATTCTTTCTCTTTCAATAGGCTTATCATTAAATGCTCTCGGACTCCATCGGCAGGTAATCAGAGAGTTGATCTTGTATTCACTTATGATCGATTTTTTCATCTTTATTGATTCTTTCTACAAAAGTATTTAATTATTGAGCATCTATAACCATTATAGTACTATGGTAAACAAGGCACCATCATCCGGTTTTGATCGAACGCTTATGCTTCCTTTATGCATTTGCATGATCTGGCGTGAAAGGCTCAGGCCAATCCCCGATCCTGATTGCTTTGAAGTGAAAAAGGGCATAAATATCTTATCTAAAATATCTTGTTTTATACCTTTTCCATTATCGGCAATTTCAATGGTAGTCCGATTGTTCAGGTTTGTTGATGCAACTATGGTAACTCGCGGTTCATGCATATCTTTGATTGCGTCTATCGCATTTAGCAATAAGTTTATAATTACCTGGTCCATAAGATCCGGATCCGCCAGTATTTTCAGGTCTTTTGGAAATATTTTGACATTGACTATGATATTGTGTTTACTTAATTTGGGTTGCAACAATTCCAAACAACGTTCAAACATTTCATTAACACTGAAATAGCGAAAATGCGGTTTAGGGATGCGTGTTAAGTTCCTATATATTTCTACAAAATTCAATAAACCTTTACTCCTGTTTTCAATTGTTGAAATCGCATGGAGAATATCATGAAGGCCTTCTTTTTCTTCCTTTGAAATTTTCGGGTTTGATGCTTTGTAATCACTTAACATACTGTTGACCGTTGAAGCCAACGATGAAATGGGTGTTATGGAATTCATGATCTCATGAGTTAATACTCTAATGAGTTTCTGCCACGATTCAATTTCTTTTTGTTCCAATTCAGGATGAATATCCTGAAAAGACACCAATACGTATTCTTCGCCCCGCATTCTAAATTCCGTAGCATGAATTGAAAGTTGAGCTAATTCGTCGTTTATAAAAAGTTTAACAAGAATTTTCTCACCTGGTTTAAGCTGCATTAGCTTGTCAGGCAAGTCTTCCGAAACCTCTTTTAAATTTTCAATCCTCCGTAAAGTGGCTATTTGTAACAGTCGCTTCACAGCATTATTGAATACATCTACACTTCCGTCACGTTTAAAAACGATGATGCCTATACTTACATGTTGAATAACTGTAAGCAGGTAGTTAAAATGTTCTTCTTTTTCAGTTTTGTTTTTATTGAATGCTGTGATTACCTTATTAAATTCATAATTAAGGCCTTCAAAACTTTTACCCAATTCATTATCTGTAAAACTACTTGTGAAATCTGCGTGGCGGATTGATTCAAAAAATCTGATGAGCTTTCTATTGGTCTGCTCAGTAAATCTTATTAAGGCTATTACCTGGGCAACAAATAATAATGACAATATGATTGTACTGACGGTATAGGCAGTTTGCTGATAAGTAAAAACTATCAGGAATAAGGTAATCACCAATAAAGCGACTCGAATAACAACCTGTAACCTGAACCTTTTATAAACCATATTTTTCAATTCTGCGATATAACGATGCCCTCGTTAATCCAAGTTCTTTAGCAGCCCTGCTAATGTTACCCCCATGTTTATCCACAACTTTCCTTATGAGCATTTTTTCGACTTCATTCAGGTTCATATTATCAGGTGTAAACGAATCATCTTTTTTATTGCCTGCGTCATTCATAAAGAAATCCTGCGGCTCAAGTATATTTGATTCACTTAGAATAACTGCTCTTTCAACAGCGTGCTGCAATTCTCTGATATTCCCGGGCCAACTATGTTTTTGCAATCTTTTCAGGGTGCCTGCATTAATCCTTTTTTTCTGGATATTGTATTTCTTACAATATATATTCAGGAAATATTCTACCAAAGGTTCAATGTCTTCCAATCGCTCTCTTAAAGGCGGTAATGTAATCTCAACTGTGTTTATTCGGTACAGTAAATCTTGTCTGAATTTATTTTCACTCACCATTTGATAAAGCGGCATATTAGTAGCACAGATAAGCCTGACATCAATTGAAATTTCTTTACTTGAGCCCAATCTTACTACTTTCCTGTTATGAAGAACACTCAGTAATTTTGATTGAAGATTTGGTGATAAGTTTCCAATCTCATCTAAAAATATTGTTCCTTTTGATGCTATTTCAAATCGGCCTGCCCTGTCCTCTTTAGCATCAGTAAAAGCACCTTTTTTATAACCAAATAATTCACTTTCAAAAAGGCTTTCTGTTATTGCGCCAAGATCAACGTTAATAAAAACATTATCACCTCTCTTAGAGACCCTGTGAATGACTCGTGCAACAACTTCTTTTCCGGTACCATTCTCGCCCAGTATTAAAACATTGGCATCTGTTTTAGCAACTTTTTCTGCTAAATTCATCACCTTTTTCATTGCCGGTGATATTGCAATGAAGTCGCTGTACGCCTGATCCCTATCAGCAATCAGTATTTTTTGTGTTGATCTCAGACTCTGCAATTCTACTTTCGACTCCCTTATACTCAATGACGCCTCAATAGTAGCCTGTAGTTTTTTATTATCCCAGGGTTTTAAAATAAAATTCGAAGCTCCCTCTTTAACACCTTGCACCGCCAGTTCAATATCACCATAGCCTGTAATAAAGATTACAGTAGCTGCAGGATCAAGTTCTAAAATAACATTCAGCCAATGGAAGCCTTCCTGTCCGCTTGTAGCATCTCTCGAAAAATTCATGTCAAGTAAAATGACATCATAACTTTCACTCTTTAACAGATCAGGTATGTTTTCCGGATTATTTTCAGTATGTATTATTGCAAAGTGCTGACGAAGAAACATTTTTGCCGCCAGCAAAATATCTGCATCATCATCAACTATTAAAATTCTTGCTTTGATTTTACTCATAACATATTGTTTTGGTATTGTAAAAACGTACTGAATAGTAAAATTAATACATAATGTTCACCTATGTACAAAAATATGGACGAATTCGGACACAATAAGTTACAGCTTGTTAATAATTACTTTTCTAAAAGCTGGTAAGCAAAGTGTTATATGCCTTGGCACAGAATTCGTTAAACTTTGTTAAGAATTGCTAAGAAAAAACCTTCTGCTTTAACAAAATAGGAAGACATCCTGATTACAGGGAACATAGAATAAAAATATTATTATTGCATAAAGGTAAAAGGAGACATAGAGACTGTTATTTATTTAAAATATGATCACGATTAAAAATATGAGGAGGGTTTTCCAAGCTGAAGACGTGGAAACCATTGCATTAAATAACATTAATTTTAGTGTAGAAGAAGGTGATTTTGTAGCTGTTATGGGACCTTCGGGATGCGGTAAAACAACGCTATTAAATGTTATAGGAATGATTGATGACGCTGATGGCGGGAGTTATTCATTTCTTGGTAAAGACGTGTTTTCATTAAGTGAAAAGCAAAAAACAGAAATTAGAAAGAATAATATTGGATTCGTTTTCCAGAATTTTAATCTGATTGATGAATTAACCGTTTTAGAAAATATTGAACTTCCGTTATTTTACCTGGGATGGAAAAAAGCTGAAAGAAAGAAAAGGGTTGAAGAAATTGTTGACAGGCTTGAGATCAGCCATAGAAAAAATTTATTCCCGGTACAATTATCAGGTGGACAACAACAAAGGGTGGCCGTTGCAAGGGCAGTTGTTACAAAACCCAGATTAATACTTGCCGATGAGCCCACCGGTAATCTCGATTCAATGCATGGAGAGGAAGTAATGAATTTATTAGGAGACTTGAATAAAGACGGTACCTCAATACTAATGGTTACTCACTCACAAAGAGATGCAACATACAGCAGACGTACCGTCCATTTATTTGATGGCCAAATTATAAATGAGAATCTTTCACGTCTGGTTTAAATTGATAAAACTTTGATAGCGAATTATTTTAAAATAGGATTTCGGATATTAATCAGGCAGCGTAGCTATACGCTACTGAACATCATTGGCCTGGCTGTCGGAATCGCTGTTTTTGTTTTTATTTATTTATATGTTCAGAGCGAAATAAGGTACGACAGGCATTGGGCTGACAAAGATCAAATATACAGGGCAACATCAAAATTTAACCTTGACGGCAACATTGACAGCACTGCTCTTACTCCATTCAGGCTGGCAAATGAATTTGAAGAAAATTTTCCTGAAGTTCAGCTCGCTACAAATTTACTCTACACAGATCCTTCGGATGTTAATGATGTTTCTTCGTTGATTTACAATGATGAAGTATTTGAGGTTCCTGATATTACCTTGGGAAATTCAAATGTTTTTAACATATTTGATTACACTTTCGTTGAAGGCAATCCTGAACATTCATTGTCCGAAGCTTATACTATGGTTATTTCAACCGATGTAGCCAAAATGATATTTGGTGAAGAGCCTGCGTTAGGGAAAAAGCTGAAAACCCTGAGAAGAGAATACACCGTTACAGGTGTTTATGAAAAACGATGCCGTCCCAGTCATTTATTTTTTGATGCTGTAGTCTCCCTTAGTTCGCTACCGGAAAAAGATCTTAAAATGCTCATGGAAGACTGGTTTTGGGTTAGTTGTTATACCTATATTAAACTTGCCGATACTGTTAATCCGTCAGATTTCGAAAAACGATTCAATGAGGTATTTAGCCAAAAAATGGCTGAATATATTGTAGATAATAATCTTCAGATTGAGGGATATAGTCGTTATAAATTAGAACCAATTACTAATGTACACTACAATACTTCTTTGCTATATGACAGCCCCAGTAATATCGACAAATTATATCTTTACATTTTCGGAATAATAGCAGCATTCATACTACTTACAGCATCAATCAATTATATCAACCTTGCTACGGCAAAGTCGCTTAAAAGAGCAAAGGAAATTGGTGTGCGTAAAGTACTTGGTGCTTACCGAAAGCAATTAACTATTCAATACATTACTGAATCTCTTATCCTTACTTTTATTGCTTTCTTTCTAGCATTATCACTCGTTGAGTTATTGATGCCACAATTCAATCAATTGGTTGATAAACAACTGACCCTGGTTGGAAGCTTGTTTACAAAAGATGGTATTTTCTTCGGCTTGCTGCTTATACTTACTGTATTTGTACTTTCCATTATCAGTGGCAGTTTCCCTGCATTCATACTTTCTGCCTTCAGGCCGGTGAATGTGCTAAAAGGCGGTAATATACTGTTAGGTAAAGATGGAAAACAAATTATATCAGCTGGAAGATTAAGAAAAATTCTTGTTACAATTCAATATTTGGTAGCCATCGGAATGATCATATCCACCTTGATCATCTATCAGCAAATAAGGTTTCTGAACGATCAATATCTCGGATTTGAAAAGGAGAATGTAATTGTGATCAACGTGCCACAAGATACTGCTTACAAGCATCGTTCAGGTGATTTTTTATCAGCATTAAAAAATCATCCTGCTATTCATGAACTATCAGCCTCAAGTAGTGTACCAGGATATACTTCCGGCAGGAGAATATTTTATGTTGGTGACACTGCTGAAGCCTCATTAATTAGTTTGAATGTTTTTATTACAGATACAAATTTCTTTACACTGCTTAAAGTACCTTTTATAGAAGGAAATCAATTTAGTAAGAAACAGGACAAAGAAATCGCAATCCAATATATTATTAATGAAGCTGCTGTTGAATTTCTGGAATTAGAAAACCCTGTTGGTACAGAGCTTACCATGCCACAAATGAAGAGTGGAAGAATTATTGGTGTTGTAAATAACTTCAATTTTACCTCTCTGCATCAGGAAGTTGAACCCCTGATTTTTATTTATTATCCCAGGCACAGGTATGTAATGCTAAAAACAGATGATGAGCACAGGGAGGAAGCTATTCTCCATGTTAAAAAAACATGGAAACAATTCAACGAAAGCCAATTTTTGCATTATAGCTTCTTAAATGAAAAACTGGAAAGTTTGTATGGGCGTGATAAAAAGATGTTGTCTCTGTTTATTTACTTCTCTTTCTTTGTGATATTTATATCAAGCCTGGGATTATACGGGCTTTCTTCATTCCTAATTGAGCAAAGAACCAAAGAGATAAGTATCAGGAAAATACTGGGAGGGTCTAAAACACAAATCATTGTGTTACTAGTAAAAGATTATTTACGCCTTGTTTTATTGGCAGGGATACTGGTTTCACCACTTGTTTATTATTTGATGAGTAAATGGTTGGGGAGTTTTGCTTATCAAATCAGCATCAATGGATGGTATTTTTTATTCGGGATTCTTATAACCGTTGCAATTGCTTTCCTTACCGTTCTTGTCCGTTCATTTCATATTGTAAGGCGCTCCCCTGCCTTCGCACTTAAATACGAATAATCCAATCAGAAACCCAACTGACTTTTTAACTCTTTAATACGCGACTTGCTGACATTCACACGGCTTCCGTCCTGCAGAATTACCATTGAACTGTCTTTTCCGTACTTTTCAATTTTTTTAATGTTATTGATATTAATAATATTCGATCGGTGCACCCTCACAAAAGTATCTTTTGGCAATACTTTTTCAAGATAATTCATGGTTTCATTTTTCAGGAATTTACCCTTAGGAGTGATGATTTCAACATAATCATCCTGCGCTTCAACGCGTATGATATCTGACACATGTACGACATCAATTTTACTGCCGGTCTTCACAAAAATGCGTTCTATTTCCTGTGCATCTTCTTTTAATTGCTGCGCAAATTCTTCCACTTTCGGTTTATCCTGCTTTTGCTGTATCCGTTTATACACTTTATCAATAGCCTCTGCAAATCGCTGTTTTGAAAAAGGCTTCATGATGTAGTCAACTGCACTAAGCTCAAAGGCTTTTATGGCATACTGATCAAATGCAGTAGTGAATATTATTTCGGGTAGTTCATCCAATAATTCTATCAATTCAAAACCTGAAAGCTTGGGCAT